>Ga0181519_10002565_pt1 | contig 15371 bp, 12 predicted proteins | sample PEATcosm2014_Bin_26_FD_121102 | JGI IMG/M metagenome (GOLD analysis project Ga0181519, IMG submission 121102) | Peatland microbial communities from MTU Mesocosm Facility, Houghton, MI, USA - PEATcosm2014_Bin02_10_metaG | ecosystem: Environmental > Terrestrial > Soil > Wetlands > Peat | place...
AGACGGTGCCCATGGTCGCTCGCACCCGCGAGGAGGTGCTCGCCACGTCGGGGTCCCGGTACACGTACTCGGCGAACCTGCTCGCATACCCGCAGGCCGTCGAGGGAGGCGCAGAGCGGATCGCCCTCGTCGGCATGGGCTGCATGACTTCAGCCCCCGGCGCGATGGGTGCGCGCAAGGCGGGGAAGATCGCCCGGCGACTGTCCCTCACGATCGGGCTCCTCTGCTCCAAGACGTTCGACGACGCGATCTTCGAGGAGCTCTTCGAGGCCCGCTACGGGGTCGAGCGCTCCCGCATCAAGAAGATGAACATCAAGGGTGTGTTCCAGCTCTGGCTCACTGATGGCACCTACGTCGAGGTGCCGCTCAAGGAGGCCCACGAGTGGACCCGCGAGGGCTGCACGCACTGCCCGGACTTCGCCGCCGAGCACGCCGACCTCTCGACTGGGGGCATCGGCGAGTACAACGACTGGACCCTCGTGGTGGTCCGCACGGACCGGGGGCGCGACCTCCTCGCGGGCATGCTCGCCGACGGCGCAATCGAGATCCGTCCCGGCGATGATGACCCGGGTGCAATCGCCCTGATGCGCAAGCTCGCACGCGTCAGCCGCAGGCGGTGGCCCGAGACGGCCGTGAGTGCACCGGGTCGTCTCCCCGCTCCGGCGAACTGAGACCATGCCGCCACGCAAGCCCAAGGACACCTCCTGCATCATCGTGCTCGTCCGGCACGGGAAGACCGCAACGACCGGCACGATCCTGCCGGGACGTGCGCCAGGACTGCACCTCTCGGAGGTGGGACGCGGCCAGGCAGAGGCTGTCGCTGCGCGACTCTGTGGCCTCAGCAGGCCACCCGCCGCCGTCTACGCCTCCCCGCTCGAGCGTGCACAGGAGACCGCGGCACCCATCGCGAAGGCGCTTCGACTCCGCGTCCGGACCGCTTCGGACCTGATCGAATGCGACTTCGGCGAGTGGACGGGAAAGCGACTCTCGGCGCTCCGTCGTCGACCCGAGTGGCGATCCGTGATCTCGGCGCCGAGCACGTTCCGGTTCCCCAAGGGCGAGAGCTTCAGCGAGATGCAGACGCGGGCGTGGGGATCGGTGATCGACCTCGGCGCACGCCACCCCGGCCAAACGGTCGTCGCGGTCAGCCACGCGGACCCGATCAAGGCCGTCGTCGCCACCGCACTCGGGGTCCCGCTCGACCTGTTCCAGCGAACCGCGATCTCCACCTGCTCGGTGAGCGCGATCGTCGTGGGCGCAGGCTCGCCCTTCGTGCTCTGCGTGAACTCGCTCGGTGACCTCGCGGAGCTCGCGCCCTCGTGATCCATCGGCTGGAGCACCCGGACCGGGTCACGGTCGGCGCGATCGGCGAGGTCGGATCCCGGCTGTTCCTCCTCCAGGCGCGCGAGGGCCGGCGCCTTGTCGTCGTCAAGGTCGAGAAGGACCAGATTGCGATCCTTGCGTCGTGGCTCGCTCGCGTCGTCCGCGAGATGGCCAGGCCCGGCCACCTCGAGGTCGATGTCGAGCTCGAAGCCGAGTACGAGGTCGACCTCGTCGCCGGGGAGATCACCGTCGGGATCGATGAGGAGGCTGAGACCATCGAGGTCACGATCGAGTCCGCCGAGGAGGACGGCGACACCCTGGTCGTGACGCTGACGAAGGAGCAGGCCGCCGCCTTCGCGATCCGAGGCGTCCAGCTGATCGAGGCGGGCCGGCCCCCGTGCCCGTTGTGCGGCCTCCCGCTCGATCCTCGCGGACACGACTGTCCGAGGACGAACGGATACCGCGCGCCCATCCGGTGATCGAGCTCCCCATCGAGCAGGCGGCCGAGGTCCTGAGGGACGGCGACCTCGAGATCCACGGTCGCATCTCCGCGTCCTCCAACACCACCCTCCTCGTGACCGCTCGGTTGGGCAGTCACGAGCTGCTGGGCGTCTTCAAGCCCGAGAGGGGGGAGCGGCCGCTCTGGGACTTCCCGCCCGGACTCTGGCGCCGGGAGGTCGCGGCCTACGAGCTCGCCAGCCTCCTCGACTTCGACTGCGTGCCCCTCACCGTCGCGCGCGACGACCGGGACTACGGCCCCGGATCCGTCCAGCTGTGGGTCCACGAGGACGGCGTGGAGCACTACCTGACGCTGGCCGACCGTGCCGAGCTCGCACCGTGGTTCCGGAGGTTGGCCGCATTCGACGTCGTCGCCAACAACACGGACCGCAAGTCCGGGCATGTGCTCATCGATGACGAGCGGTGCTGGGCGATCGACAACGGCCTGTGCTTCCACGTCGACGACAAGCTCCGGACCGTGATCTGGGAGTTCGCCGGCGAGCCGATCGAGGCCAGCATGCTCGAGCGCCTCGCAGCCGTGGCGGACGGAGGGGTCGGGCAGCTGCGAGGCCTCCTGGCCGCCGAGGAAGTCGCTGCGACCCAGCGACGGGCACGCGACCTGGTCGAGGCCGGCGTCCTGCCCGAGCCCGACGAGGACGCGCCGTATCCGCCGTGGCCCTGGCCGATTGTCTAGGAGGCGGGCCAGCTGATCCCGAGACCCCCCACGGTCGAGGCGCCGAATGTGGTGATGGCGTCGTCGAGGTCGAGCGGCAGGGTCGGCGCCCGGCGTTCGCCGACGAGCGACAGCTGTGCAGCGGGCACGATCCAGCACACCTCGAACTCGAGGCCGTCGGGGTCGTGGACGTAGAGCGACTTGGTCGTCCCGTGGTCAGACGCCCCGACGAGCGCACCCATCGCCGACAGTGTGGCCGCGAGCTGCTCGAGCTCGGTCAGGGTCTCGACCTCCCATGCGAGGTGGTACAGGCCGACGGTCGTTCGGCCGGCACCGCTCGTGCCCGCATCGTCCCCGATCTCAAAGAGACCGAGGTCGTGGTCGTTGGTCGACCCCGATGCGCGGAGGAACGCGGCTCCCGGGAACTGGGTCAGGACCTCGAAGCCGAGTGCCTCGCGATAGAAGGCGACGGAGCGCTCGACATTTCGGACGTAGAGGACGGCATGGTTCAGGCGGCGCACTGGCATGGGGTGTTCTTACACCACGGCGATCCCGTGCTCAACACCGAGGCTCGGGTCGCCCATGCGCGTCGCGCGGTGCGTCCACAGCACGGAGCTCCCGTCCGATGAAACTCGGACGATCAGCTTCCGCGAGGGCGGAAGTTCCTCGGCAGGGTCAGGTAGCGGTTGAGCGCATCGAGCGTCGCCTTCGCGGCGGACGCGAGGTCCCCGTCCGACTGCGCGATGCCGATCCGGTCGACATCGTGCAGGTTCGAGCGCAGCGTGACCATGACCGGCCATCCGCGCTCCGTCGCGACGTTGACGGCACCGATGAGGTGGTAGGGAACATCGAAGCCGAGGTCGCGGAGCGCAGCGAGGGTCGCCTCGACCCCCCCGATGAGCGGGCCGCTCGACGACCGACCGGTCCCGATCGCGCCCTCGAAGTTCAGCTGGACCTCGCAGGCGTTCTCCGGCCCCTCGAACGCGGCGCGCACGAGCGCGACACGACCGTTCTCACCGATCCGGTCGGCGGTGTCGAGATCCGCATCCTCGACCGTGACGACCGCATCGGGGAAGTAGAGGCTCGCGATCTGGAGCGCCACACCCTGGATCGAGCCTGGGTCCTGGCCGTGGACGATGAGGGTCACCGAATCGACGTCGCCGTTCTCACGATGCCCCATGCCGACGTTCAGGACGCCGGGGAGCGAGCGCAGCTCGAGTTCGAAGTCCTCCTCGGTCGGAGGCATCACGCGTGGTCCCGCGCCTTCTTCTCGTAGAGGCGCGCGTCGGCGATCCGGAGCAGCTCGTCGGGGTTCGAGGAATCCCTCGGCGACGATGCGGTCCCGATCGTGAAGGCGACCGACTTGCCGCTCATGGCGAGACGCGAGCTCAGCCGATCGGTGAACCCGGAGACCTCGTTGCTCTCCGCGTTGCTCAGGATCACGGCGAACTCGTCGCCGCCGATCCGCGCGGCGGTGTCTCCCCGGCGAACGGACTGGCGCAGGGCGAATCCGAACGTGCGCAGGAGGTCATCGCCGACGGCGTGGCCGGAGCTGTCGTTGACCGCCTTGAACCCGTTCAAGTCTGCGAGGACGAGCGTGAAGTGCCAGCCGTAGCGGGAGCTCTGCACTGCGGCCGTGTGCAGGGCCGTGTCGAAGTAGCGCCGATTCGCGATATTCGTCAGGGGATCGTGCGCAGCGCTGTAGCGGGCGTAGTGCAGCGATAGGGACAGCCGACAGGCCGTGTGCACGGCGTCGCGCTCTCCGAAGGGCACGATGTCCGGGTCGCAGTAGACCCCCGGGATGCTTCCCAGCTTCGCGAGCTGCTCTGCATCCACTGTCTCCCGGCCGAGTCGGAAAGCCTGCGGGCCCATTGCCCCGTCCGTGATGACAACGACCGCGTCCTTCAGGCCGTGGCGCTCGGCCAGGAGCTCGAGGACCGAGTACACGAAGCTGATGCCGAGCTCGCCCGTCGAGAGCTCGTCGATCATCGTCTGGAACAGCCACGGCTCGTACGCGTGCCCGAATGCATCGGCGTGCTCGACCGTTGCACCGCTCATGGAAGGCACAGCTTGCGGTGCCGACGAGCGATTCACGAATCCCACTATGCCCCAGCGACAGGCTCGAGCTTCACCATCCCCGCACGACGAAGTGCAGCGAGGGGCGCCGCGCCCGCTCGCAGCATGGATTCGAGGTCGACAGGGGCCACTGCCTTGGAGATGAGGTGGCCCTGGCCCCGATAACAGCCGAGGTCGAGCAGCTTGTCGATCACGGTGCCGGACTCGATGCCCTCGGCGATGACGCCGAGGTTGAGAGCGCCACCGAGGCGGATGATCGACTCAACGATCGCGCGGTCATAGGGATCCGACGTGATGCCCGCAACGAATCCCATGTCCAGCTTGAGCATGTCGACCGGAAGGTGCTTCAGCTCCGACATCGAGGCGAACCCGGTCCCGAAGTCGTCGATGGCGACCTCCACGCCGAGCTCGCGGAAGCCCCGCAGGATCCCGGCCGTCCGCTCCACCTGCTGGAGCACGGCGTGCTCGGTGATCTCGATGCACAGCCGGTTACCCGGGATCCCGTGCGTCCGGAGGCAGTTCTCCACGAATGTCACGATGTCGCCGGCCGCGAACTCCGCCGGAGACATGTTCACCCGGACGAGGAACTCGATGTCGGGGTAGTCCCGCCGCCACTCGGAGAGTTGCCTGCAGGCCTCCTCGAAGACCCACTGCCCCATGTCGACAACGATGCCGGTCTCCTCGGCGACCTTGATGAACTTCGCGGCCTCGAGGAGTCCCTGGGTCGGGTGCTGCCAGCGGACGAGTGCCTCGACCGCAAGTAGGCGACCAGTTCTCAGGTCGACCTCGGGCTGGAAGTGGAGGCGGAGGTCCCCGTTCTCCACTGCATCGCGAAGGCACAGCTCCATGCTCGAGCGGTCGTTCACGGCCTCTCGCAGCACATCGTCGAAGACGACCGCCCTGTTGCCGCCCTGCGTCTTCGCCGAGTACAGCGCGACGTCGGCCCACCCGAGCAGGTCCACGCTGCTGTCGTCCTCGGGCTTCGCAAGCGCCACGCCGATGCTCGCTGTGTGGCTGATCTGCTGGCCCGCGATCTCGATCGGCTCCGCCGTGACCTGGAGAATACGGTAGGCGCTCGAAAGGACCTCGAGCTCGCTGTTGGCCTTGTCGACGAGAATGACGAACTCGTCCCCACCGAGCCTCGCGGCGAAGTCGGCGCCGCGGATGCTGGTGCGGATCCTGTCCGAGATCGTCGTGAGAAGCCGGTCGCCGTTGGCGTGGCCGAGGAAGTCGTTCATGACCTTGAAGCGGTCCAGATCCACGAGCAGGACCGCCGTCGAGCGATGCGCGTCGAGACGGGTCTTCAACTCCTGGAGCAGTGCCCGGCGGTTCGGCAGGCCGGTCAGGTCGTCATGCGTCGCGTTGTAGACCGTCTGCTCCTCGGCCTCGATGCGGCCCTGAAGCTGGACGAGCATGGACGCGACGGCCTGGAGCGCATTGATCTCGGCCTTGCCCCAGGCGTGCAATTCGAAGTGCAGGAACGCAAGGACGCCCCACGTCGCGTCGCCGAGCAGGAGCGGGACCGCTGCGCCGTCAGCCAGGTGGACGCCGGTGGCGTCGACGATGCGATCCATGTACTCGTCATTGGCGTTGGTGACGCCGTTCAGGTACGGCTCGCGGAGGTGCTCCATAGCGGCAAAGATCGGGTCGGAGGAGAACGGCACCTCGCCGAGCGGATCGGGATCCGGCACGTTCTCGCGGATCGGCCACTCGGCCTCGAGGATGCTGAGCCCGCGCGCGGGGTCGTTTCGGCGCAGCAGCGCGACGTCTGCCCCGAGGAACTCCGCGAGCTCGCGGGTCGTCCAGTTCAGGACCTCTTGGCGGGTCCTCGCGGATGCCGACATCAGCTGCTCTGCAACCCGAGCGACGAGCGCGTCGAGTCGCTTCTGGTACATGAGGACGCTCTCATGGGTCGCCAACGTCGCGACGTGGCTGAAGAGGCCCGCGAACGAGCGGGTGAGCGAGCGCTCCCGGTTGGACCACGTCCGGCCCGGCCTGGCCACGACCAGCGCGCCGACGGTGTCCTCCTCCTGCACCTCGATGGCGTCGACGAGGACCCCCCACTCCACGCCTGAGACGACGCAGGAGAACGGGGCGATCAGGTCGTGACCCTTCAGCTGGCTCCGGACCCGGTCGCGGATTGCCTCGAACACCTCTTCTGAACCGGGCCGAACGAGCGGCTCGAGGTCGAATCCCGGCAGCGCCTGGTCGGTCTGGGTGATGACCGCGACGATCTCGGTCCCCGGAACGACCTGGAGGAGCGTCTCGACGACAAGGCGCGTTTCCTCATCTGCGCTCTTGGGGAGGGTCTGATTGGGATCTGACACGGATATCACGCCTTCAGAGTCATGAGCCCCGGGAGAACGGGGTCGCGCAACGGCTGCGTTGTCAAAGGATCGTTACTCAGCCGCCATTCTCGCACACGACTTCTGGCGAGGAAACCCCTAATTTCAGCTCGAGTGGCCGTTGGAGGCCACCGTCGAACTCGCAAAGCTGGGCCCCCTGCTGAGGACATGGGCCAGTGGCAGCCGCGCGCTCGGCACCGTCGGAGGTGGGGCGTGGAGGACCCGGAAGTTGAGGGCCATCGTCTCACCCTCCTCGAGGCTCCACAGCTCGGAGAACCGCTTCTGAAGCTCGAAGATCTCCTCGAGGTGGCGCTCCCCCACGAGGCTGACCAGATCGCGGTCATCCTGCGCGTACAAGAAGAGCGGCGCCCAGGGTTGGAGCGCGAGCCCATGGTGCTCGGCAGTCAGCCAGAAGCGCTCCACGGCCGCTCCACCGCGCACGTACGAGACCGAATCCGGCCGCGGCACGGTGACCAGCGCCAGCGCGGAACTGGACTGCACCATGACCTGCGTTCGCAGCCCGAGGGCGTTGCCGGCGCGCCATTCGGCGAGGTGGGCCATGACCTCGGGTCGCCGGATGATCTCGAGCAACGCGATCCCAGTCGGGTCCATCTCGAGGGTCCGGATGTCGATGCCCTCCTCGACGGAATCCTGGCCCGGGAACTTGAGCTCCGAGACCATCTCGTCGTGCACCTTCGGGCTGAGGAAGCGCAGGCGGTCCGAGGCGGCGAGGAGCGACGAGCATTCCGCGATCTGGTCCCGGTCCGTGAGGAACCGCAGTCGCGCGCCCTCGCGCTCGACCCCCTTGCTGAGCAGCTGCAGGACGCTCTGATCGATCTCCTCGGGCTGACCCATCCGCCGATTGGTCGCCCGAGTCCGCACCCGCGGATTGAGCGGTGCTATCTGTGGATCCGAATCGGATCCGAGCTGCATGGTCGCGACGTGGTGCGAATGGCGACCCTCCGGGAAGAGCTGCACGGGTCCGAGGCTCTTGAGCGAGGCCGCCGCGACCCTCGCGTTGAAGAGCGCCGCGCCGAGCGCAACGAAACTGCCCCGGTACTTGACGTCCATGGTGCTGCTGCGCTCGGGAACCATGTAAAAGCGGATCTCGCGAGGATCGGCCTCGAATCGCCACGGCTGCACGTTGCCGCCGGACGGTGCCCTTCGCGCGGCATCCACGATGAGCTCGATTGGATCATCCCCATCCGGAGGAGGATCGTCGGGCAGCGGCGCCCGCTGATCCTCTTCGGCGCTGGTGTCGACCTCGACGGGCCGAATGCCGGCAAGGACCTCCTCCATGTCGAAGCGGACCCGCCCCGACGGCAGGTCGCCGTCGAGCCCGAACCGGCGGACCGCCGCGGCAGCGGTGGCAGCGCCGAGTGTGACTTCGCTGCCCAGCTGTGGCCATCCCGTGATCGTCTGTCCCACCTCGAAGAGGGAAGCCGCGCCGCGCGAGGAGCCGTCTCTCGGCCCGATCATCCGGATGAGGTAGGGCGTCTTCTGCTCGATGGGGAGGTTCGCGAGGTCCGTGGCGTCGAGGTCGCCCAGGATTCCGTGGAAGAGAGGTCTGTTGGGCTCGAGGTCGAACCGCTCCACGTCCAGGACGCCACGATCCGTCGTCTCCATGAGGACCGGAATCCGACGGGCTCTGGCCTCCTCGCGGACGAGGAACTTCGTGTCCAGGGAGTCGCACTGCTCGATGACGAGGTCGAGGCCATCGAGGAACTCCCCGAGGTTGTCCTGCGTGATGCCTTCGGTGTTCACGATGACCCGCAGGTACGGATCGATCTCGCTGATCCGACGCGCAGCCACGATGGCCTTGTTGATGCCGATGTCGAGAACGGAGCCGGGGATCCTGTTGAGGTTGGAGAGTCCGATCGTGTCGAAATCGGCGAGGCGAAGCTCCCCCACCAGTCCCTCCATTGCAAGGAGGTGGGCGATCGAGTGCCCCGAGCTGAGCCCCACGACCCCGATTCGCAACGTGCGGAGCCGAGCCTGCTCGGCGCTGGTCAGCTTGTTCCGGTTGCGGTCGAGGCGAAGCGCCGCGAACGCCCGTGGGCCGAGCAGGCGGACGACTGCACGCCGCCAGGGGTAGCAGACCCACCGCTGTGCCTCTTCAAGGTGGGCGCTCGTCGGCGGCGGCTTCATCTCGGCAAGCTGCTCGCGCTGCTCGGAGAGCCGATCGAGGACTTGCAGGGACGGGTCCTCGCGCAGGACGCGAAGGACCTCACGCTGGACCCTACTGCTCACATCCAGCACCATCGGCCGGTAGGCGCGGGTCCACGTTGAGTCTGGCCCCACCGAGATTGGACCGAGGTGCAGGGGCCCGCGGGAGAGCTGCTCTGCCTCTATCCGCACGTCCTGTCGGTAGTCGGGGGGCGTCGTCTCGAGGCTCCGGGACCGGTGCCAGGACACGGCGATCGTGCGGTACCGCCCGTCGGGATACGGCACGGCCGTCATGCCGATCTGGGTGGCACCGCAGATCGGGCCGATCGGGAGCCAGAGGTCCGAGACTGCGGCGATCGCGAACTCGGCGCCGAGCCAGTTCATCGAGTGGTGGACCGTTCGCGAGATCGCAATCCACATCCGGTGCCCGAGCGTGGCCTCACCCTGCGACCACGCGCCCTTGACCTCGAGGGCGCCGAGCCGTATCTCCTTCGAGATCGCAGACTCGATCTCGTCGATCTCTGGCGATGCCTCCATCTCCTCGAGCACGGCCGCCTGATGGCTTGCCTCCAACGGTCCGTGGTACCTGACGCCCGCGACGGCGCGACCGTCAGGGGCGAAGCCGAGATAGAAGAGCGAGACGCCGGTCCCGTCCTCGAGCTGCTGGCGCCTCAGCGAGCCTTCGAATCCGTGGTTGCGGTACTCACCCTCCGCGCCATCGAGGTAGATCTTCCAGAGGTCGGGCCGCTCCAACGGGTGGTGGCCCTCGAAGCGCACGCCCGATGCTCGGTCCACGAAACTCGCGCCGTACCGGTATCGGCGACCGAATGAGTTTCCCACTAACGAGCTCCTCCGCTCCCTGACTCGAACTCGCAGCCCTCACGTGCGCCGCTGGGTCACCAACGAATGTAATGCACGCACGTTCAACATCAGGGGAACTTCGTGCTCAATGCGGATGCGGTGCCGACCGGCAGGACGTCGACGCAGGAGGACGCCTCTTCGTGTCAATGAAATGATTTCATCCTCTGCCAAGCGGGTCGGAATGCCGGCTCGGGAAGGGTCGTGACACCAGCGCCGAGCATGCAACGCCATGGCCTAGCCCAGAGGGTTCCGCTGGAGTTGTCCCTCCTGCGGGAGACTTCCATAGCAACATACGAAGCAAGTGCGATGAGGACTCACGATGGAACTTAATTCGACGACTGCTCGAGAGAGCCGGAGAGCTATCAAGCGTGGCCCTTGCGCGGACAGAGTTGCCTGGCCGAGGCGGGTCCCATGATGTGCCTGGATCGCTCGACCCTGAGTATTCGAACAGGCGGGGACTCCGTTCGGAATCTGGTCGACGTGGTTCGAAGAGTCCTCCTCCCGTTCACCGATCGGTCCGTGCCAACTGGGTGGACAATCCGACCAACCCGTCGGGGGCGTATTGCAAGCAGCGAGGTGGAAGGGTGAGTCAGCGACGACTGCGGGCCCTAGGGGGGAGCGCTCCTTGCTCGGACTACTGATCGTCATCTGCTTCCTCTTTGGGCTTGCTATCGGTTCCTTCCTGAACGTCGTCATCTACCGCGTACCACGACACGAATCGGTGGTGTCCCCTCGCTCGGCGTGCCCCAACTGTGGATCGCCAATACGAGAACGTGACAACATTCCCATCCTCTCGTGGCTGATCCTTCGGCGTCGATGCCGGGGCTGCCACGCGCCGATCTCTGCGCGTTATCCGCTCGTCGAACTGGCATGTGGGTGCCTCTTTGCCGGCGCAGCGGCCCGCTTCGGGTACTCCTGGGACCTTCCCGCCTTCCTGGTGTTCCTAGCTGGGCTTCTCGCTCTGGGCTGCATCGATCTCGAGCTTCTGATCCTCCCCAAGGTCATCGTCTACTCGACGCTCGGTCTCGTCGGCGGACTCTTAACGATTGCTGCGGTGATCACGGGAAACTGGCACGACCTCCTTGTGGCCGTTATCTGCGCGGTGAGCTGGTTCGCCGTCTTCTTCGTGATGAATGCCGTCAACCCTCGAATCCTCGGCTTCGGCGACGTACGTCTGGCCCTGCTGCTTGGACTCGGGCTCGGTTGGCTCGGCGTCGGCTACGTGCTGCTCGGCTTCTTCGCTGCCAATCTCATCGGCGCCGTCATCGGTATCACGCTGATTGCCGTGAAGCGGATGCGCCGGGACCAGCAGGTCCCTTACGGCGTCTTCCTGGCACTCGGCGCCGCCCTCGCAATATTCGCCGGACCAGAACTTCTAGCCCCGTTCCACATCCACTGATGAGTTGGAGCCATCTCCCAAGCAATGCAGCGAAGACCAATGACTCGCAGGCTTGGAAAGGGTCGGCTGAGCCAGAGTCGCGGTTCATTCCGACCTACAGCTGCACCTTCGGCGATCGCATGCGTGGAAACCCCGGATTGCCACCAGCGCCCTCGGATGCCTTGGATTCCCATGCTCTATCCAACACTCCTCCCAAGAATCCCATCCTGGTGCTGAACTCTCGGAGCGAAGTCACGTGAGGTCTGGCGTGCGAAACGGACGGCCGGTGGGGACATGGCTTCGAGAGGAATGGCTCGAACGGCCACTGTCTGGATGGTCGTGTGCCGCTGGATGGCTCACCTCGACGATCATCTTCGTCGGACTAACCCAGTTGTTCGGTGGTCCAACGCAATATGACGCCATCCAGACGATCTACTCGACTTGGGCTATCGCACACGGTCACTTCGCGTGCTCGTACCCAAAGTGGGACTGGAATGGTGCGCCGCTGGTCGCTCCGATCTATCCGCTTCTCGCCGGATCCATCGCTGCTGTGGCCCGCATCGGACACCAGGTCCCTTTTCCTTCGATAGCTCAGTTGGGACCGCACTGCTCAAACGTCGTGGCAGACATGTTTCGGTGGTCCGTCCAAAGCGGAGCGATTCCCCCCACTATCCGAGTGAGCTACGTGAGCTGGGTGATCTTGCTGGCCGGCGTCGTCGCGTTCCTGCGGGCGTCCGGTCGTGGAAGGTGCGGGTGGGAACCAACCGCGGCGGTCTTGGTTGCATGCCTCCCGCCTGCGTTCATGTGCATTCAGGAATACCTACACCCTGAGGACCTGGTTGCAGTTGGGCTCGCTCTCGGGGGACTTGCATGCGTCCGTGTCAGTTCGTGGACATGGGCCGGAGCCTTGATCGGTCTTGCGTGCATCTCCCAGCAGTTCGCGCTGCTCATCGCCATTCCCCTGATGATCATCGCTCCACCAGCGCGCCGTCTTCGCTATGTGCTCGGTGCAGCCGGATCAGTCGCGCTGATCATTTTGCCGCTGGCGTTAATCACCTCGGGACGCGTCCTCAGGGCAGCGTTGCTCGGTTCCGGGAGCTCCTTAGGGTACGGGGGCACGGTGCTGCGTGAAGTGCACCTCTCGGGTGCCCCGCTGTTCGGAATCTCGCGCATCCTGCCCATCGCGCTCGCGGGCATCCTCGCCGTGTGGGCTCTGCAGCGGCTCGGCGCAGCCGTCACGGAACCCATCGCGCTGCTTTCCTTGATGGCGACATCACTCTGCTTCCGGCTCGTCTTTGAGCAAAATCTTCTCGGGTACTACTTCATGGCTGTGGCAGTCCTACTCGTCCTGCTCGATGTGACGGCAGGACGGATCCGCATCGGGTTGGTTGCCTGGCTAGGTCTGTTGGCCTTCGCCTTTCTTAGGGTCAGCCCAACGGGTTGGCCAACTCCGCGTGTCGCACCCGGCTGGATCTGGCAGATCGTCCTCGTGTCGTCAGCGCTGGCACTTGCCTCGATTCCGCTATACAAACGCGCGAAAGGAACGTTAGGTCGGGGATCCGGGAACTCGAAAACCAGTTCGATCGGAGCCGAATCCCCACCATGTTGATATTCGTCGGCTGGAGTCAATGGATCCACGGATGTGCATCCAATTCGAATTGAAGGGCCAACAGGGGAACGGGCCGAATAGCTCGGCTCTCCGTGCCTTTGGCACTCAGATCAACTTGCGGAGCCGCAACTTCCTGCGCCTGTGCCTGTTCCCGGAACGTAGGTGGTGACCGCGGTCTGGCCGTTTGTCGCCAGTTGCACGGTGCCCGCCGCCGTGACACTCACGGTGTAGTGCGTCCCATTACTTGGCCACGACTGCAAGAACGGACCGCTGTTCGACTGTCCCGTGATGTCCGTAGACGTAACACTGCCCTTGAGCGACGGGTTGTCGGACTGGAAAGCGGAGATTGCCACTTGGACTGACTTCACATCTGCCTGACAAGCACTCACGACGCTCTGACCAGTCACTCCCGCGAGCGAGAAAACCACGACGGACGCGAGGATGCCGAGGACGACGATTACGACCAGGAGCTCGACCAGCGTGAATCCGGCATTCTGCTCCGTTCGTGTCTTCCTGTGACTTCGAGTGCCGTTCCACATCCGAACCACATGCCCTCCTTGGCGCCGTCGATATGCATCTTCGACGCTCGATCCTCGGTCGCCCTCTCGCGAGAAAATACCCTACTTTTCAAACTCATGTATGGTCTTCGATCACAGTACGAACTCCATGCGGAGCCCTTCGCTGTCCCACTCGGCGTCCTCAGGCACGCGCTTGGCAGCATGTCCGTAGACGCGCCTCGCCGTCCAGAGGAGGGCTGCAACGTCCAGCAGCTGCTTCTCGGGCACGCCAGGGATCTCCGAATCGATAATTCTTGAGATCCCCGGGATCTTCTTCTCCAGGATCCTCCTCCGCTCCTCGCGACCGGCATCGGTGTTCTTTCCCCAGAGCAGTGGAGCATCGCCGTTCAGCTGGTAGAAGCTGAGCTCGGGGTGCCCCTCGTACACGGTGCGCTGACGGTAGGGGGACATCTCGGCGGCCACCTCCATGTACCGCGGCAGCAGCGTGGCGCTCACTGCGTCGAGGTGACCGTCCCTCCACGAGGACTCACCAAGGAGAACGGCCCTCGTCGGCGGACTGTGGACCGCGATGCCTCGGCGACCCAACATGGTTCGGGCCACGCGATCGCAGGTCCTACCACCCATTCCGGGCGTATCGGCGTAGCCAACCGGAGCGTTCACGACGATCGACGTGAACGATGGGCGCTCGTCAAGCACGTCTGCGAAAGAGTCGTAGAGCTTGGGCTCCTCGGGAGCGAAGGTTGCGCCGTTGATCTTCGCGGTCCCGGCAAGCCAGCGTCGTCCTCTGGGCGTGATGCCCGCAACGGTGAAATACGGCAGATCCGGCCCGCGCCGAGATGGCATGACTGTCAGGCCCTGGCTGAGACCAGCCCGATTTGGTCGAGTGCGCGGGCGAGTTCCTTCGGGTGTGCGGAGACGCTCAGCGCCGAATCGTAGGTGATGATCCCGTCGTAGATAAGTCTCGCAAGGCTGTTCTCAAGAGTCGTCATGCCTTCTTTGGTGCCCGTGATCATGACGTTCTGTAGCTGGTTCGATCGACCTTCGCGGATGAGGTTCCTCACCGGGTTTGTGGCAATGAGGACTTCGAACGCGGCCACCATCCCCCCACCGATCTTGGGAATGATCCGCTGGGCGATGATTGCACCAAGTGATGCCGCGAGTTGGACCCTCGTCTGCTCCTGTCGCCAAGCGGGAAAGACGTCGATGATCCTGTCAATCGCCTGCGGCGCGTCGTTGGTGTGCAGGGTGGCGAAGACAAGGTGGCCCGTCTCCGCCATCGTCAGTGCTATCTGGATTGAATCGATGTCTCGCATCTCACCGATGAGCAGTACGTCCGGGTCCTCTCGCAGCGCGGAGCGAAGCGCCCGGTCGAAGGATGGGCTATCGAGCCCGATCTCGCGTTGGGTCACCGCAGACATCTTGTGGTTGTGTACGTACTCGACGGGGTCCTCAATCGTGAGGATGTGGTCAGCCCGAGTTTCATTGATCTTGTTCACGATGGCAGCCAATGTCGTGGACTTCCCGCTGCCTGTCGGTCCAGTAACGAGCACGAAACCTCGAGGCAACTCGGCGACCCAGTCCGCGATGGGTGGCAGGCCCAGGTCCTCGAAGGTAGGAATACGAGCAGGGATGAGGCGCAAGGACAACGCAGTCTGGCCGCGTTGGGTGAAGACACTCCCACGGATGCGGGCACGATCGAGCCACGAGAACGCGAAGTCAACGTCCTTCTGATCCAACAGGGTCTCCTGCTGGTCGGCGGTCAGGTAAGGGATCGCGATCTCATGGATCTCGTCCCCAGAGATCACTGGCGCACCGACGATCGGGAGCAATTCGCTGTCAACCCTGATGCGTGGCGGCGAACCCCCGGCGAGGAGGATGTCAGATCCTCCCTTGTCCCACAGCTCCTGGAGCCATGGATCAAGGG
>Ga0181519_10002566_pt1 | contig 15367 bp, 11 predicted proteins | sample PEATcosm2014_Bin_26_FD_121102 | JGI IMG/M metagenome (GOLD analysis project Ga0181519, IMG submission 121102) | Peatland microbial communities from MTU Mesocosm Facility, Houghton, MI, USA - PEATcosm2014_Bin02_10_metaG | ecosystem: Environmental > Terrestrial > Soil > Wetlands > Peat | place...
ATGTGCAGGGCAATCGTTATGGCGGGAGCTTTGCAATAAACCTGGCGGTGCATCCACTAGCAATTCCGGATCTGCTTGGAAATCGGGCTGACGAAGGAAAAATTACGGAAGAGCTTTGCGAATTCCGCCGGAGGCTTTCAACATCAGAGGCAAGAGGTGATTTCTGGTGGAAACACGACGGCACGCAGGCGGGCATGGACGTTGCCATGCGTGAAGCCGCAAAGGTATACGACCAGTTTGGACGATCATTGATGGAGAGGATCGCGGGTCTGGAATCTCCGATCAGAACTGCGACCGCGGACGACGTTACCAAGGGTGTCAACCACTTTTTCGGCTTTGGCCTTACGAAAACGCGCACAGCTCTTGCTCTTGCGCGACTTCGGATCCAGACAAACAGGCGGGAAGAAGCCAAAGCAATTGCGCGAGTAGGGCTTGCTAACGACCTTCTCGATGGACCGATCAAGGACGAATTGCGGCGGATGAGCGAATAGCGGAGGCGGGAGCAGGCCAACTTGCTATTTCAAGCAGCAGAAAAGCGGACTTACCCGCAAGACGGCTTAGGGTCGATTGTGAAAAAAATAGTCGGCTTACGGCAACGTGGTGCCTGGTCGGCTGTACAACCGAAACGAGACATCGAGGATCCTAATAGGCTGCGCCTTCGAAATTGAATGCACGCGACGGAACAGACATCGCGTGCATTCGGGAAGGTCGACTACAGCAAGCCTCTTTCGGCAAAGCTGACATGACGATCGCCCGCAATCACAAGGTGATCAATTAACCGAACGTCGACCAGGGCCAAGGCCGCAGCCAGTGCTCGTGTCAGGGTCTCGTCGGCCCGTGACGGTTCCGGATTTCCACTGGGATGCTGATGCACGCAAACCAGCGCGGAAGCATTGAGCGTCAAGGCGCGCTTCACCACCTCCCTGGGATAAACCGACGTCTGCGTAGCCGTTCCACGGAAAAGCTCCTCGTACTGGACCACCCCGTGCTGCGCGTTGAGGAAAACCGCCCCGAACAGCTCGTAACTGATTCCGGCAAGTCGCATCTTGAGGAAGGCACTCGCCAGATTCGGACTGTTGATGATTTCCTTAGCCGGCGTTTCCTGGAACGCACGCTCCGTCAAGATGTGGACCGCACGGATGGCATCCCAACCGGAACCGTATCGCCCGCGCGCCTCCTCCAGCATCATGGAAGCCCGGCCGCCCGCGGCGGTGTAGATTCTCTTTGCGGCACGCATTCCGAAAAGCGTCTGCAGTGCATTCAATGTCTGGGTATCAGGTTTCTTCATAGCGTTCTCCGATAACTCGCAACCGGCGGGATTGCCGGCCACTTCGGAGACGCGGTGCAGCGCAGCTGTCAAGGCTCGCCGCAGGCGACTTGCAAGGGCGGCGCAGCCGCCCGCCGGCCTTGACGGGTGTGCTGCACCGCGTACGCTGGGAAATCACGGCAAGCCCCACCGGTCAATAATTCACGGTGCCGATCCGAAGGACTGCCACGCCACCCTTCGGCCAAGGGGCCGCTGAACAATCCCTGCGCCGCCAGGCGCCCGACTTTCAAGAGTCCGCAGTCCTCTGCACGACCATGCGCCGATAGTCGCCCACCCTCACGCGGCTTGATCCGCCAATCTTCTTCGGAGCCGGCAGCAACCCGGCGGCTACGCGTCGATAGAACGTCGGCATGCTGCAGTCCTCGAGACACGCAATGACAGCGGGCGACACGAGCGCATCGTCCGGCATCTCGCTAAACCGACGTACGACGGGAAAGTGTTTCGCGAAAAGTTTTTCGCGGATACGCGGTGAATTCACATTGGATGCCATGACGCTCTCCGACACGGGTGGAGGAGAACTACAGCATCACTCCTCTACGCGCGTCATATGAAAAATCGACATTCCGCTGCGGCGACTGCCGCTGGCGGCAGTGTTTGAGCGACACGGTGCAAACAATCGACGGCAGAAATCGACGTGCGTCAGACTTGCGCGAATTGAGGGGTCTATTGAGGGGTATAGAAGGAAAATGCTTGGAGAACCGCATTTTTCCTAGTCTTCTGGCGGAGAGGGTGGGATTCGAACCCACGGTGCCTTGCAGCACGCCGCATTTCGAGTGCGGTACATTAGACCACTCTGCCACCTCTCCGGGTTGCAAGGTCAAGCCCGCGATTCTAGCAAACCACGGAATGTTCAGACCATCTCATGCAGCCGGCGCCAGCCGCGCGAGGCCTCCCAGGTAGGGTTGCAGGGCCGCCGGCACGGCCACGGAACCGTCTGCCTGCTGGCCGTTTTCCAGTACCGCCACCAGCGTGCGTCCCACGGCAAGGCCCGAGCCGTTGAGGGTGTGCACGAACTCGATCTTGCCCTGGCTGTTGCGAAACCGCGCCTGCATCCGCCGCGCCTGATAGGCCTCGCAGTTCGATACCGAGGAGATCTCCCGGTACATGCCCTGGGCCGGAAGCCAAACCTCCAGGTCATAGGTCTTGGCCGAGCCTGGGCCCATGTCGCCGGTGCACAGCAGCACCACGCGATAGGGCAGTTCCAGGCGCTGCAGGATGCTCTCGGCATGCGACACCATCGCCTCGTGGGCTTCATAGGAGTGCTCGGGGTGGGAGATCTGGACCATTTCCACCTTGTCGAACTGGTGCTGGCGGATCATGCCGCGCGTGTCCTTGCCGTAGCTGCCCGCTTCGGAGCGGAAGCACGGCGAGTGCGCGGTGAGCTTCATGGGCAGTTCGGACTCGCGCAGGATCTGCTCTCGCACGAGATTGGTCAGGGTCACTTCCGCGGTGGGGATCAGGTAGAGGCGTTCGCCCGATTCGTCGCCGCCGCGTTGCACGTGGAAGAGGTCCTGCTCGAACTTGGGTAGCTGGCCCGTGCCGGTGAGCGTCTGCGCGTTGACGAGGTAAGGCGTGTAGCACTCGGTATAGCCGTTTACCTGGGTCTGGGTGTCGAGCATGAACTGGGTGAGCGCGCGGTGCAGCCGGGCGATCGGGCCCTTGAGCACGGCAAAGCGCGCGCCGGCCAGTTTTGTTGCGATCTCGAAGTCGAGCCCCAGGGGCGTACCGATATCGACGTGATCCTTTACGGGGAAATCGAAGCTGCGCGGGGCGCCCCAACGGCGCACCTCGACGTTGTCTTCGGCGGACGTGCCCAGCGGCACGGAGGCATGGGGCACATTGGGCACGCCCAGCAGCAGGTCCTGCTGGCGCTGCTGCACCTGGGCGAGCTTCGCCTCGAGTTCTTCCTTTTGCGGCAGGGCCGCCACCTCGGCCATCACGGCGCTGGCGTCCTCCCCGCGGGACTTGAGCATCCCCACCTGCTTGGAGAGCGCATTGCGCCGCGCCTGGAGTTCCTCCGTGGCCGACTGCACGGCCTTGCGTTCCTGCTCCAGCGCCGTGAAACCGGCAACGTCGAATTCATAGGGCCGCGTGCGCAGGCGTGCGGCGATTTCGTCGGCGTTCTTGCGCAGCTGGTGGATATCGAGCATTGCGATCTTTCGTCTTTTCGGGTGGGAGCCGCGGCCGGACGCCGGCCGGTCTTCACGGGATAGGGATTATGGCGTGTCCGGGCCGGCCGGTGCGTCTGTGGCGGCAGCCTGCGCATTGCGCTCGCGCAGCCGCGCGAGGTGTTCGGCAATGCGCTGCTCCAGGCCCCGGTCCGTGGGCGCGTACCAGTTGGGCGGCGCCATGCCCTCGGGCAGGTAGGTTTCGCCCGCGGCAAACGCATCTGCCTCGTCGTGGGCATAGCGGTAGCCCTTGCCGTGCCCCAGGTCCTTCATCAGGCGCGTGGGGGCGTTGCGCAGGTGCATCGGCACGGGGCGCGTGCGGTCGGCGGCCACGAAGGCCTGGGCGGCCTTGAAGGCCGTGTACACGGCGTTGCTCTTGGGCGCCACCGCCATGTAGACGACGGCCTGGGCCAGCGCCAGCTCGCCCTCGGGCGAGCCCAGGCGCTCGTAGGCCTGGGCCGCTTCCAGGGCGATCTGCAGGGCGCGCGGATCGGCCAGCCCCACGTCTTCGCTGGCCATGCGGATCGTCCGGCGCGCAACGTACAAGGGGTCGGTGCCGCCATCGAGCATGCGCATCAGCCAGTAGAGCGCGGCGTCCGGATCGGAGCCGCGCACGGACTTGTGCAGGGCCGAGATCTGGTCGAGAAAATTGTCGCCGCGGTTGTCGAAGCGCCGCAGCGTCGCGGGCAGGGCGTTGCGCAGGAACTCCGCATCCACGGGCCGCGCCGGCGCCGCCGCGGTCTGTGCGGCATTGGCCACCACCTCCAGCGTGTTGAGCAGGCGGCGGGCGTCGCCGTCGGCCACCTCGACGAGCATGCGGCGCGCGTCCTTGTCGATCTGCAGCGCGGGCAGGTGCCGGGCGCGCGCCGTTTCCAGCAGCGCGTCCAGGTCCTCGGCCGTCAGGGGCTGGAGCACGTACACCGCGGCGCGCGAGAGCAAGGCGCCCACCACCTCGAACGAGGGGTTCTCGGTGGTGGCCCCCACGAAGACGAACAGGCCCGATTCGACATGGGGCAGGAAGGCGTCCTGCTGGGCCTTGTTGAAGCGATGCACTTCATCGACGAACACGACAGTGGCCTGTCCGGTGCGCGCCTGTGTCGACTGGGCGCGGTCCACGGCTTCGCGGATGTCCTTTACCCCGCCCAGCACGGCCGAGATGGCGATGAAATCGAGGCCGAAGGCGCCGGCCATGAGGCGCGCCAGGGTGGTCTTGCCCACGCCCGGCGGCCCCCAGAGGATCATCGAATGCGGGTGGCCCGAAGCGAAGGCCTGGCGCAGCGGCTTGCCCGGGCCCAGCAGGTGCTGCTGGCCGATGACCTCGTCGAGGTGCTGCGGCCGCATGGCCTCGGCCAGGGGAATCTGCTTGAGCGGCTTGTCGGCCGGACGCGCGTCCGGATCGGCCGGCGTGCCGACGAAAAGATCGCTCATCGCTCCTCGATCACGTCCACCCCGGGCGGTGGCGTGTAGGCGAAACGGTCGGCGGCGAGGACGGGATTGCGTTCCAGGTGATCGAAGGTGAGATCGGTGGTCTGGCCGAAGCTGTCGCGCAGCTGCATGGCCACGGGCATGCCGTTGGTGAAGCCGATGCGGATGCGCTCGAAGAGCGAATCCTTGCTGTTGGGCGTGGCGCGGATCCAGGCAACGCCGTCCTGGGCGCCGTCCTCGGCAACGGAAAAGTCGCGCTCAAAATCGTTGGAGCCGAAGAGGATGGAGGCCGGCGAGGCCGGCAGGGCTCCGGCAACCTTCTTCTTGGTGACCTGGTTCAGGTCCTTGTCGAAGAGGAACAGGTGCTGCCCGTCGCTGACGATGAGCTGCTCGTAGGGGCTGCGATACGTCCAGCGGAAGCGGCCCGGCCGCTGGAACTCGAATCCGCCGTGCGACACCACGGGCCTGCCCGGCACGCTGGCGCCCGCGGCCGTCTGGGAGCGCGGGCCCGGCGTCTGCTGGGTGAAGTCGCCACGGGCGCTCGTGGTCTGGCTCAGGAAGGCGTGCAACTGCTCGAGCGCGGTGGCCTGGGCGGCCCCTGCGGCCGACAGCAGCGCGGCAATTGCGCCCGCGCGCAGCCAGGCACGCAGGCGCCTCATTCGGCGGCCTCCCGCGCCGGCACGATGATTTCGCGGTTGCCGTTGGCCTGCATCGCCGAGACCATGCCGGCGCGCTCCATGTCCTCGAGGAGGCGCGCCGCGCGGTTGTAGCCGATGCGCAGGTGGCGCTGCACCAGCGAGATCGAAGCGCGGCGCTGCTTGAGCACGACCTCGACGGCCTGGTCGTAGAGCGGATCGGCCTCGCCGCCGCCCTCGCCGGCCGCGCCGCCGCCATTGCCCTCGACCGCCGATTCGGGCGCGTCGAGCACGCCCTCGAGATACTGCGGCTCGCCCTGGCGGCGCAGGGCCTCGACGACGCGGTGCACCTCGGCGTCGGAGACGAAGGCGCCGTGCACGCGGGTGGGCACGCCGGTGCCCGCCGGCAGGTAGAGCATGTCGCCCTGGCCCAGCAGGGACTCGGCGCCCATCTGGTCCAAAATGGTCCGCGAATCGACGCGGCTCGACACCTGGAAGCCGATGCGCGTGGGGATGTTGGCCTTGATGAGTCCGGTGATCACGTCCACCGAGGGGCGCTGCGTGGCCAGGATGAGGTGCATGCCGGCAGCGCGGGCCTTCTGCGCGATGCGCGCGATGAGTTCCTCCACCTTCTTGCCGGTGACCATCATCATGTCGGCGAGTTCGTCGATGACCACGACGATCACGGGCAGGGGCTCGAGCGGCGCCGCCTCGGCCGCATCCGGCACGAAAGGGTTGGGGATGGTTTCGCCGCGCTCGGCGGCCTCGGCGATCTTCTGGTTGTAGCCGGCCAGGCTGCGCACGCCCATCTTGCTCATCAGCCGGTAGCGGCGGTCCATCTCGCCCACGCACCAGTTTAGCGCGTGCCCGGCTTCGCGCATGTCGGTGACCACGGGCGCGAGCAGGTGCGGGATGCCCTCGTAGGTGGAGAGCTCGAGCATCTTGGGATCGATCATCAGCAGGCGGACCTCGGCCGGCGTGGCCTTGTAGAGGATCGAGAGGATCATCGCGTTGATGCCCACGGATTTGCCCGACCCCGTCGTGCCGGCCACCAGCAGGTGGGGCATGCGCGCCAGGTCCACGACCACGGGCTTGCCGGCGATGTCCTTGCCCAGGCCCAGGGTGATGGCCGAGGCGCTTTCGTTGTAGACCGCCGAGCCCAGGATCTCCGAGAGCCGCACCACCTGGCGGCGCGCATTGGGCAGTTCGAGGCCCATCAGGTTCTTGCCGGGTATGGTCTCGACGACGCGAATCGAGACCAGCGACAGGGCGCGCGCCAGGTCCTTGGCCAGGTTGACGATCTGCACGCCCTTGACGCCCGTGGCGGGCTCGATCTCGTAGCGCGTGATCACCGGGCCCGGGTAGGCGGCCACGACGGCGACCTCCACGCCGAAGTCCTTGAGCTTCTTTTCTATCAGGCGCGAGGTGAAGTCCAGGGTGTCGGTCGACACCGCTTCGGGTCCGGCATCGGGCTCGTCGAGCAACTCGAGCGCGGGCAGTCCGCTGTCCGTGGCCTCGGCAAACAGCGGCACCTGGCGCTCCTTTTGCTTGCGCGCGGAGGCCGCTACGCGCGCGGCCGGCCGTTCGATGTGCACGAGTTCATGTTCGTCGATCTTCTCGCGCTGGGCCGCGAGCACCGCGGCGCGTTCCTCCGAGGCGGCCTCGCCGATGCTGCGGTCCTGCTTGGCCTCGCGCGAGGCGCGGACCCAGGCAACCGCGCCTTCGAGCAGCCGACCCACGCCCTCGGCGGCCCGCAACCACGAAAAGCCGAACGCCAGGCTGGCCCCGACGGCGCAGGCCACGATGAGGGCAACGGTGCCGCCCGTCAGGCCCAGGGCGCGCAGGGCCAGCGGCGCCAGGGTCGTGCCGAGCAGGCCGCCGGCGCCCCCGGAGAGTCCGGCGCCGATGGACCCCAGGCGCAGCGACTCGAGCGTTGCCGCGGCCACGAGCAGCAGCAGCGAACCGGGCCCGCGCACCCACGGGGACAAGCCCGCCGGCGCCTCGACAACGCGGTGCAGGCGCCCGAAGGCGCGTGCGACGGCCGCCGCCGCAAACACCGCCAGCAGCAGCGCCGAGAAACCGAAGAGGAAGATCAGCAGGTCGGCGACATAGGCGCCACCGACGCCCGCCCAGTTGTGGATCGGGCCCGGATCCGTGGAATGGGTGAAACCCGGATCGCTTCGGCGGTACGAAACCAGGACGGCGGCAAGACCGGCCGTCAGCACGGCCATGACCAGCCAGAACGCTTCGGCTACCAGCCGCGAGCCCTGTCCCAGCGCCCGGCTTCCCGACGGATCCGGACGCCGCCCGCGGCCGGCGCGTGCAGGTGCCTCGCCGCGCAGCGCGCGCACGTCGTCCAATCCCCGCGACCCCGGTCCGACAGCCATGGGGCGATTATAGGATTGCCCGGCCGCCGGACCGCATCGAACCTTCGGGCGAAGCGGCGGATCGGCCGCGTGGCGCGATCCTATAATCGGCGCCTCGGCCGCCAGCGATTCGGCGTAGGGTGCGCGCCCGCGGTTTCGGGCGACAATATCGGGCAGCGGCGCCGCGCGGAAACTTCACCCGGCCGCGCGGGTCCAAAAAGCAATGCAGGCCATTGGCAAAAGGGGCATTCCATGACGACGGCGAAGCATTGCCGGGTACTGATACTGGGTTCGGGTCCCGCCGGCTATACCGCGGCCGTTTATGCGGCGCGCGCCAACCTGGCGCCGGTGCTGGTCACGGGCATGGCGCAGGGCGGCCAGCTCATGACCACAACCGAGGTCGACAACTGGCCGGCCGACGTCCACGGCGTGCAGGGTCCCGAGCTGATGCAGCGCTTTCTCGAGCATGCGCAGCGCTTCGAGACCGAAATGGTCTTCGACCATATCCAGGGCGTGAACCTCGCCACGCGCCCGTTCGAGCTCACCGGCGACGCCGGCTCCTACACGGCCGACGCCCTCATCATCGCCACGGGCGCATCCGCCCAGTACCTGGGCCTGCCCTCCGAGCAGGCCTTCATGGGGCGCGGCGTCTCGGGCTGCGCCACCTGTGACGGATTCTTTTTCCGCAACCAGGACGTGTGCGTCGTCGGCGGCGGCAATACCGCCGTGGAAGAGGCGCTCTACCTGGCCAAGATCGCCCGCACGGTGCACGTCATCCACCGGCGCGACCGCTTCCGCGCCGAACCGATCCTGGTGGATCGGCTGATGGAGCACGTCAAGGGCGGAAAAATCCACCTGCATCTGTGGCACCGCCTCGAGGAGGTGCTCGGCAACGACGCGGGCGTGACGGGCGTGCGCCTGCGCGACGTGCGCAGCGAGGCGGCGAGCGAAGTGGCCGTGCACGGCTGCTTCATCGCCATCGGCCACCGTCCCAATACCGAGATCTTCGCCGGGCAGCTGGACATGAAAAACGGCTACATCGCCACGCGCAGCGGCAACGAGGGCCTGGCCACCATGACGAGCGTGCCCGGCGTTTTTGCCGCCGGCGACGTCCAGGACCACGTCTACCGCCAGGCCATCACCTCGGCCGGAACCGGCTGCATGGCCGCCCTGGACGCCCAGCGTTGGCTCGAGGCCGAATCGGGGTCGGCAGCGGCCGAGCCTGCCGCCCACGGCGCGACAGCCACCGCCACGGCGTGAAAAAACCCGTCCCTGGCCTGCCGGGGACGGGTTTTCTGGCCGCCGGGCACGCCGGTGCGCCAATTTTTTGTAAGACCATCTCACCGGGAAGCCGGTAAAACCATCGATAATCACGGCACAGCGCATACCGTATTTACGGAATCATGTTTTTCGCTTACCGTCGTTAAAGATCGCTTTTTGCCGACGGCAACCAGTCCGAACCCGGGTGCTTTTCTTGAAAAGATCGGTCTTGATCCCTTTACGCCTACCCATGCTGGCAGCGGCCTGCGGCCTCGCGCTGCTCGCGATTGCCACGGACGCCGCCGCCTTGGGCTTCGGCGAACCCGTCGTGTCGAGCGCGCTGGGCCAGCCGCTGCGGATGCGCATCCCCATACGCGTCGATCCGGAACTCGAACTCACGAGCCAGTGCGTGCGCCTGCTGGGCAATCCGGGCAGCGACGCCATTCCGACGATGACGATGGCCATGGCCCGCATCACCATCGAGCGCAAGGGCGAGGAGCGCATATTGCGCATCGACAGCCTGTACCCGGTCAACGAGCCGGTCATGCGGGTGTCGGTCGAAGCGGGCTGCGCACAGCACGCGCGCCGCGAGTTCATGCTCCTGCTCGATCCGCCCGATACCCTTCCCCAGATGGCCATGGTCAGCCCCACCGTGAGCTCCACGGCGGCGCCCCAGGCGACAGCGCCCGTGGTTCCGGGGGCCCCTGGCGCGGCCGCAAGTGCGCCCGCCGGCGCTGGCACTGCGGCCGATGGCGCGAGCCTGCCGCCGGGAATCTCGGGCCCCGCGACGCCGGGCGCGCCCCCGCCTCCTGGCGACACCGCGGCTCCGGCCCCGGATACGGGTCCTGCCGACCTCATGCTGGGCGGCGCAACCATCGTGGGGCGAATCGGCGAGCCCCTGCGCATGCAGATTCCCGTGCTGGGCAAGGGTGCCGCCGATCTCGATGGCGGCTGCGTGCACCTGGCGGGCGCCTGGAACGGCGAGGGCGCCCCGGTGCTGAGCCAGGCGCGGCTCGCGGTCCTGCGCAACGGCACCGACACCGTCATAGACCTGCAGACGCAAAACCCGGTTACGGAGCCGGCCTTGCGCGTCATCCTCGAAGTGGGCTGCGCCACCGCGGTTCGCCGCGAGTATGCCGTGCTCCTCGACAAGCCGCTCGCGGCGCCGCAGGCGGCGGCCAACGAAACGCCGCCGGTGCCCGCACCGGCGCCGGAACCGGCGCGACTCGCCAGCGCGCCGGCCGCAGCGGGCAATGGCGCCGCCCCTGCGCCTGTCGAAGCGACAACGAACGTCGCGCCGCCGCCGCCCAAACCCAAACCCCCGCGCAAGGTGCGCCCGCCTGCACCGCCGGCGCCCCCGCCGGTCGCGGTGGCAGCGGCACCGGAACAGACGCCTGTGGCCAAGACGCCCGCCCCTGCCCCCGCGCCGGCGCCTGCTCACGCGCCTGCCGCCCCCAAGCCCAAGCCCGCCCCCGTGGCCGATCGCCTCGTGCTGGCGGCTCCGGCAGACCAGCCCGATCCGGCCGCCCAGCGGCTGGCCGAGATGGACAAGCGCATCGCCGACCTCACCAAGGAGGTGACGGAGCTGCGCACCCAACTCGTCGCCGAGCGCCAGAAGTCGGCGGAGGCTGCCCAGGCGGCCGAAGCCCAGCAGCAGCGCCTCGGCGCCGGCTGGATCGTCGCCATCCTCGCCCTGCTCGGGCTCGGCGTCGGCGGCCTGCTGACCTGGCAGCGCAAGCGCAATACCCTGCCCTGGGAAAAGACCAGCTGGGAAGCGGCCAATACCGTTACCGCCGGTGGCAACACCGTGATGCCGTCCGCACCTGCCGTGCCGGCAGCGGCTCGCGCCACCGCGGCGAGCCCCGCCGTCCGGCCGGCCGCAAGTGCGCCCGGCGGCGTTGCGGCGCCGACGCGGCCCGTGCCCGGTGCGCCCCTGCCGGCGGCGGCACCGGCCATACGCTCGCTGGCGTCGTTCCAGGAACTTGCCGGCACCACGTCGACGATCACGCCGGGCGCCAGCGGCCCCAATTCCACGATCGAAGTCACCGAACTGCATGCCGACGATCCGGAACTCGAGAAAATGCACACCGTGTTTCTCGAGCCCGGCAACCTGGACGTTCCGCCCGCGCCGGCCTTCGCCTCCACCGACACCCGCATTCCCGGTCCGCAACCGCAACCGGGTGCGTCGCTGCGCGACGATATCGGCAAGCCCACGGTCAGCCCCTCGCCGATCACGCAGTTGCCCCCGATCACGCAGATGCCGCCCATTACCCAGATGCCGCCCATATCGGCGGGGCCGGCCATGCCCTCGCCCACCATCGTCGCGCCCGACCAGCGCCATGGCGCATTCACCTTCGACGAGGGTCCGTACACGCAGACCCCGACGATGCTGGTGCTGGATCTGGATTTGACGACGCGGGCCCTGCCCCCCGAGGAAGCCGAGGCGGCGAAGTTTGCCGAGCAACCCAAGGACGGCAAGAGCAAGGACGGAGAGCCCCCTGGCGGCTCCGGCGCCAAGAACGGCCGCTGATCGGGCTGGGGTGCGGGGAGCCGGACGGGCCCCCGCGATGGCATGGCGCGCGGGGCGCGCGCCGCAAATTACGGCCGGTGGCGCCTAGACCGCGGCGTCACCGGTTTCACCGGTGCGGATGCGGATCACCTGCTCGACGGCGCGCACGAAGATCTTTCCGTCGCCGATCTTGCCGGTGCGGGCCGCACGGGTAATGGCGTCGATGGCGCGCTCCACGAGCTCATCGGAAACCACCGCCTCGATCTTGATCTTGGGCAGGAAATCGACCACGTACTCGGCGCCCCGGTACAGCTCGGTATGGCCTTTCTGGCGGCCGAAACCCTTGACATCGGTAACCGTGAGCCCCGTGACGCCGACTTCGGCCAGAGCCTCGCGGACTTCATCGAGCTTGAAGGGTTTGATGATGGCGGTGATAAGTTTCACGATTGTCTCCCTGCGAACAGCCCCATATTACCGAACCGCGACGCGCTTAGATAGGCAAGCGCCCCGTCAGAGGGCGATTTCGTCCTCGCGGAAGCGGTTGGTGATCGGATAGCGCCAGTCGCGCCCGAAGGCGCGGTGCGTCACGCGGATGCCCAGCGGCGACTGGCGGCGCTTGTATTCGCTCAGGCGGATCATCCGCACGATGCGGCGGACTTCGGCCTCCGGGAAGCCGGCCGCCACCATCTGCGCCGGGCTCGCGTCGCGCTCCATGTACTGCTCGATCACGGCGTCGAGCAGCTCGTAGGGGGGCAGGCTGTCCTGGTCGGTCTGGTTGGCCCGCAGTTCGGCGCTGGGCGCCCGCGCGATGATCCGCTCGGGAATGACCGGCGAGAGGCCGTTGCGGTAGCGCGCGAGGCGGTAGACCAGGGTCTTGGTGAGGTCCTTGATGACGGCAAAGCCGCCCGCCATGTCGCCATAAAGCGTGCAGTAGCCTACGGCCATCTCGCTCTTGTTGCCCGTGGTGAGGACGATCGACCCGGTCTTGTTCGACAGGGCCATCAGCAGCGTGCCGCGGGCCCGCGCCTGGATGTTCTCCTCGGTGGTGTCCCAGGCCAGCCCGTCGAACTGGGGCGCCAGGGCAGCGACGAAGGCGTCGAAGGGGCCGTTGATGGATATCTCGTCGTAGCGCACCCCAAGGCGGGCGGCCATGTCGCGCGCATCGGCCAGCGAGATGTCGGCGGTGAAGGGCGAGGGCATCATCACGGCGCGCACCTTGTCGGCGCCCAGGGCGTCGTGCGCCAGGGCCAGGGTGAGCGCCGAGTCGATGCCGCCGCTCAGGCCGATGATGGCGCCCGGAAACCCGTTCTTGCCCAGGTAATCGCGCAGGCCGAGCTTGAGGGCCTCGTAGGCCTGGGCCTCGATGGACGCCGGCGCCGTGCAGCTGCCGGGCTGCGGCACGCCGTCGTGCAGGTCGACGAAGAGCAGGTCTTCCTCGAACTCCGGCGCCATCGCGGCCAGGCGCCCCTGGGCGTCGAGGGCAAAGGAGCCGCCGTCGAAGACGAGTTCGTCCTGGCCGCCCACGAGGTTGGCATAGAGCAGGGCAAGGCCGGCGGACGTGACATTGGCCCGCATCACGTCCAGGCGCTGGTTCTGCTTGTCCAGGTGGAAGGGCGAGCCGTTGGGGACGAGCAGTACCTGCGCGCCGGCCGCGGCGGCGCACTGCGGGGCATAGGGGAACCAGGTGTCCTCGCAGATGTTGATGCCGAAGCGCGTGCCGCGGATCTCGAAGACGAAGGGCCGGTTGTCGGGCTGGAAGTAGCGCTGCTCGTCGAAGACGTCGTAGTTGGGCAGGTCGTGCTTGCAGTAGGTTCCGATGACCACGCCCCGGTACAGAACCGAGGCCGCGTTGTACCGCTGGCCCTCGCGCGCCAGGGGGTGGCCCACGACCACGCGCAGGTCCTCCAGCGGCGCCAGGGACCGGGCGAGCGCCGCCAGCGCCGCATCGGCCGCCTGGAAAAACGACGCGCGCAACAGCAGGTCCTCGGGCGGGTAGCCGCACAGCGAGAGCTCGGGCGTGAGGAGCAGTTCGGCGCCGCCGCGCGCCGCCGCCGCCGCCGCGTCGCCGATGCGCCGGACGTTGCCGGCAAAATCTCCCACCGTGCAATTGATCTGCGCAATGGCCAGGCGCAGCGGCGCCGCCGGCGCAGCGCCGCCGCGGACCTCGGCAGCCGGGGAACTCAAAATGCCGGCTTCACCGCGGCGGCTTCGTAGCGCGCCACTGCAGCGATGATCTCGGCGCGCGCTTCATCGCCGCCCTTCCAGCCGACGATCTTCACCCACTTGCCGGCCTCCAGGTCCTTGTAATGCTGGAAAAAATGCTGGATCTGCGCGAGGCGCTCGGGGGCCAGGTCGTCGGGGGACTTCCAGTGCTTGTACCAGGGCAGCACCTTGTCGATGGGCACGGCCAGCAGCTTGGCATCACCGCCGCCATCGTCCTCCATGGCGAGCAGGCCCAGCGGCCGCGAGCGCACGACCACGCCCTGCTGCAGCGGAAAAGGCGTGATGACCAGGACGTCGATCGGATCGCCGTCCTCGCCCAGCGTGTGCGGGATGTAGCCGTAATTGCACGGGTAGTGCATCGCCGTGCCGATGAAGCGATCGACGAACAGCGCGCCGGATTCCTTGTCGACCTCGTACTTGACCGGATCGGCGTTCATCGGGATCTCGATGACGACGTTGAATTCCTCCGGCACCAAGCGCCCGGCGCCCACCTTGCTCAATCCCATCGGTGTCCTTCATGCAATTGTCGCGGCGGCACGGCCCGCCGCACCGTAGATGGCGATTGTAGCGTTCGGGCCGGAGGGCGCCGCGCGCGCCGCCGCGGCTCAGAGGCTGGGTTCGCGCCGGAACCAGCGCGGCCGCGCCAGGCCCGGCAGCGCATTGCGTTCGGCCAGCCCGAGCGCGGCCTCGCGAAAGCACTGCGCGGCGGCAGGGGCATCGCCAACGGCCTCGGCCAGCTCGCCCAGGGCGAGCGCGGTATCGGCATTGGCCTCGAGGCGCTGGCTCTCCTCGAGGTATATGCGGGCCTTGCCCCAGAGGCGCGCCCGCAGGCAGATGCGCCCCAGGCAGCGCAAAGCCGTGGCGCTGCGGCCGTGCTGCTGCATCCAGGTTTCCACCTGGGCGATGGCGCCGGCCACGTTGTGGTCGACGCAGCGCGCGTATTCCTCGAGCAGGTGCTCGGTCCACTGGGCCTTGAGCGCGTTCTCCAGGGCATGGGCGGCCTCGGCGCCGCGGCCCAGCCGGTTGAAACACGCCGCCGCCTCCTGGGCCAGCTCCGGGGCCGCGCGGTCCGCCGCGGGTATGGCGTTCCAGACGCGCGACAGGGTCGCGAAATCGCCCGCGCTCTCGCGCAGCATGCCGCGGTAGGCCAGCACCTTGTAGGCGAGCGAGGCTGGCGCCGGCAGGCCGCGGTGCTTGTCGAGCGCGCGCACGATGCGCACCGCCTCGTCCCAGTGGTTGGACTGCAGGTGCGCCACCAGGGCGATGCGCATGGCATGGATATGGCGCGCGCCCGATTCGTGCAGCTGCTCGATGACCTGGAGCGCGCGCGCATTGTCGCGCTGCTCCGACCACATCTCGGCGCTGAGCACGAGGCGCGCCGTGGCCAGCTCGGGGTCGGGTTCGGCACGCTCCAGCCATTGTTCGCGGCGCTGGTATTCCTGCATGCGGTGCGC
>Ga0181519_10002567_pt1 | contig 15363 bp, 15 predicted proteins | sample PEATcosm2014_Bin_26_FD_121102 | JGI IMG/M metagenome (GOLD analysis project Ga0181519, IMG submission 121102) | Peatland microbial communities from MTU Mesocosm Facility, Houghton, MI, USA - PEATcosm2014_Bin02_10_metaG | ecosystem: Environmental > Terrestrial > Soil > Wetlands > Peat | place...
GGAGCCGAGCATGGCAACTCGTCCCGCATTTGCTGCATGGCTGCGCAGCGCCTGTTTCCTGGCGACGGTGGCAATGGCCCCCGGTGCCTGGGCGTTCGACGCCGAGCAACTGGCCTCGCAGGAGATCCCGGCCGCCCACCTGATCGGCCACGGCTCTTTCACGCGCATGGGCTTTCATCTCTACGACGCCGAACTTTTCTCCGGCGCCGATCGCGTCAGCGCCAATTGGGGTACGCATGCGTTGGTGCTCGATCTGCGTTACGCGCGCAGTTTCAAGTCCGAAACGCTCGTGCAGCGAAGCCTGATCGAAATGACCAAGCTCAAAGTGGCGACCGACGCCGAACGCCAACGCTGGGGCGACGAACTTGCGCACATCCTGCCTGACGTATCTGCCGGCCAGCATCTGACGGGCGTCTTCCGACCGGGTGACGGCACGCGCTTCTTCTCGGATGGCAAGCTCATCGGTCAAATCGCGGGCGATGCCTTCGGCCGTGCCTTCTTTGCCATCTGGCTCGACCCGCGTACGAGTGCTCCGGATCTTCGTGCCGAATTGATCAGCGACGCACGCTAAGTCCCCGCCCGACGGATGCCATCGGGTGTCTCATCGGCGCCACGCGCGCCGTGGCATTGCCACGCGGGTGTAATTTACGGAAAGCCCGTCCCGGCGCCGCACGCCCGGGACGGCTGGCATCGCATGCCGAACCGGCCATGCGTCCATGGATGTGTCCATCGAATCGCGCTGTGACAGGACAGCGCCCACGCGAGCGTGCCTATGGATATCGATCATGCTGCTGCGCTCACGCGCCTGACACGCTACTTCGAGACCCTCACCCGCCTGAGCGTCGGCAATCTGGGCGAGTTCTACACGCCTAACGCCTACCTCAAAACACCGCTGCATGAGGTCCGTAGCGCCGCCGAGATCGCCAATCTGCTCACCCATCTGTTCGAACGCGTGGACGTGCCGCGCATCGAAATCACCGCCACGCTGCTGCAAAACAACCAGGCGCTGCTCGTCTGGAATCTGCATTTCCACACCAAACGATGGCTCGACGACGAACAGATCATCCACGGCGCGTCGCACCTGCGTCTGGCGGTGGACGGCCGTGTCACCTATCAGCGCGACTATTGGGACGCGACTGAAGACCTCTACGCCAAACTGCCCTTCGTTGGACGCTTGTTGCGTTGGTTACAACAGCGTCTGTTTCGCTGAGACGCCGGCACTGGGTCGAAGCCCAGAGGGCAGTTTTCTTCAATACGCCGCGCGCGTACCCGCCTACATTCGGAACCTCGTTTCAAACGCTGATTCAGCATTGAGGTCTCCGATGACACTTTTCTATTCGATGGCCGCGTTCGCGCTGGCCTCGTCGATCACCCCCGGACCGGTCAACGTGGTGGCGCTGGGATCGGGCGCACGCTACGGGCTCTTGCCGAGTCTGCGGCACGTCACGGGTGCGACCGTGGGCTTCGTGGTGTTGCTGATCGCCGTCGGCTTCGGGGTGTACGAGCTATTGCAACGCATGCCTGTTCTGATGCAAGCCATTCAGTGGTTCGGTGTGGCATTCCTGCTGTACATGGCGTACAAGCTCGCCATCGATAACGGCGAACTGGGAGACGCCGACGCGCAGCGCGGCCCGACCCTGTCGCACGGTGCGGTCATGCAGTGGCTCAATCCGAAGGCGTGGCTTGCGGCCCTGGCGGGGATGGGGGCGTACACGGCAGGCGACCCGGCGCGCATCTGGCAATTCGCCGCAATCTACTTCGTGGTCTGCTGGTTGTCGCTCGGATGCTGGGCCGCCGCAGGGGCGATGCTGCGTCATCACATGAGTGACGCGAGTCGCGTAAGGCATCTGAATCGCGTCATGGCGGCGTTGCTCGCGGGAAGCGCGGTGTATCTGGTCACCGCAGCATAAAGCGATGTAAAGCGACGTAACGCGCCTTAAGGCGACTTAAGACGACTTAAGACGACTTAAGACGACTTAAGACGACTTAAGACAACGTAAGGCGACGCAAGAGACGAGAGACAAGAGACAAGAGACAAGAGACGAAAGGGACAAGCCGCGCGCAAAGACGTCAGTCGCGCGAGCGCCTCACCACATCAAGCCGTCAAGCCGCGCGCGATTCCCGATAGTGCCCCGGCGTCGCGGCAAGGAACTGCTTGAAGGTGCGTTGGAAATGCGCCTGATCGGCGAAGCCCGCATCGAGCGCCACCTCGGCGATGGCGTGCCCGCGGCGCAATCGCCCGCGCGCATACTGAATGCGCTGGTTCATCAGGAAGGCGTGCGGTGTCAGCCCGTACTGCGCGCGAAAGGCCCGCGTCAGATACGACGCCGACAAGCCCGCTGCCGCGCAAATCTGCGCCAGCGTGAGCGCCTCGCAGCAATGGGCGCGGATGAAGTCGGCCGCGTCGCGCAGCTTGTGCGAGTCGTCATGCATCGGCTGCGGCGCAGGATTCAAACGCTCATGCGCATCGATGAAAAACTGCTGCACCACACTCTCGCGCTCGAGCCGGTCACGGGTGGCGTCGGTGCAGATGTCGTAGAGCCGGTTCAACCCTGCGTAAAGGGTCGGATCGGTCGATGACATCGGGTCGAACAGATGCAGATCCTGTCCGTGGCCAAAGCCCAACTCACGCTGCAATTCGCGCAACCACGCGGTGTCGACGAACAACATGCGATAGGCCCACGCCTCGTCGCCGATGGGATTGCAGGCGTGCACTGCATCGGGGTTCATCACCACGACGCTACCGCGCCCTACCGTCTCACGCGCCCGGCCATTCAGGTAGGTGCTGCGCCCGCCCGTCACGGCGCCGATGGAAAACGTTTCATGGCTGTGCAGCGCGTAGCACACGCGACGGCCGTCGCGCACTTCACGCGCTTCGATAAACGGCAACGCCGGATCGCGCCAGAACGTCGACGGGTAGGGACAGGCAACGGAGGACTTCGACATAAGCGTGTGATTTCGTGAAGACGACGGACTCATGCGGCCGGCTTGCCCGTTCCCGCGACCGCCTCGGACGGGTGCGCGGACAGCGGTGAATTTGCCGACAGTTCGACGCCACCGACCGCACCGGCTTCGACATTGTCGAACGGGCTGGTGCCATCGGCTTCGGCCACGAGCCATGCGGCAATCGCATCGCGTTGCGCGTAGGCATCGGCCTCTCCCAAGGCAATGAGTTCCTGCGTGTACGACGACTCGAACAGCAAATAGCTCGCGAATGCCGCGCCACGCGCCTCGTCTGCACCGATCGCGCCGAGCATGGTACGCACCGCACGCGGCAACTGTTGCAGGTGACGCGCCGCAATCGGTTCGATGCGTTGACTCGGCGAGATCACCAGCGTCTCGATGGGCCGCCAGCCGCTCGGCTCGCGGTGCGCTTCCGGCACGTGTCGCAGCACATTGTTGATGTGCTGCAAACGCTCCAGATCGGCTGACAGCCCGTCGATGAATACGCTCGCGAGCGCCTGTCCGCCGATCTGCGCGAGGCTCGGATAGCCGGCGATACGCTCGCCGCTGCTGTCGAGCCCGTACTGTCCGTGGGCGGCACCGATGATCAGGATGCGGGTGGCACCGAGATGAATCGGCGGGCTGAGCGGTGCGATCTGGCGCATCGACCCGTCACCGAAATACTCGACCTGACCGTCGAGATCGAGTTCGATGGCCGGAAAGAGAAACGGGATCGCGCTCGACGCGAGCAAGTGCTCAACGCTCAACGGCACCGCGCGTGCCAGACGCAGCGAACGCTTCCACGCCTGAATCGGCTCCGCGCTTTGATAGAAGGTGACGTGCTTGCCCGACGAGTACGACAGCGCGGTCACTGACAGGGCCGCGAGCGCCCCCGACGCGAACACCTCGGGTAGCCGGTCGAGATGGATCGCGCTGCGCAACATGTCGGCGAGCGGCGACCAGTCGAGTAACGAGCGCGGCGAACGGCGCAGCGCCCAGCCGAGCGAGAGCGCGGCGAGCCAGCGCGCACCGGTGCCCGCGATACCCAGCGAGTCGGCGCGAAACACCTGACCGGCATGGAACTGGCGCCACACGGCATCGAGCTTCATCACGCCGTGCTGGAAATCGTCGGCGTGCGAGGCGAGGGCTGCGGCATTGATCGCGCCGGCCGAGGTGCCGCAAACAATGGGAAACGGGATCGCGCGCCGCGACGGCAGGACTTCGCGCTGGATCGCGGCAATCGCCGCGAGCACACCCACCTGATAGGCGGCACGTGCACCTCCGCCCATCAGGACGAGACCGGTTCGTTCGCCTGAGATCATGGGGCCCCCTCCTGCCTTTGCTGTCGTTGCGCCTGTTGTCGCCATCGTCGTGGCTTCAGCCGCTTTTCACTACGGCGTGCGTCGCCGGCTCGACGGCGCTGCGGCTTCTCACCACTTCCAGGTGGTCTGCTTGCCCGGTGTCTTGCCTGCGGCGGGGGACGTCTTCTCCCCTGCCTTCTCGGCCGATTTCGCGGGCGTCTTGGCCGAGGTCTTCGCAGACGTCTTGGCCGCAGCCGATTTCGCAGGCGTCTTCTTGCTGGCCGGCGCACGCTTGGCGGCAGTCTTGCTTGCCGTCTTCCTCGCGCCGGAGGCACGTTTGGCCGTTGCGTCCGCCTTGCCCGGTGCCTTGTCAGACGCCTTCGCTGCCCCCGATCCTGCCGGCTTGGCGTGCGTGGCATGCGTCGCTTTGGTGGCCGCCTCGGACATCTGCGCCGCGGCCGCTTCGGTCATTTGTGCGGCCGACACGCCAGCCGCCTGCGCGGCGGCGGCAATCTGATCGAACTGCGCGCGCATGGCGTTGAACCACAGCGACGGATCCAGTGCGCCATAAGCATTGCCCGCCTGAGCGAACGGCGACTGGGCATCGCCCCCCGGCGGCGCGTCCTCTGAGGAGGCCGCCGCTTCCGGCTCGGGTTCCGGCTCTGGTTCAGGTTCCGGCGCGCGGGCTTGCGATTCGACGTCCTGTGCCGACTCCGCCGAGGCAAACGGCGAACGCCAGAAGTTGGCCGCCCCCGCCTGCCCGAACGGCGACGTGAACGCCGCGCCACTCTCCGGTGCACTCCCCGCGCCCGCCTCGGCGCCGCCCGACGCCCCGTAGTTACCGGTGCCGAAGGCGCGCAGCGTCGCGTAGGTAGCGCGTTGCACTTCGAACGCCTGGATGGTCGAGCGCAGCACGTTCAGATTGAGGGTGAGCCACTGCTCAACCGCACGCATCTCGGCAATGCGGTTTTCGATTTCATCGGGATCGAGCAGTGGCGCTGCGCTCTGCATCAATTGCGTGAGCGGCGAGGTGAATGTCGCTGGCGGGCTGAAGGCTTCCCACATCTTTTTGAGAATGTCGAAGCCGTTGGGCATGGCACTCGTCGAATCGCTCATTGCAGTCTCCAGTCACGGTCGGGGACGGACGGCCTGCCGGCCAGTCTCGTCAAGCCACGCGCATCGGGCGCGCTCATCAGGCGCTGAGTCGCAGCGGGCGTCTGGGTATCGATCATACGCCGAGCGTGCGCCGGTGGTGTGTCAGAACGGCGCGTCGCCACCGTAATCCGGTGCGCGACGTTCGCGCAGCGACGCGATGCCCTCGCGCACATCCGGGCCGGCGAAGCCCATGAATTCCAGCGCCAGCGACGCATCGAACGACGGCCCCGCGCTGCGCAGCCAATTGTTGAGCGCGTACTTGGTCCAGCGAATGGCAGTGGTCGAGCCGCGCGCGAGCTTGTCGGCCACCTCGAAGGCTTTGGGCAGCAGGTCCGCTTCGTCGACGGTGAGCGACACGAGTCCGATACGCTCGGCTTCCTCGCCCGACACCGGCTCGCACAGCAGCAGGTAGTACTTCGCCTTGGCCATGCCGCACAGCAGCGGCCACACGATGGCGGCATGATCGCCTGCCGCCACCCCCAGTCGCGTGTGGCCGTCGATGATGCGCGCGTTCTTCGCCGCGATGGAAATGTCGGCAAGCAAGCCCGCGACCAGTCCGGCGCCGACGGCCGGGCCGTGCATGGCGGAGACGATCGGCTTGCTGCAATTGATCACGTTGTAGACGAGGTCGCGCGCTTCACGCCACACCCGCGCACGCACGGCGAAGTCGTCGGCCATGTCTTCGACGAGCGACAGATCGCCGCCACCGGAGAAGCCTTTGCCTTCGCCGCGAATGACAACGGCACGCGTCTCGGTGTCGCGGTCGATATCGCGCCACACGTCGGCCAGTTCGCGGTGCATCTGATGATCGGCCGTCGACAAGCCGCTCTTGTTCGCCCCGGCGCCCATGATGAGTTCGAGCACACCGTTAGGATGCCGCTTGAACTGTAGCGATTGATAGTGTTGATACGGGTCTTGCGACATGGCTTACCGCTCCAAAAAAATATCCCCGCACAGGCGGGGATTGGGAAACAGCGGCACCGGCCGAAGCCAGCACCGCCGACGGTCAACAGGGCGATGCGAGCGAGGTCGGGCGCTTCACATCCATCGTTCATTGATCGGCAGCGTTTACCGCGGCATCAGAGCGCTCGTGCGAGGTGAATGCGGCATACACGCGGCATACTCGCCGTACTCAGGGCGCGAGCAACCACTTGCCGTTTTCGATCTTGACCATCACGCGCGCACGTTGATCGAGGCCGAGGTGATCGGTCGGGCTCATGTTGATCACACCGTTCGACACATGCACGTCCTTGCTGGTCTCCAGCGCATCGCGCAGCGCCTTACGGAATTCCGGCGTGCCCGGCTTGGCCGTCTTCAGCGCAATCGGAATCGCGCGTTGGAGCAGAATGCCTGCGTCCCACGCATACGAACCGAAAGCCGCCACCGTGCCTGCACCGTACTTGGCTTCGTACTTCTTGATGTAGTCGAGCGCGACCGCCTTGGCCGGATGATCGTTCGGCAGTTGCGACGCCACGAGCACCGGGCTCGCCGGCAAGTACGTGTTGTTGCAGTCCTTGCCGCACACGCGCAGGAAGTCGTTGTTACCCACGCCGTGGTTGTGATACACGAGGCCCTTGTAGCCACGCTCGGCCAGAGCCTTGGGCGGCAGCGCGGCAGGCGTGCCGGCCGCCCCCACGACAACGGCGTCCGGATTGGTCGCCATGATCTTCAGGATCTGGCCCGTCACGCTCGGGTCGGTGCGCGCGAAGCGCTCGTTGGCAACCATCTTGATCTTGTGCAGCCCGGCGAACTTCGCGACTTCTTCATAGAAGGCTTCGCCCAGTGCGTCTCCCTGACCGATGAACGCCATGGTCTTCACGCCATGGCGGCTCGCATGCTCGGCAATGGCCGAGGCCATTTGCGCGTCGGTCTGCGGGGTCTTGAACATCCAGTACCGCTTGGCGTCGACCGGCTCGATGATGCGCGCCGACGAAGCCAGCGAGATCGTCGGCGTGGTGCCGCTGGCAATCACGTCGAGCATCGCCAGCGTGTTCGGCGTGATCGACGAGCCAATGATGGCGTCGACGTGGTTCTCGGAGATGAGCTTCTTGGTGTTCTGCACCGCAGTCGTGGTATCCGACGCGTCGTCGAGCACGATGTAGTCGACCTTCTGACCACCGATTTCGGTCGGCAGCATGGTGACCGTGTTGCGCGCCGGAATGCCAAGCGAGGCGGCGGGGCCGGTAAGCGAAATGCTCACGCCGATCTTGACCTGAGCGGCAGCGCCGCCAGCCAACGCCAGCAACATCGCACCCAGCAGGGCAGTGCGCACGGGGTTTCGCATGGAAAATCTCCTGGTCTGGCCTGCGCTGGTTTTTTTACGCCGACGCCCCCGAAAGGACACCTCGCGCCGCGCCGGCGAAAGTTAGGGCCGGCTCGTTCACCCAGTAGGGATGCGAAGCGACTCAAGGAGACAAAGAATAGCGGAGGCGGAATTCCCAACCATATCCGGGTTCACCCTAGGGACGTATACCCCCATGCACCCCATGACTCGCTAAGCGGTGCCTACTGCAATGTGCTGCTGCCCTCGCCTCAACACCGCCCTCCAGATGGACCGGGGCCCCTTTCCGCCTCTCAGACATAAACCCAACTCGCTGCAGAAAGGAGCCCCGATCCATCCCCCCCACACTCTCTGGACTTCAACCAACACCCTCGCCCCCCCCCCGTCTTACTCGTCCAACGGGGAAACTGCCTGGTCAATCGCGCCGAAAATCGACTTGCCCTGTTCATCGAACATTTCTATACGCACGCGATCTCCGTAACGCATGAACGCCGTCTCCGGCGCCCCCTTGTCAATCGTCTCCAACATTCGCTTCTCCGCAATACACGCGCTTCCCCGGCTGCGATCCTTGTTCGAAATCGTGCCCGAACCCACGATGGTGCCGGCACGCACATTGCGCGTCTTGCAAATGTGCGCCACAAGCTGGCCGAAGTCGAACACCATGTCTTCACCACACTCCGGCGCGCCGTACTTCTTGTCGTTCCACTTCACCGTCAACGGACGATGCACGCGACCACCCCGCCACGCATCGCCCAGCTCGTCCGGCGTCACAGCCACCGGCGAGAAACTGCTCGCCGGCTTGCTCTGGAAGAATCCAAAACCCTTGGCCAATTCCGCCGGGATCAAGTTACGCAAGCTCACATCGTTGACCAGCATCAGCAAACGAACCCCCTCCAGCGCGCGCGCCGGACTCGCCCCCATCGGCACGTCCGACGTCACCACGGCAACCTCCGCCTCGAAGTCGATACCGAAGTCCTCCGACGCACACACGATGTCGTCCGTGGGCCCAATGAAGTCGTCGCTTCCCCCCTGATACATGAGCGGATCCGTCCAGAATTCAGGCGGCATCTCCGCGCCCCGCGCCTTGCGCACCAACTCGACGTGATTCACATACGCCGAGCCATCTGCCCACTGGTACGCACGCGGCAGCGGTGCCATGCACTCGGCCGGGTCGAACGCAAACGTGTTGCGCGCGCGGTGGTGATTGAGCTCGGTGTAGAGCGTCTGAAGCTGAGGGGCGTAGAAGGTCCAGTCGTCGAGCACGCGTTGCAGCGTGGGCGCAATGGCGTCGGCAATGCAGGCGATCGACAGGTCGCGCGACACGACGATCAACTGGCCGTCGCGCGTGCCGTCCTTACGGGTAGCAAGTTTCATGTGATGGTGTCTGCGGGCTGTCTCTGGCCCGATAGAATGGCGTTTGAAGCCGAAGATTCTACCCGAGCGCATTGGCCGGCGTTTCCGAGGCAGCACCGGGGGCGCACGTCTCAAAGCATCGAGACCCCGCGCCGCCGCGAAGGCGAACAAGAAGACTCACACGAAGGCGAAGACGGAGACTCATGACAGTGCCCGACCAAGACAACAAGATCGACAACGACGACAACACGGCCCCCCCCGACGAGGAGAAAACCCGCTCGGGCATCCAATCCATCGAAGTCGGCTTCCGGCTGATCGAGGTTCTGACGCAGGCGTCGAACGCATTGATGCTGCGCGACCTCGCGCATGCCGCCGGCATGAACCCCGCCAAGGCCCACCGGTATCTCGTAAGCTTCCAGCGGCTCGGCCTCATCGTGCAAGACCCGGTGAGCGGACGCTACGACCTGGGGCCGTTCACGCTGCGCATGGGCCTCGCGCATCTCGCCCGCATCGACGCCTTCAAGGCCGCCCGCTTCGCACTGACCGAGTTGCGCGACGCCATCGATCAAACCGTGGGGCTCGCCGTCTGGGGCAATCACGGACCGACCGTCGTGCATTGGCTCGACTCGACCTTCCCGATGCGCGTGCCCCTGCGTCTGGGCGACGTCATGCCCATGCTCGAATCGGCCGCCGGACGCCTGTTCGCCGCCTACCTCCCCGAACGCCAGACGGCCCCGCTCATCGACGCCGCCCTCAGCGCCCTGCAACACGCATCGCGGCATCACCTGCCCGCCACGCGCGCCCAGTACGATGCCGTGCTCGCCGAGGTACGTGCGCACCGGGCGGCGCGCGTCGAAGGCACCGTGCTGCCATCCGTCAATGCGTTCTGCATGCCGGTATTCGATGCGACCGGGCAACTCGTGATGGGCCTCATGGCGCTGGGCCCGGAGAGCCGGTTCGACGCCCGTTGGGGCGGCCCGATCGACACCGCCCTGCGCACGCTCGCACAGCAACTCTCGGCCGACCTCGGTCACTCGCACGCGCCGGGCGCCAAGCCCTGAGCGACGCAGGCCGAGGGGCCGTCCCGACGCAGCAGCAAAGACACGCCACCCCGTCATGAACGGCCCGTCGCCGGATCTGTCGAACCGACATTCATCGCAATGTGCGATCCTGATGCCCTGACGTTCCGGCTTATCGATCCTCGTGTTATCGCGCGCCCCTCGACCCTCTCGCCCGCCTCGCCCTCCTCGCGCGTCTCGTGCGTCTCGCCAAACGGCGCCTGACGTGCCGCCAACGCACGGCAATTCCGGCAACGATGCGCCAACGTCCTCCGGGCCCTCCGGCCCGTCCGGACCCTACGGCGCAGTGCCGCAGGGCTTGCGCGGCCGCTGGCTCGTCTGGGCGAGCGTGCTCGCGGCCGTGTTCATCGCGCACGTGCTCATCGCACTGTGGTTCGCCAGTCACCCGACTACGCTCGACGACACGCCCATTCCCGAAATTCCGATCACGCTGATCCCGCTCAAACCCATCGCACCGCCCGCCCCACCCGCACCGGCACCCAAGCCGGTGAGCAAGCCGCGTCCGCCCAAATCGGCACAACCCGCACCACCCGCACCACCCGACACGCTTGCCGCCCCCGCCACGGCCGACACACCGGGCCCGCTAGCGGCCTCGGAGACCGTCGCAGGCGCGGGGGATACACCCGGTGCGCCCGCCAGCAGCGCACAAGCCCCGGCACCGGCTGGGCCGCCGCTGACCGCGGCAGCCGCCAACGGCGACAAGTTCGCCCCGCCCCCGTCCGTCACCCTGACCTACGACGCGCTAATGAACGGCGTTCGCAACCAGACCGGCGAGCTGCATTGGGTGAACGAGAACGGGCATTACCGTCTTCGCGTCGCCGTACCGATCATTTTCTTCGGCACGTTCGAATTCATCAGCGAGGGCGGTTTCGACGCGAACGGGATCGCGCCATCTCACTATGTGGAAAAACGAGGACGCCGCGCGGAGTACACCACCACCTTCCATCGTGACGGCACACCCACGCTGACCTTCACGCGCTCCGGCCAGTCCGTGCCGCTGGCACCCGGCGCACAAGACCGGTTCAGCGTGATGATGCAACTGGCGAGCTACGCCAGAGGCAATCCCGAGCGCTACACCCAGGTCGGCGTGACCCACGAGTTCACCGTGGTCGACACGGACAGCAGCGAAGTGTGGCCGGTGCAGTACGTGGGCAGCGAAACCCTGCGCACGCCGCAGGGCTACCTCGAGACGCGCCACTTCACCCGATTGCCCCGCAAGGCGGGCGACGAGCGACGTGTCGATATCTGGCTCGCGCCGGCGCTCGACTGGCTGCCGGTACGCGTCAAACAGACCGAGCCGTCGGGCAACGAATTCGAACTGATCTTCACGCAGAAGTCGGCCCCTTGAACCCGCCGGGTGCAGCCGTCGGGGACGGGGTATCCATTGGTTAGAAAGTCGAGCGACCCCCGCGCCATGCGGCGATACACCAAAGTGTTGCCTCACTACTACGAAACGCTCAGCACAAGTCGAAGGTTCCTGACATAATCAGAATCGTCCCACTGCATCGGCACCGCTTCGTTCGCAAATGCATCGACGAGACCAGGGAGGCCGCTCACCATGAAAGTCAGTGCCAACGGTGCATCGATTCATTACGCGGTGGACGGCCACGGCCCGTGGCTGACGCTGGCGCATCCGTTGGGGGCTGACCTCTCGATCTGGGACGATCTGGTGCCGGACCTTGCGGCGCACTTCCGGATACTCCGTTACGACAGTCGCGGCCACGGCGGCAGCGAAGTGCCGCGTGGCCCTTACACCATCGAGCAACTGGCAGCCGACGCGACCGCCCTGCTCAGTTCGCTGGAAATCCCGAGAACGCATTTCGTTGGCATTTCGATGGGCGGTGCCGTCGCCCAGCAGGTGGCGCTCGACGCCCCCGAGCGCATCGCCAGCCTGACGCTGATCGACACCACCGCGGGCTACGGCGACGCCGATGCGAAGCTATTTCTGGCGCGCGCCGCCCAGGCCCGTGAGCGCGGAATGAAGGACCTCGCCGACGGCACGCTGGCGCGCTGGCTTGGCGAACGCTTCCGCAAACGCCATCCCGAGCAGGCCGAACGCATTCGGGCACTCGTGGCGAGCGCCCATCCGGAAGGCTTTGCCGCGTCGTGCGAAGCGCTGGCGGCGTTCGATGTGCGAACCCGGTTGTCGGAGATCGACGCGCCGACGCTGGTGCTGGTCGGGGAAAATGATCCCTCGACCCCACCGGCCATGTCCCGGGATCTGGCCAATGGCATCAAGGACGCCCGGCTGGAGGTCGTGCCCGACGCGGCGCATCTGCCGATCGTCGAGCAGAAACAGTTCGTAACCAATGCCCTTGCAACATTTTTGCAGGGCGCCGCCTCTAACGTCTGAAACCTGCAACTCGCGGGCCCTGAAACGGGACCTTTGACAAGGAGAGCAAAAGACCATTGAATTCGTCAGCCGGTGTGCCGATAAGCGAATCATGGGGCACTGCCTCTTGAAATCGCGCCGCGTCGCCCCTATGTGGGTTATCAAGGACCATGCAGGAACACCAGGAGAGTTGCCATGCTCATGATTTACAACAGCCCGAACTATTGTGTCGTGGAGTTTTCCGCTGATAACGGGAATCACTCACTGTCTGCTGGCGGCTATGAAATCGTGGACAAAACCGCTGGCCGCGAGATTTTCCTCGACGGCACGCTTGCCCGGCAATTCCGTGAAGAAGTGCAGAAGTTGATCGCTTCCGAGCCGTCCGAGGATGAAGTCGATGAATTCCTCGGTCAGTTCGATAACTTCATGACGAACCCGGTCGTGCTCCACTGACGCCAACACCGTTCGCGGTGCCGTCACACAAAAAACCCTCGTCGCAGCGAGGGTTTTTTCATGGCGCGGAAGCTTGACGCAATGTCAGGCCCGCTGTCGGGGCCGCTGTCAGGCCCGCTGTCAGGCCCGCTGTCAGCCCTTTACGTCACCTCATTCCCCCATTCCCTCATTCCTTAGTCCCTGCCCGCACGGCGATCAGCACTGCTCCCACGGCAACCCGTCGAAGCGCCAGCCGTTCACCGCGTTGCGGTGACGGGTCGCATCCAGATCGCCCTCGAAGCCGTGCAGTACCCCATAGACATTGCGAAAGCCCGCCGCCTCGAGCGCCTCGCCGGCCGCCGCGCTGCGGTTGCCGCTTCGGCAGATCAGCATCACCGGCCGCTCGCCGCCCGCGCCGGCAAGCTTGCGAACGCTCGGCACGAAGTGCGGATTGATCTCCCAGTCCGGGCCGTCGTTCCAGGCCACATGGATCGCCCCGGCCGGGTGGCCGACGAACAGATACTCCATCTCGCTGCGGCAGTCGACGAACAGGGCGTTGGCGTTGGCTTGCAGAAACTGGTGGGCAGCGCTCGGGAGCAGGAATTCCATAGGGTTGGCAAAAGAGGTTGAAAACGGCGCGACGTGCGCGTCGTGCAATGGCGCCGGCGGCCCGGCAGGCGGCGGCGCGCAGGCGACAGGCCCGATAACCATTACAATTATAGGTTTTCCGGCCACTCCAAGGCGACGCCCGTCATGACCATCGCAACCCCATCCGCCGCACCGACCACGGCCCAGGCCCCCGTGCAGACCCGCTACACGCGTGGTCAGGCGCTGCCTGCGCTGCTCGAATCGCGCATCCTGATTCTGGACGGCGCCATGGGGACGATGATCCAGCAGTACAAGCTGGACGAGGCGCAATACCGCGGCGAGCGCTTTGCCGACTTCGCGCACGACGTCAAGGGCAACAACGAGTTGCTCTCGCTCACGCGCCCGGACGTCATCAGCGAGATTCACCGCCAGTACCTCGCCGCCGGCGCCGATATCCTCGAGACGAACACCTTCGGGGCAACGACGATCGCGCAGGGCGACTATCACATGGAACATCTGGCCGACGAGATGAACCGCGAGTCGGCGCGTCTGGCGCGCGAAGCCTGTGAGGCGTTCAGCACGCCCGAGAAGCCGCGCTTTGCCGCCGGCGCCATCGGCCCGACGCCCAAGACCGCGAGCATCAGCCCGGACGTGAACGATCCTGGCGCACGCAACGTCGACTTCGACCAACTGCGCGACGCCTATTACGCGCAGGCCAAATCGCTGCTCGAAGGCGGCGTCGACCTGTTCCTCGTCGAGACGATCTTCGATACGCTCAACGCCAAGGCCGCGCTCTTCGCCATCGACGAACTGTTCGAAGACACCGGCGAAGTGCTGCCCATCATGATCTCGGGCACCGTCACCGATGCCTCGGGACGCATTCTGTCCGGCCAGACGGTCGAGGCTTTCTGGAATTCGCTGCGTCACGCCCGCCCGCTCACGTTCGGTCTGAACTGCGCGCTCGGCGCAACGCTCATGCGTCCGTATATCGCCGAGCTGGCCAAGCTGTGCAACACGTACGTGTCGGTCTACCCGAACGCCGGCCTGCCGAACCCGATGAGCGACACCGGTTTCGATGAGACGCCGGACGTGACCTCGCGCCTGCTCAAGGAATTCGCACAGGCCGGCCTCGTGAACCTGGCAGGCGGCTGCTGCGGCACCACCCCGGCGCACATTGCCGAGATCGCCAAGGCGCTGGCAAACGTGAAGCCGCGCCGCTGGCCGTCGCAGTATCGCAATGCCGATCGCGACGACGCCGACGACGCCAGCGATACCAGCGACCTGTAACGCGCGACCGTCTGCCCGACGACACCACGACCGATTGCAAGAAGCCCGGCGCGCCGCGATCGCCAAGCCCGGCGCGCCAACCACTGAACGGATTGCCCCATGAGCCAAACGCCCTTCCTGAAGCCTGTTGAGCCTGTCGCGCCAGTGCAGCCGATGCGCCTGTCCGGCCTCGAGCCTTTCAACATCGGCGAGGGCACGCTTTTCGTGAACGTCGGCGAGCGTACCAACGTCACGGGTTCGAAAGCGTTCGCGCGCATGATCCTGAACGGCCAGTTCGATGAAGCGCTCGCGGTCGCGCGCCAGCAGGTCGAGAATGGCGCGCAGGTCATCGACATCAACATGGACGAGGCCATGCTCGACTCCAAGGCGGCGATGGTGCGCTTCATGAACCTGATCGCCTCCGAGCCGGACATTGCGCGCGTGCCGATCATGATCGACTCGTCGAAGTGGGAAGTGATCGAGGCGGGGCTGAAGTGCGTGCAGGGTAAAGCCATCGTCAACTCGATCTCGCTCAAGGAAGGCCACGAAGCGTTCGTGCATCACGCCAAGCGCATTCGCCGCTATGGCGCCGCTGCCGTGGTCATGGCCTTCGACGAACAGGGGCAGGCCGAC
>Ga0181519_10002570_pt1 | contig 15360 bp, 13 predicted proteins | sample PEATcosm2014_Bin_26_FD_121102 | JGI IMG/M metagenome (GOLD analysis project Ga0181519, IMG submission 121102) | Peatland microbial communities from MTU Mesocosm Facility, Houghton, MI, USA - PEATcosm2014_Bin02_10_metaG | ecosystem: Environmental > Terrestrial > Soil > Wetlands > Peat | place...
CAGGGGATCCGGCCACCTTGAGGGATTGGGGCCGTCCGACCCTTTGTCGGTCGGGGATCCCGGCGCCGACCGGTCGGGCCGCGCCCCCGGTAGGCCTTGCGGTCAGGCCGGCCAGGCCCGGGCCGCCCCGCGTACCTCGAACCACACCGTGGAGCCGGGCTCGAGCTGCTGGTCACCGGGCACCCGGGCGGTCACCCGGCAGCCGGCGTCCCCGTCCACCTCCACGTCGACCAGGGCGTCGTGCCCGTGGTACTGGACGTCGGCCACGGTGCCGGTGGCCGCGCCGGGCACCGCCGCGTCGTGGAGGACCAGCTGCTCGGGGCGGAGCACCATCCGGACCGGGGTCCCGGCCGGCGGCACCGGGCCCAGTACCTCGACCGGCCCGAGGGGGCCGACCAGCGCCCCCTCCTCGATCCGGGCGTCGAGCACGTTGGCCTCGCCCACGAAGGTGGCCGCCTCGAGGTCCGGGGGCTCGGCGTAGAGCTGCCGGGGGCTCTCGGTCGCCACCACGTGGCCGTGGCGCAGCACCGCGATCCGGTCGGCCATGGCCATGGCCTCGTCCTGGTCATGGGTGACGAGCACCGTGGTGGTGCCGGTGCGGGCCAGGATGTCGGCCACGTCCTGGCGGAGGTCGCCCCGCATGGCGGCGTCGAGCGAGCTGAACGGCTCGTCGAGGAGCACCACCCTGGGCTCGATGGCCAGGGCCCGGGCGAGTGCCACCCGCTGCTGCTGGCCTCCCGACAGCTGGTGGGGGTAGCGCCGGCCGAGCCCGGCCAGACCCACCAGGTCCAGCAGCTCGTCGACCCGTCCACGCTCCGCCCGTTCGAGCCCGAAGGCGATGTTCCGCTGGACCGTCAGATGGGGGAAGAGGGCGCCCTCCTGGGGCACGTACCCGACCCCGCGCTGCTGGGGGTGGACGAACCGCTCGCCGTCGTCGACCACCCGCCCACCGATCCGCAGGGTGCCGGCGTCGAGGCGCTCGAAGCCGGCGACGAGCCGCAGGATGGTCGTCTTGCCGCTGCCCGACGGACCGAGGATGGCGGTCAGCGACCCGTCCTCCACGTCGAGGTCGGCTTCCACCAGCACCTCCGTCGACCCGAACCGCTTCACCGCCGAGCGGAGCTCGATGGCGCTCACGGCCCCACCGACCCGGTGGGCACCGGCGGTTCTCCCCGGACGGCGGGCCGGGAGCCGGCGGCGGCGGCGGAATTAGGCATCCCTAACATCATGCCATCGGCAGGCACGGCCCATGCCGCCTGCGGGGGAGGCGGTTAGGGTGGCGCGGTGGACCCCTTCCATCCGTCGGGCGGACGGTACGACGAGATGGCCTACCGGCGGTGCGGACGCAGCGGCCTGCTGCTCCCGTCGGTCTCCCTCGGGCTGTGGCACAACTTCGGCGACGACCGGCCCCTCGCCACCCAGCGGGCCATCCTGCGGCGGGCGTTCGACCTCGGCGTCACCCACTTCGACGCGGCCAACAACTACGGCACCCCCTACGGGAGCGCCGAGCGGAACCTGGGCCGGATCCTCCGCGAGGACTTCTCCGCGCTCCGCGACGAGCTGATCATCTCCACCAAGGCCGGCTGGGACATGTGGCCCGGTCCCTACGGCGACCTCGGTTCGCGCAAGTACCTGCTGGCCAGCCTGGACCAGAGCCTGTCGAGGCTGGGCCTCGAGTACGTCGACGTCTTCTACCACCACCGCCCCGACCCCGACACCCCGCTCGAGGAGTCGCTCGGGGCCCTCGACACCGCGGTGCGCCAGGGCAAGGCCCTCTACGCCGGCATCTCCTCGTACTCGGACGTGGAGACGCGCGAGGCGGTGGCCATCCTGCGTCGGCTGGGCACCCCGCTCCTCGTCCACCAGCCGTCGTACTCGATGCTCGACCGGTGGGTGGAGCGCGGCCTCCTCGACGTGCTCGGGGAGGAGGGGGTGGGGTGCGTCGCCTTCTCGCCCCTGGCCCAGGGGCTCCTGACCGAGCGGTACCTCGACGGGGTCCCGGGGGACTCCCGGGCGGCCGCCGAGGGGTCGTCGTTCCCCACCTTCCTCCTCACCGACGCCAGCCGGGCACACGCCCGGGCCCTGGCCGGGCTGGCCGCCGCCCGCGGCCAGCGCCTGTCGCAGCTGGCCCTCGCCTGGGTGCTCCGCGACCCGAGGGTCACCTCGGTGCTGGTGGGGGCGAGCAGCGTCGCCCAGCTGGAGGAGAACGTGGCCGCCGCCGGGTCCCCGGCGCTGACCGACGAGGAGCTGGCCGCCGTCGACCACCACACCGTCGACGGCGACGACTACCGGTGGATGGCGCCGGTCCCCGGCTGACCGGCCCGGCACCGGGGCCGACGGGCGTCAGAACCCGGACCGTGCGGCGTCAGAGCAGGAAGGTGAACAGCGGTGAGCCGGGCGGCACCCGCTCGATCCGCAGGGGGCTCTGCCGGATCCGCCCGAGGAGCCCGTCGAGGTCGCCGGCCCGGTTGAGCTCGATGCCGACCAGGGCGGGGCCCTCCTCCCGGTTCGACTTCTTGACGTACTCGAAGAGCACGATGTCCTCCCCGTGGACCAGCAGCTCGTCGAGGAAGCGGCGGAGCGAGCCCGGCTCCTGTGGGAACGTCACCAGGAAGTAGTGCCGGAGCCCCTGGTGGATGAGCGACCGCTCGACGATCTCCGCGTACCGGCTGACGTCGTTGTTCCCCCCGGAGACCACGCACACCACCGGGCCCCCGGTGTCCGCGCCCACCCCCGCCCGCACCGCGGCGGAGGCGAGAGCGCCGGCCGGCTCGGCGATGATCCCCTCGGACTGGTAGAGGTCGAGCATCTCCGTGCAGACCGCCCCCTCCTCCACGGTGACCACCTCATCGACCAGGTCGGCGACCAGCGGGTAGGTACGCTCCCCCACCCGCGCCACCGCCGCCCCGTCGACGAAGGTGTCGATCCCCTCCAGCGTCACCGGGCCGCCCCGGTCCAGGGCGGCACCCATGCTGGCCGCCCCGGCCGGCTCCACCCCGACGATCCGGCCTCCGGTGCGGCGGGCGCGCCACCACAGGGCCATGCCGGCGATCAGCCCCCCGCCGCCCACCGGCACCACCAGGGTGCCGACCGGACCGGGGTGCTGGGCGGCGATGTCGACGGCCACGGTGCCCTGGCCGGCGATGGTGCGCTCGTCGTCGAACGGGTGGACGTAGACGGCGCCGGTGCGGCCGGCCTCGGCGGTGGCCACCGCGCTGGTCTCGTCGAAGGAGCCCCCGGCGATCACCAGCTCCACCCAGTCGCCCCCCACCGCCAGGATGCGCTCGCGCTTCTGGCGGGGGGTGGTGGACGGGACCAGGATGCGCCCCCGGACCTCCAGGGCCCGGCAGCTCCAGGCCACCCCCTGGCCGTGGTTGCCGGCGCTGGCGCACACCACCCCGGCCGCACGCTCGTCACCGTCCAGCGAGGACAGCACGGTGTAGGCGCCGCGCACCTTGTAGGAGCGGCAGACCTGGAGGTCCTCGCGCTTCAGCAGCACCTCCGTCCCGGTCGCCTCCGAGAGCCGGTCGCTGGGCTCGAGCGGGGTGGTACGCACCACCCCCCCGAGACGCCGGACGGCGGCGTCGACCGACTCGGCGGTGAGGGGCATCGGAGGGTCTCGGGTCCGGCCGGTCAGTCGCGGACGAGGGGCTTGTAGCGGAGACGGTGGGGCTGGTCGGCGTCGACGCCGAGGCGCTTGTGCCGGTCGGCCTCGTAGTCGGTGAAGTTCCCCTCCCACCAGACGACCTCGGAGTCGCCCTCGAAGGCCAGCACGTGGGTGCAGATCCGGTCGAGGAACCACCGGTCGTGGCTGATGACCACCACGCACCCCGGAAAGCCGAGCAGCGCCTCCTCGAGGGCCCGGAGGGTGTCGACGTCGAGGTCGTTGGTGGGCTCGTCGAGGAGGAGGACGTTGCCGCCCGCCTTCAGCACCTTGGCCAGCTGCACCCGGTTGCGCTCGCCGCCCGAGAGGTTGCCGACCTTCTTCTGCTGGTCGCTCCCCTTGAAGCCGAAGCTGGCCACGTACGCCCGGGCGTGCAGCTCCCGGTGGCCGACCACGATCAGGTCGGCCCCGCCGGTGATCTCGTCGAAGACGGTGGCCGCCGGGTCGAGGTCGTCACGCGACTGGTCGACGTAGGCGAGCGCCACCGTGGCGCCGACCTCCAGCTCGCCGGCGTCGGGCCGCTCCTCCCCCACCATCATCCGGAAGAGGGTGGTCTTGCCCGCCCCGTTGGGGCCGATGACGCCCACGATGCCGCCGGGGGGGAGCAGGAAGGTGAGGTCGTCGATGAGGAGCCGGTCGCCGAACCCCTTGGACACCCCGCGGGCGTCGACCACCCGGTCGCCCAGCCGGGGCCCCGGCGGGATGGTGATCTCCAGGCTGTCGGCCCGACGCTCGGCAGCCTCCGACTCCGCCAGCAGCTCGTTGTAGGCGGTGACCCGGGCCTTGCCCTTGGACTGGCGGGCGCGGGGTGACATCCGGATCCACTCCAGCTCGCGCTGCAGGGCCGCCTGTCGCGACCGGTCGGCCTTCTCCTCGCCGGCCAGCCGGGCCTCCTTCTGCTCGAGCCACGAGCTGTAGTTCCCCTCCCAGGGGATGCCCGACCCGCGGTCGAGCTCGAGGATCCAGCTGGCCACGTTGTCGAGGAAGTACCGGTCGTGGGTGACCGCCACCACGGTGCCCGGGTAGTCGTGGAGCGTGCGCTCGAGCCAGGCCACCGACTCGGCGTCGAGGTGGTTGGTGGGCTCGTCGAGCAGCAGCAGGTCGGGCTTGGCCAGCAGCAGGCGGCAGAGGGCCACCCGCCGACGCTCGCCCCCCGAGAGGGTCGATACGTCGGCGTCGCCGGGGGGCAGCCGGAGGGCGTCCATGGCGATCTCGAAGGTGCGGTCGAGGTCCCACGCCCCGGCGGCGTCGATCCGGTCCTGGAGGTCGGCCTGCTCGGCGAGGAGCTTGTCGAAGTCGGCGTCGGGGTCGCCCATGGCCGCGCAGACCTCGTTGAACCGGTCGACCAGCGCCTTGGCCTCGCCCACCCCGTCGGCCACGTTGCCGGCCACGTCCTTGTCCGGGTCGAGGTGGGGCTCCTGGGCCAGGAAGCCGACGGTGAAGCCGGGGGTGAGGCGGGCCTCGCCGGTGAAGCCGTCGTCCTCGCCGGCCATGATCCGGAGCAGCGACGACTTGCCCGAGCCGTTGCCGCCGATGACGCCGATCTTCGCCCCGGGGTAGAAGGAGAGGTTGATGCCCTTCAGAACCTCCCGGTCGGGCGGGTAGAAGCGCCGGAGGTCGCGCATGGTGTAGATGAACTGGGCTGCCATGGCCCCCAGTGTGCCGCACCGGGGGCGGGGGGCCGGCGGAGAGGCCCCGGCCGTGCGCCCGGTGGTGGTCGGCCCGATCCCCGCCTCCGGGCCGGGAGCGTCGGCGTGGATGCTTCTTCTTGCCCGCCTCTGAGCGAATTGCCTCGGGGCTGCCAGAAGGATTCGCTCGGAGGCGGGCAACCGCAGCCCGCGTCGAGAGCGCCCGACCGGACGCCGCCGGGAAGAGGTCGGGACCGGAACGCCACGAGCGTGCGCCGCTGGTGACCCGACCCGCCGCCACCCCGTCCGGCCGCGCGACGCGGCACACCGCCCTGACGGCGCTCGTCGCCCTGGTCGCCCGCTTCGCCGCCTGACCGCCGGACCCGGCACCGGACCATCCACCAGCCGGGCCTCCCCGCACGGGATCATTCCCGGTTGCCGATCGAACATACGTTCGCTACCCTCGGCGATGGTGGAGGAAGCAGCTGTCGAGTCGTTGGTGCCGTCCGGCACCGGGGTCCCCCTGGCCGGCACCCGCCTGCTGCCGGTCCTCCCGGTGCTGGCCCCCCTCCTCCCCGACCCCGGCCTGCGCCGGGGGAGCGTGCTCTCGGTGTCGGGCGCCGCCGGGGCCACCTCGCTGCTCTGCTGCCTGGTGGCAGCGGCCATGGCCGAGGGGTCCTGGGCGGCGGCGGTCGGCCTCCCCGCCCTCGGCCTGGAGGCGGCGGCCCGGCTGGGCGTCCGCCTCGACCACCTGGCCCTGGTCCCCGACCCCGGCGGCCGGTGGGCCGAGGTGGTCGGCGTGCTGGTGGACAGCGTCGACCTGGTGGCGGTGGCACCCCCCGGCCGGTGCCGGCCGGCCGACGCCCGCCGCCTGACGGCCCGGGCCCGCGAGCGGGGGGCCGTGATGGTGGTGGCCGGGCCGGCGGGCCGCTGGCCGGAGGCGGTCGACCTCCGGCTCGAGGTGGGCACCCCCCGCTGGCACGGGCTCGGCGTCGGGGACGGCACCCTCCGGCAGCGGTCGGTGACCGTCCGCTCGTCGGGCCGGCGGGCCGCCGCCCGCCAGCGGCGGGTCCGGCTGTGGCTCCCCGCCCCCGACGGCGGGGCGGGGGCCGACGGGGACGGGACGACCCCGCTGGCCGGCGTGCCGGGCGGGGTGGGGGACGGGGCGCAGGGAGGCGTGCCGTGCGGGTCCTGACCCTCTGGTGCCCCGACTGGCCGGTGACCGCCGCCGGCTTCGAGCCCGACGACCCGGTGGCGGTGGTGCACGCCAACCGCGTGGTGTCGGCGTCGGCCGCCGCCCGGGCCACCGGGGTCCGGGCCGGCCTCCGGCGACGCGAGGCCCAGAGCCGGTGCGCCGGGCTGGTGGTGGTGGGCGAGGACCTCCCCGGACAGGCCCGGGCCTTCGAGCCGGTGGTCGCCGCCGTCACCGCCCTGACCCCCCGGGTGGAGGTGACCCGCCCGGGCCTGCTGGCCCTCGACGCCCGCGGCCCGGCCCGCTTCCTCGGGGGCGAGGGGGCGCTGTGCCGCCGGGTCGCCGACGAGGCCGCCTCGGCCCTCGGCGGCGCGGGCGCCCGGGGGCCCGCCCCCGGCGTGGGGATCGCCGACGGCCGCTTCGCCGCCGGGCTCGCCGCCCGACGGGGGGAGGTGGTCCCCATCGGCGCCAACCGGGCGTTCCTGGCCGACTTCCCGACCGCGGTGCTCGGCGACCCCGAGCTGGCCGACCTGCTGGTCCGGCTGGGCATCACCACCGTGGGGGCGTTCGCCGACCTCCCCACCCCGTCGGTGCTGGCCCGCTTCGGCGCCGGGGCCGCCCGACTCCACGCGGTGGCCCTCGGCCGCGACGAGGAGCTGCTCGACGCCACCGCCCCCGAGGCGGAGCCGTCGGCCGAGGCCGACTTCGACCCCCCGGTGGAGCGGGTGGACCGGGCCGCCTTCGCCGGCCGGGCGGTCGCCGCCGAGCTGGCCGACCGGCTCGGCCGGCAGGGCCTGGTCTGCACCCGGCTCCGCATCGAGATCGAGACCGAGCACGCCGAGTCGATGGTCCGCGTCTGGCGGGACGACGAGGGGATCGGGGCCGAGGCCATGGTGGAGCGGCTGCGCTGGCAGTTCGGCGGGTGGCTGTCGGGCACCGCCGCCGGCGGGGTCCCCACCGGCGGGGTGACCCTCCTCCGGATGGTGGCCGACGAGGTGGCCGGGACGGGCAGCCGCCAGGCCGGCTTCTGGGGCGGCACCTCCCACGCCGACCGCCGGGCCGGGCGGGGGCTCGACCGTCTCCGGGGCATGCTCGGCCCCGGGGCCGTCTTCACCGGGGCACTGGCCGGGGGCCGGGGGCCGGTCGACCGGGCGCGGCTGGTCCCCTGGGGCGAGCCCGCCCCCGGGCGGCCCGAGCTGCCCTGGCCCGGCCACCACCCGCTCCCCGCCCCCGCCCTCGTCCACCCGGCACCGCTGGCCGCCGAGGTGGTCGGGGCCGACGGCGCCCCGGTGACCGTCAGCGCCCGCGGGCACCCGAGCGCGGCGCCGGTCCGGCTGTCGATCGCCGGCGGACCGTGGGCGGAGGTGGCCGGCTGGGCCGGACCGTGGACCCTCGACGAGCGGTGGTGGGACCGCCGGGCCCGCCGGCGCCGGGCCCGGTTCCAGCTGGTGGCCGGGGAGGGCGCCCACCTCTGCACGGTGGAGGACGCCCGGTGGTGGGTGGAGGCCACCTATGACTGACCGCCCCGCGTACGCCGAGCTCCACGCCCACTCCAACTTCTCCTTCCTCGACGGCGCCTCGCCCCCCGAGGCGCTGGCCGTCGAGGCCGCCCGGCTGGGGCTGTCGGCGCTGGCCCTCACCGACCACGACGGCTGCTACGGGGTGGTCCGCTTCGCCGAGGCCGCCCGCCGGTTGGGCCTGCCGTCCGTCTTCGGGGCGGAGCTGACCCTCGGGCTGCCCCGCCGCCAGAACGGCGTCGCCGACCCCGAGGGACACCACCTGGTGGTGTTGGCCCGCGACCCCGCCGGCTACGCCGACCTCAGCCGGGCCGTCGCCGAGGCCCACCTGGCCGGGGGGGCCAAGGGCCGCCCGCTGGTCACCCTGGAGGACCTGGCCGTCGCCCACCGGGGCCACTGGCTGGTGCTGACCGGCTGCCGGAAGGGCACCGTCCCGGCCGCCCTCACCGGGGAGGGGCCGGCCGCCGCCGGGCGGGAGCTCGACCGCCTGGTGGACGCCTTCGGGCGGGCGAACGTGGCCGTGGAGCTGTGGAGTCACGACGACCCGCTCGACTCGGCCCGCAACGACGCCTTGGCGGCGCTGGCCGTCTCCCGGGACACCGAGCTGGTGGCCACCGCCAACGCCCACTACGCCACCCCGGCCGGCCAGCACCTGGCCGCCGCCCTGGCCGCGGTGCGGGCCCGGCGCTCCCTCGACGAGATGGACGGATGGCTGCCGGCCGGGCCCGGCGCCCACCTGCGGTCGGGGGAGGAGCAGGCCCGTCGGTTCGCCCGGTTCCCCGGGGTGGTGGAGCGCTCGGGGGAGCTGGGCCGGGCCCTGGCCTTCGACCTCCGGCTGCTGGCGCCGGGCCTGCCGCCCTTTCCGGTGCCGCCCGGCCACGACGAGATGGGCTTCCTCCGACGGCTGGTGGACGAGGGGGCCTCCGCCCGCTACGGCCCCCGGGACGCCGAGCGGGTCCCGGGGGCGTGGGCCCAGATCGACCACGAGCTGGCCATCATCGAGCAGCTCGGGTTCCCCGGCTACTTCCTGGTGGTGTGGGACATCGTGACCTTCTGCCGACGGAACGGCATCCTCTGCCAGGGCCGGGGTTCGGCGGCCAACTCGGCGGTCTGCTTCGCCATCGGGATCACCAACGCCGACGCGGTGGCCCTCGGCCTGCTCTTCGAGCGGTTCCTCTCCACCGAGCGCGACGGGCCCCCCGACATCGACGTGGACATCGAGTCGGGCCGCCGGGAGGAGGCCATCCAGTACGTCTACGAGCGGCACGGCCGGCGCCACGCCGCCCAGGTGGCCAACGTCATCACCTACCGCCCCCGGTCGGCCATCCGGGACGCCGCCAAGGCACTCGGCCACTCCCCCGGCACCGTCGACGGCTGGACGAGCGGGCTCGAGCGCCACCGGCGGCTGGACGCCACCGTGTCGGTCACCGACCCCGACGGCGCCCCGGCCCACGACATCCCCGCGGAGGTGGTGGCCCTGGCCGCCGCCATGGAGGACTTCCCGCGCCACCTCGGGGTCCACTCGGGGGGGATGGTGATCTGCGACCGGCCGATCACCGAGGTCTGCCCGGTGGAGTGGGCCACCGCCCCCGGGCGGACCGTGCTGCAGTGGGACAAGGACGACTGCGCCGCCATCGGGCTGGTGAAGTTCGACCTGCTCGGCCTCGGCATGCTCGAGGCCCTCCACCGCACCATCGACCTGGTGGCGTCCTTCGACGGCACCCGCATCGACCTGGCCGCCCTCCCGCAGGACCCGGCCGTCTACGAGATGCTCTGCCGGGCGGACAGCGTGGGCGTCTTCCAGGTGGAGTCGCGGGCCCAGATGGGTACGCTGCCCCGGCTGAAGCCCACCACCTTCTACGACCTGGTGGTGGAGGTGGCCCTCATCCGGCCCGGCCCCATCCAGGGGGGCTCGGTCCACCCCTACCTGCGGCGGCGCAACGGCGAGGAGGAGGTCTCCTACCTCCACCCCCTCCTCGAGCCGTGCCTGGCCCGGACCCTCGGGGTGCCCCTCTTCCAGGAGCAGCTGATGCAGATGGCCATCGACGTGGCCGGGTTCAGCGCCGCCGAGGCCGACCAGCTCCGCCAGGCGATGGGGTCGAAGCGGTCGGCCGAGCGGATGGAGGCGCTCCGGGCCCGCTTCGCCGACGGCATGGCCCGCAACGGCATCACCGGGCCGGTGGCCGGGGAGATCTGGTCGAAGATGGCCGCCTTCGCCAACTTCGGGTTCCCCGAGTCCCACTCGGTGTCGTTCGCCTACCTGGTGTACTCGAGCGCCTGGCTGAAGCTCCACCATCCGGCGGCCTTCTGCGCCGGGCTCCTCAACGCCCAGCCCATGGGGTTCTGGGCACCCCGGACCCTGGTGGCCGACGCCCGCCGCCACGGGGTCACCGTCCGCCGGCCAGATGTCAACGCCAGCGGGGCGGGGGCGACCCTGGAGCCGGAGGACGGGTCGTCCGGCCGTCCGGCCGTCCGGCTGGGGCTGGCCGCGGTGCGGTCGGTGGGCGACGAGGCGGCCGGGCGCATCGTGGCCGGCCAGCCCTACCGCGACCTCCGGGACCTGGCCCGCCGGGCCGGGCTCACCCGCACCCAGCTCGAGGCCCTGGCCACCGCCGGGGCTGTCCCCGGCCTCGACGGAGGCGACCGGCGGCGGTCGCTGTGGGCGGCGGGGGCCCTGGCCCGGTCGGGCCCGGGACAGCTCGAGGGCATCGTGGTGGGCGACGGGGCCCCGCCCCTGCCGGCCATGAGCGAGGTCGAGGAGGTGGCCGCCGACCTGTGGGCCACCGGGGTGACCGTCGGCACCTCGCTGACCGAGCTGGCCCGGCCGGCCCTCGACGAGCGGGGGGTCACCCCGGCGGCCGGGCTGGCCGGGCTGGCCGACGGGCGGCGGGTGACGGTGGCCGGGGTGGTGACCCACCGCCAGCGCCCGGAGACGGCCCGCGGGCTGACCTTCGTCAACCTGGAGGACGAGTCCGGCCTGGTGAACGTGGTCTGCTCCCCCGGGGTGTGGGCCCGCTACCGCCGGGTGGCGCAGACCGCCCCGGCCATGGTGGTGCGGGGCCGGCTGGAGTCGGCCGGCGGGGTGGTCAACGTGGTGGCCGAGCGGATCGAACTGCTGGAGCTGGCGGCCCCCACCCGGGCCCGCGACTTCCGCTGAGGACGGCCGGGGCCGTCACCCCTCCGCCGCGTCCTCCCCCCCGACATCAGGGCCGACCTCGCCGCCGGTGGCCACGACGGCCAGGCGGTCGAGGTAGTGGTCCCACCCGTCGGTGTGGTCGCCCACCGCGTCGTCGGGCAGCCCCCGGTGGACCAGCCGGACCCTCGTCTTACCGCCGTCGGGGACCAGGGTGATCTCCACCTCCGTGGAGCCGGCCGGGATGGGATGGTCGGGCTCGTCCCACCCGAAGGTGAAGACCACCTTGGAGTCGGGGACCACCTCCACGAACCTGCCGACCCCGGGGTGCCTCCCCTGGACCAGCACGCGGTAGGCGCCCCCGGGCCGGGGGTCGAGCTCGGCCTCGGTGCCCATCCACAGCACGTGGCGGTCCGGATCGGTCAGGAAGGGGAAGATGGTGGACGGGCTGGCGTCGACCACCACCTCACGGGTCAGTTCAGCCACGGCTGGCTCCTCTCGCTCGTTCGGCCGATTCGGCCAGGTCCTGCAGGCGGTGCAGGCTCAGCGTCCAGTACCCGTCGAGGAACCGGCGGAGCCGGTCCATCTCCGCGTGGTTGGAGCGGTAGAGCCGACGGGTGCCGTCCCGGCGCTCGACCACCAGGTCGGCCTCGCGCAGCACCTTCAGGTGCTGGGAGACGGCGGACCGGGTCACGTCGTCGAACCGGGCGGCGATGCGGGCCGCGGGCAGCTCCTCGCTCCACACCAGGCGGAGGATCTCCCTCCGGCGGGGCTCGGCGAGAGCCTTGAGTGCCGCGTCCATGGTCCTATTGTTAGCAATTACTAACGTAAGTGTCAACTCACCTATGGGACACCCTGCCAAGGGGTGGCCACGCCGCTCCCGCCGGTACCGTCTTGCCATGGCTCCGACCGACACCGCCCCCGCCACCCCGTTCGCCGACCTGGCCGTCCCCCGCGACTTCTCCGCCCGCTCCGGGGACGGCCTGGAGGGGGGCCTCTGTCTGGGCGGCGGGGGCGTCTTCTTCGTGGCCTGGCAGGTCAGCTACCTCCACACCGCCGCCGCCGGCGGCGTCGACCTGGCCACCGCCGGCCGGGTGGTCGGCACCTCGGCCGGCTCGGTGGTCGCCACCAACCTGGTCGGCGGTCGGCTCGGCTTCCTCCACGCCCAGCTCTCCCTCCTCTCGCGGGCGCCCGGCGTGATCGCCGCGCTGATGCCCTCCGCGGACCTCGGACCGAGCCAGCTCCGGGCCCTGGAGCTCTTCCGCGACGCCACCGACGACGACCCCGACACCATCCGAGAGATCGGACGGGCCGCCCTGGCCGCCGTCACCCAGTCCCCCGCCGCCGTCCGGCGGAACCTGAGCCTGGTGGTGGGGCGCGGCCGGTGGCCGTCGAAGGCGCTCCACATCACGGCCACCGACACCTTCACCGGCGAGCGGTGCGTCGTCACCCACCGATCCGGCATCACGCGGGCGGCCGCCGTCGGGGCCTCCAGCGCGGTGCCCGGCATCTTCCCGCCCCAGCCGATCGGCGATCGCCGCTGCATGGACGGTGGGGTGGGAGGCAGCGGCACCCACCTCGACCTGTTGGCCGGCGCCCGCCGGGTGGTGGCGTTCACCCTCAACGACCACACCGAACCGCACGCCGGGATGATGACCCAGTCCCCGGACGCCTTCCCCCTCGAGCGTCAAGCCCTGATCGACAGCGGGACCGAGCTCCTGCAGGTCAGTCCGGCCGAGGTCGATCTCCTCCGCCTGATGTCACCGACGGCCATCCCCGACGCTGTCGCCATGGGCCGTCGCCAGGCACTCGAGGACCTCGAGCGGCTGGCGGCGTTCTGGCACGGTCGGTAGGGCGGCCCCCCGATTCCGTGGCCCCGGACAGCGCCTTGGCGTGTCATGCGTTCCCGGTCGGGACGATCGCCGCCGCTGCCCTGACGGGGCTGCCGTTCCAGGCGTGGAGGCACTCGGCTGCGGGTAGGCGTTCCGTCGGGGACAGCGCGGGGAACGGGAGGATGGCGATGGCCACGTTCATCACCATCGGGTACGGAGACGAATCGGGGTACGAGAAGACGAGTGCCGACAGCAAGGAGTCCGCCCATGCGCACGACGCGTGGCTCGTTGGGCGCGGTGCAGTTGTCGGAATGGCCGGAACTCCCATCCAGGTGAGGAATCACGCGAACACCGGCGTACGCATCGACGAAGGTTCGTATCTGGTGTCGGACCCACCGAGTGCGGGATGTGCATTGATCGAGGCAGCTCCTGCAGACGAGGCTGCCGAGCTCGTCTCCAGGACACCCTGCGCGGTCGCGTACGGAGTGGTCGAGGTGTGGCCGCTGCTCACGCCCTCCGACGGGTGAGTCGCCTGATCCGTGGCCTGTCCCCATCCTCGCCGCCGGGTCGGGGCGACGCCGGACAATCCTCGACCGGTCGTCCGAACGCGCGTTGCACCCCGCTGACACGGCTGGCCGTGCGGACGACCTGAGATCAGCCAGACTGTGGCCATGGAGGATGGAGGCAAGGCGGTGGAGGTGTCGCGGAGGATCGAGGCACCGGCGGCGGTCATCTTCGAGATCCTGGCGGATCCACGACGCCACCCGGAGTTCGATGGATCCGGCATGCTCCGGGGCGCCGTCCTCGACCGTCCCGTCTGCGGGGTGGGCGACACCTTCACCATGAGGATGCATCGACTCGGTGACGACTACCTCATGATCAACTACGTGGTGGTGTTCGAGCCGGACCGGCGCCTCTTCTGGGAACCGGCTCCGGGAGACCCTTCGCGGGCCGAAGGTGACGATCCGGCCAAGGTCGGCATTCCTGCCGGCTACCGCTGGGGCTACGTCCTCACGCCCGACGGCGACGATGCGACGGTCGTCACCGAGATTTTTGATCGCGGCCCCGTGCCCGGGGACCTCTTCCGTGACGGCGGGACGTGGATCAACGGGACCAACCCGCTCGCGGTGTCCATGGCGGCGAGCCTGGAGCGGCTCGAGCGGATCAGCACCGAGTAGGTCCGCCGCCGGAGCGCACGGGTGACCGGGCCCTGTCGCCGACGTTCCGCAGCTCCCCGATCGCCCGACCCGTGTCCGGCAGCCGGTCGTCGGGGATCCGCCTGCGGGGACCTGCGGACGGTTCGGAGCCGGGGCGGTGGCGGCGAGGCCGCCGGGTTGCGGGTGCTACGGCGCGCGCTCGGGGGGGCTGCCGTCGACCGGCACTGCCGGGCGCCGCCCCACGGAGGCACCGGGGACCCGACCGGCGGCATACCGTTGCGTCACCTGAGGATGTTCACGGTCCGGGGCACGACCAGCAGCGCGACGAGCGAGCTGGTCTCCTCGGACATCATCATCGTCACCTTCCTCGAGGGTCTGATCGCCGACACGTCGGTCGGGCTGAACGCGGTGGCGGTGGGGGTGGCGACGTGGAAGGAGCCCACGAACCGGGGGCTCCGGTCCGGGGCCACGTGCTCGTCGTGCTTCATCTCCGGGAAGCGCAGCGCCGGAGGCCTGCCCGCGCCCGAGGCCCGGGCTGCCGGTCCCCCTCTGTCGAGGTCCCAGTACCAGAGCCCGAACGCGATGACGTTGGTGAGCCAGATCGCGCCTCCGCTGGCCAGGAGCACCGTGGCGGCGTTGGTGAACGGCGAGACGTTGATGATGGACACCACCAGCCGGACGCCGGCATCGGCGTTCGCCAGGGTGATCAGGCCGATGAGGGCGCTGGTGCGGATCCTGGGCCACGGCAGATCACGGTCGGTGCGGCCGGGGTCACCGATGATGAGCGCGCCCAGGAGGATCACGGGCAGGGCCAGGAGGAGCCAACGGGCGTCCCCGTTCCGTGGCTCCGGAGGCAGCGTGGCCCGCAGGAGACCCGTGACGATGACGGCGGGTGCCATCGGCCAGCGCGCCTCCCCGTGGCCGGATCGACGGTCCTTCCGGTCGACCCCGTCAGACACCGGCACCGGACGGCTCCACGGGTCGAACGGTCCCGTGCCCGACGGCACCGACGTCGACGGGACCGTCCATTCCGGCTCTTCGGAAATGAGCGGGGTGTAGCGCTCGCGGCTGCAAGCACCTGGTGCCTGAACGGCCCGAATGGAGCCCCACCCATCCGGCGATGTGGGACACCCCCGCTGCTAGCCCGAAATGCTCAGCTTCCGTGCCTCGACCGAGCCACGCCATGAGGTTGACTCGGCCTCGTCCCAAAGTTCGGCAAGCTCAGAATTAGCGGCAG
>Ga0181519_10002572_pt1 | contig 15354 bp, 7 predicted proteins | sample PEATcosm2014_Bin_26_FD_121102 | JGI IMG/M metagenome (GOLD analysis project Ga0181519, IMG submission 121102) | Peatland microbial communities from MTU Mesocosm Facility, Houghton, MI, USA - PEATcosm2014_Bin02_10_metaG | ecosystem: Environmental > Terrestrial > Soil > Wetlands > Peat | place...
CGTTCCCGCCCGGCGGCAGGGGTGCCCGGCAGATCGGCTGCTCGATCGACGCCACGCCCGAAGGCCTGGCTCGGATGCAGGCTTTCCTCCGCTCGGTCGGCACGCAAGCCGACCCCTCGAACCCCAACTACACCGATCAAATCGTCAATGGCCTGCGCACCAGCCTGGGCCTGCAAAAGGTTCGGATCGACGGCATTCCGGCCGACACGCATTTCGCCCAGGTCATGGTCGAAGCCGATTACCGGATGAAGCTGATCGGCATCGGCTTGGAAACGCCGCCGGTCAAAATCACCAGCTACGTCGATCGGGTCGATCCGGCCTCGGTCTCGCGCAACGCGATGCAGCGCTGGTGGTTCGTGCCCGACTACAAGTGCGTTCGCGTGACCGAAGACGAGCGCGGCATGGAGCTGATCGGCAACGGCGTGAAGCTGATGAACGAGGATGAGGTCGTGATGGCCAACGGTCAGCGCCAAGCGACCGGCAAGAGCAGCCGCGCGAGCACGGCCTTCGTGACCGGTTTCACGCAGAAGTATCCCGAGCTGGCCGCCAAGAACGCCGTGTACGGTCAGCTTCGCAATCTGATCGACGTGGTTGTGGCCGCCGCGTTCATGCAGCAGCAAGACTACTACGGCCAGGCGAACTGGAAGATGGCGCTGCTCGGCGACGAATCGAAGTTCCCGGTGCGAACCTACACCGCTCCAGTCGAGGTCGAAACGGCCGTCGCCAGCCGCTGGAAGAACAACACGCTGATGACTCCGGTCGGCGGCGGCGTGACGATCCACGCCGAGCAAGCCTTGCTCGGCGAGAACCTGCTCGACGACGAAGGCGGCAAGATCAAGCAGGCCCACGACCAGATCGATCTGAAGAACCTGGCCGCGGACCGCTGGTGGTGGGACTGAGCGCAGTCGGCGCTTAGTTCTTCCCGGTCAGCTCATCGGCCAGCGTCTGCGCGTCGTACACCTTGCGCAGCGCCTCGAGGATCGCCCGGCAATCGACGCTCGTCGCCCGCGCCTTCTCGTCGGAATAGGCGAAGTCGAGCACCAGCGACTCGATGTTGCCGTCGAAGATCAGGCCGACGACCTCGCCGGCTCGATTGACCACAGGGCTGCCTGAATTGCCGCCGATGATATCGGCCGTGCTGACGAAGTTGAACGGCGTGTTCAGGTCGAGCTTGTCCTTGCGCTCGCGCCAACTGGCCGGCAGCTCGAATGGCTCCTTGTGCGCGTGCGCGGCCGAGTGCTCGAAGGCCCCGCCGATCGTCGTCCACGGGGGCAGCTTCTTGCCCATGTCGCTGTACCCCCGCACCTGCCCGAACGCCAGCCGGAGCGTGAACGTCGCATCGGGATAGGTATTCTGGCCTTCGATGCGGAACCGGGCTTGCGCGATCTTGCCGTAGGCCTGCCGCATCGGCTCGTCGACTTTTTCGTCGTAGATCTTCCGCACAGCCCGCGAGGGCGGATCGACGAGCAATGCCAACTTGAGCATCGGGTCGTCGCTCGAACGAATGGCGGCCAGCCCTCCCTCGGCGATCTTGCGGCGCACGGCCACGTCGGCCAGCTTCGAGCCTGCCACCAGGTCGGCGGCTCGATCGGTCGGACTCTTGCCGTCCATCACCTGCATGACCAGCTCATCGTCGGCGCCGGCCAGCTCCATGTAGAAACCGAGCGAGTCGGCCAGCTTGATCGTTTCCAGGTCGGAGTAGATCGGCGCTTCGGAGAACAACTGCTGCTTGAGCGAGTCGAGCCCCGCCTCGGCATACTCGCGCAGCCGCTCGGAGTTGGGCTTGCCCTTCTCTTCGACCATTCGCAGCAACCCGCGGGCGATCTGGAACAGCTCGGTGTTGAACGCCATCCCGCGTTCGAGCAGATAGTGCTCATCGTAGACCCCTCGCCACACGTCGACGGCCTTCTCGACTTCGCTCCACGCCTGGCCATATTCGCCGCGTAGCTGTTCGTCGGCGCTCACGGCTTTGCGCAGCTCGTCCTCGGCCGCCTGCTTGGGCTTCATCACCAGCGGGTTCTGCAAGCCTTCGAGTCCGCCCAACCGGGCCTTGCGCGTATTCTGATAGGCGAACAACTCGTCCTCGGCCCGCCGGGCATTCTCGATGCCACGCTCGGCGAAGCTCCGCAGGTTCACCTCCCGCCGACGGATGTTATCGAGCGAGAGCGGAAAGACCTTGTCGCGCAGGAAGCGCAGGTGGACCATCGTGTTCAGCCGGTCGGTCTTGCCGGGATTACCCGAGACGAAGATCAGCTCCTGGTCGGCGACGCCCTGCGTGCTCCAGGTGAGGTAATGTTCGATCTTGGCCGGCTTGTCGTTTTCGTAGACCCGGAAGAAGCAGACGTCGAGATCGTAGCGCGGGTATTCGAAGTTGTCGGGATCGCCGCCGAAGAAGGCGATGTCTTTCTCGGGCGCGAACACCAGCCGCACGTCGGTGTACTTCTTATATCGGTAGAGATGGTAGAGTCCGCCCTGGTAGAGCGTGACCACGTCGCTGCGCAGCCCCGTTTGCTTGAGCGATTCTTCCTCGATCGTGTTCATCACGGCCTGGCGCGCCTTCTGCGCCGCGGGTGGATCGAGGTCTCCCTTGACGGCGGCCTGAACCTTGGCCGTCACGTCTTCGATGCTCATGAGCACGTTCAACTCGACATCGACGCACTTCACCTCCTGGTCGCGGCTCTTGGCGTGATAGCCGATGGCCACCAGATCGCGCTCGGAGGTGCCGAGCTTCTGGAGCGCGTCGGCGCCGACGTGATGGTTGGTCATCACCAGCCCCTCGGCCGAAACGAACGAACCCGACCCGCCGCTGTTGAAGCGGACCGACGATAGCCGCACGTGCTCGAGCCAGGCATCGGTGGCGTCGAAGCCGTAGCGCTCCTTGAGCACTTGCCGCGGCGGGTGTTCGAACAACCACATCCCCTCGTCGCTCGATGCGCGATTCATGCTGCTCACCAGGAGGCCAAGAAACAGGGCAAAACGAAGTGTGCGAGTCTGCGTCATCGTAAACCTTCCGTGCGATGGGAAAGAGCAAGTCGATTTCAAGTACCGGATTTCCGTGGCTCGTCGGTCGAAGCGGGCGCAATCCGCCCTCCGCCGACCAGTCCGAGCACCAGGGCCAACGCCCCGAAGGTGGCGACCGCCGGCAGATTGCTGTCGGTCCAGCCAGCCGGCAGCCAACGGCCGATTGCCAGCCCTTCGTTGAAGCCCTGGGGAGCGAAACTCAGCAGGGCCACGAGCACACCGGCAATCGATCCGCCGGCAATATAGCCCGAGGCCAGCAGATCGCCAGGGCTCGTTTCGTCGCCGGCTCGGGCAGCTCGGGCGCGATCGACGAGCCAGCGCACCGCGCCGCCGATGAAGATCGGCACCGACGAGCCGATCGGCAAGTACACACCCACGGCGAACGGCAGCGACGGCACGCCCGCCAGTTCGAGCACCAGGGCCACCAACGCGCCGATCAGCACCAATTCCCAGGGGAGGTTGCGATTGAGGATCCCATCGATGATCAGGGCCATCAGTCGAGTCTTCGGGGCTTCGAACTTGTTGGCGACTTCGCGGCCGTCGTCGTGTTTCTTGAGCCGGCCGTTGATCGCTGGATCGACGAGATACCGAATGGCGCCCTGGTCGTCCACCAGGTATTTGCCTACCGGCACGCCCTCGATCTCTCCCTGCCGTACGTGCAGCACGTGGTACTCGGTCGGATCGTCGGCATACTGCCCGCCAGCCCGTTCGAGCTGATCGAGCTTTGCCGGCTCGGCGACGCGATGATTGGGCAAGTTCTCCGGTGCCTTCGACCAGACCGTGCCGGCGTCATTGAGCAAGAGCAGCGTCAGCCCGATGACCAGCGCGCTGGTCAATGCTCCGACCAGGATCGCGATCTGCTGCCAGCTTGGCGTCGCGCCGATCAGATAGCCAGTCTTCAGATCCTGCGACGTCGTGCCGCCGTTCGAAGCCGCGATGCAAACCACGGCCGCGACCGTCAGGGCAGTGAGCGTGGCGAGCTTGTCGACATGCCCGATCGCCAGGAAGAACAGACACGTGAGCAGCAGCGTGGCCACGGTCATGCCCGAGATCGGGTTCGACGACGAGCCGATCTGGCCGGTCAGCCGGCTGCTGACGGTGACGAACAGGAAGCCGAACAGCACGATCAGCAAGGCCCCGGCCAGCCCATGCCATGAGAGCCCGAGCCCCAGGGTGGGCGAAGCGGCCAGGGCCAAGACCAACAGCGCGACCCCGCCGAGCACGAAGCGAAACGGCAAGTCGCGCTCGGTGCGCGGCACGAGGCTGCGATCGGTCGCCTGTGCACCACCCCGTCCCAAGTCGCCCAGCGCCCCGCGCAAAGAGCCGACGATCAACGGCAAGGCCTGGAGCATGCTGATGATCCCGCCCGTGGCCACCGCCCCGGCACCGATGTAGAGAATGTAGTTGTTCCGCAAGGCGCCGACGTCCATGTCGCGGATGAGCAGGCCGCGGGCCGGCGCAAGCGGTTCGGAAAGATGTTCGCCGAAGAACACGATCAACGGTACGAACACCAGATACGCCAGCACGCCACCGGCCAGCATGATCGACGCGATGCGCGGGCCAATGATGTAGCCGACGCCAAGCAGCTCGGGTGCCAGCTCCCCGCCGAGCACGCCTCCCTTCAAACCCGCGCCACCGGTCGTGTAGAGCGGCTGCTCGACGTCTCCTTTCCAAAGTCGCAGCGCCGCCACGCAGAACTTGTGCGCGAAGGCCAGGCCGAAGCCGCCGAACACGGTCTTGGCCGTCGCGCCCCCCTGCTCGCCGACGATCAGCACCTCGGCACAAGCGGTCCCTTCGGGATAGCGGAGCGTGTCGTGCTGCTTGACGATGAACGCCCGCCGAAGCGGGATCATCATCAAGATGCCCAGCAGCCCGCCGAGCACGCCGACCGTCATCACACGCACGACGCTCATGTCGAAGCCCAGCAACATCAGCGCCGGAATCGTCACGCCCACCCCGAAGGCGATCGACTCGCCGGCCGAGCCGGTGGTCTGCACGATGTTGTTTTCGAGAATCGTCGCGCGCCGCAGCCCAAACAACTGCGACAGGCCGCGGAACAGCGTGATCGACATCACGGCCACGGGAATCGAGGCCGAGACCGTCATGCCGACCTTGAGCACGAGATACAGACTCGAGGCCCCGAACACGATGCCCAACAGGGCGCCGAGCGTCACGGCCTGCCAGGTGAACTCGGGCATGTCGGCATCAGCCGGGACATACGAAGGATGCGGCTGGCCCGCGGCCGGTTGTTGCTCAGGCTTCGAAGGCTGATGCATGGGGCGGCTTCGTCAAGGCGAGGAGGATGGCGTAGCGAGGTTCGATGCAGGCACGGCGGCTGTCGCATTGGCCGAGCGGATGTAGTCGTTGACGTTGTCCTCGAGCACGCCCAGCGGAACCGCGCCCGAGCCGAGCACGACCTCGTGAAAGGCCCGCACGTCGAACCGGCTGCCGAGTTGCTCCTCGGCGCGAGCGCGGAGCTTGCGGATCTGCAGCTCGCCGATCTTATAGGCCACGGCCTGACCCGGCCAGGCGATGTAGCGATCGACTTCGGCTCGGATGTTGTGCAGCGACAGGGCCGTGTGCTGAGCCATAAAGTCGTTGGCCTGCTGCCGGCTCCAACCGAGGTAATGGATGCCCGTATCGACGACTAGCCGGCAGGCCCGCCAGGCCTCGTAGCTCAATCGGCCGAAGTCGGAATGCGGGTCGCGATACAAGCCCAGTTCGATGCCAAGCCGCTCGGAGTACAGCCCCCAGCCTTCGACGAAAGCCGTGAAGCCGGCGTAGCGGCGCATCGGCGGCAGTTGCCCCAGCTCCTGTTGCAAGGCGAGCTGCAAATGATGGCCGGGCAGCGCTTCGTGGCAGGTGAGCGCTTCCAGCTCGAACAGCGGCCGACTCGGCAGGTTCGAGGTGTTGACGTTGTACCAACCGGGTTGCGTGCCGTCGCCGGTGGGCAGCGAGTAGTAGGCCGTGGTCGTGACCGGGGCGATGTAGGCCGGGACCTCGCGCAGCCCGCAGGGGCTGCGAGGCAGTGTTTTGAAGAGCTTCGGCAGCCGGCCGTCGATCTCCTTCATGACGAAGGCCGCGTGTCGCAGCAGCTCTTCGCTGCTGGCGGCATAGAACTTCGGATCGGTGCGCAGCTTGGCGATGAACGCAGCCACGTCCCCCTTGAAGCCGGCCTTGTCCTTGACCGAGCGCATCTCGCCGTCGATGCGTTCGACTTCGGCCAGGCCTTGCTCGTGAACTTGTTCTGGCGAGAGGTCGAGCGTCGTGAACTTCCGAACCCGATGCCGGTAGAACTCGCGCCCCCGGGGCAAGGCCGAGGCCCCGATCGAGCCGCGCGCCGCGGGCACGTATTCCTTCTCCATGAAGAGCAGGAACTTGCGATAGCCCGGCACGACGCTCTCACTGATCGCCGCACGTCCGGCCGCCTCGAGCCGCGCGCGATCGGCTTCGGGAATCTGCTTCGGGAACTCGCGGAAGGGAGCATAGAGCAGGCTCTTCGTCGGATCGGTGACGATGTGCGTCTCGACCGAGGGGCGCCAGTCGGTGAGCGTGATCTGCGGCAGCGTGAGGCCGGCCTTGATGCCCAAGCGCATCAGCTCGATGTGCTCGGCAGTGTAGCGCTCGAATGCGCGAAGCCGAGCGATGTAGTGTTCGTAATCGCCCGTGCTGTCGAGGCGGCTGTCGCCGGGCAGCTCGGCGAACGAGATGTGGAAGCCGTCACGATTGCTGATCGGCATCAGGTACATCTGAAAGTCGGCTTCCGCCAGCTCGCTCGACAAGAGCTGCCCATAGATGTCGTAGTTGATGCGATCGGCCGGGCTTAGGGCAGCTCGATCGATGGCCTTCCACTGCGCGAGGAAGGCCCGCTGTGCGGCGATGCGGCGGCGAACGTCGGCCAGCGTGAGGCTCGGCAACCGGTCGTCGAACCGATGATCGCCGGCGTGCGTCGCCAGCAGCGGGTCTTCGCGCAGGTCGAATTCCCAGCTCTCGGCCAACAGCCGCTCGAGCGCCTCGGCCGGCGGCTCGGCAGCTTGGGCGCGCAGTGCAACGGCAGGAAGGAACGAAAGTACGACGAACCAGCAGCGGGCGAGGATCGAGTGTCTCATGGAGACAGCATCATACCCGGCTCGGCGGCAGTGGCGAACCCTCAGTTTTTCGTAAGCGGTTCGGCGCTAGCCGCCGGTCCTTTTTCTCGGCGTTACCGCCTGCGTTCGCAGCCAGACCGTGGTCCATGAGCAACGATCAAGTGCCGGTCGTCGACCAACCGGCGGCTAGCGCCGAACCGCTGACGATCGAACGCCGCCTGCCCGCCGTCACTTCGTGGCTACCGCGTATCCCGGGGCCGCGATGAACGAACTGAGCAGCTTGCCGTCGGCCGTGTTCCAGATGCGGACCTCGCCGTCGAAACTGCCGGTGGCGAGTCGCTTGGTGGCCGGGTTGAAGTCGAGGGCGTAGACGTAATCCTTGTGCCCGGAGAACGTATATACCGCGGCCCGATCGGCCAGCTTGAACTCGCGGGCCGTCTTGTCGGCCGAGCAGGCGAACACGAAGGCTTCGCGCACTTGGACCTTGTAGACTTCCCCGCCGAAGCCAGTGATCGGGGCCACCAGCTTGCCGTCGGCCGGGTTCCAAACATGGATCCGCTTGTCGGCACCCGAGGTCAGCACCTGCTTGCCGTCGGGTGTGAAAGCGGCCGAGTAGACAGTCTCGCCGTGACCGGGATAGGTCGTGATCGATTCGCCCGTCTTCAGGTCGAAGACCTTGGATGCCTTGTCGCGACCGCCCGAAACGAGCTGCGAGCCATCGGGGCTCCAAGCGATGCCCATCACCCAATCGGCATGGTCCTCGATCAGACGATCTTGCTTGCCGCTGGCGATGTCATAGATGCGGATCGCGCGGTCGGCGCCGCACGCGGCCAGCCGCTTGCCCGGCGGATCGAAGGCTACGCCCAAGCAGACATCCGACATCGTGCCCAGGCTCTTGATGACCGTGGCCTTGTCTGGGTCGATCAGCACGGCCTCGCCCGACTGGCCCGGCGTGCCGCCGCCGGCAGCGAGCAGCTTGCCGTCGGGCGTGTAGCCGAGCGAGTAGGTTCGCTCTTCGAGGCCCTTCACACGGCGCAGCAGCTTGCCCGTCGCCGGATCCCAGATCGTGACCTCGTGATAACCACCCACCGCCAGCTCGGCGCCGTCGGGACGCCAGGCCAAGGCCGTGATCGGGAGCGTGACGCGATAGGCGGCCGGCGGGGCCGGATGGACCTTCTTGGGAATGAGCGAGGCGATCGGGGCGAGCTTGTCGGGCCCGTCAAACCGCGCCCCCTGCTCGATCCACAGCTTGACGAGCGCGACCTGATTGGCCGGCAGCGGGTCGGCTTCGCGCGGCATCCGCTCCTCGGCATCGGTCGAGGCAATCAGCCGGTATAGTTCGCTCTTAGCCGCGTCGCCGACCGTCACGGCCGGGTCACCGCTTTCGCCCGCCTTGAGCAGCACGTCGAAGGTATGCAGTTGGTAGTCGCCTTTGGGCTCGGTCGAGCCATGGCAGCCGGCGCATTGCTTCACCAAGATCGGAGCGATCTGCTTCGAGAAGCTGACCTGGGTTGGACCTTTGGGAGCGGCCGGCTTGGCGGCAGCGGGCTTGGATTCCGCCGGTTTGGCAGCAGGCTTCGTTTCGGCTGGCTTCACCTCGGGCTTCGCAGCGGCGGGGGGCGCGGCAGCAGGCTTCGAAACTGGCGCCGGTGCGGCCGCCGGTGCGGCTTTGTCGGCCGGGGCAGCCGGCTTGGCGGGATCTGCCCCTTGCGCGGTCTGCATGACCAGCAACATGGTGAACAACGAGACGAGGCAGCGGCGGGCGAAATGCGAATTCATGGATCAGCAAACCTCGAAGGAGGGACGACTCGCGGGGCCGCTGGTGGGTGTGGGGCGTACGAACTGGTTCGCCGGGAAGCGGCTGGCCCGGCGAACGGAAAATCGGCGGTAGGATCGGTCAGCCCCAGTATCCCACGCCGAGTGGCCTGGACGCAAGCAAATCTGAGCGCCGGCCGACCAGAGCGGACGATCCAGGGGCCGGCCAAGGATGCCTGGTCAGCGCGGCACAGTAGCCGGTGCATGAACACGCTTCGCGAAAAAATGCGGATCGGTCCTGGCCCTAGAGCGGACCGCAAGCGAGGCGTCGCTGCTCGGGTGGCGTTCGCTTGCAACCTGCCTTGCCGCACCGACTTTACGCGCCTGCGAGACGATCGGCGGAAGCTCATCACAGAAGGATGGGGCGCCCAGGCCGGCGATAGTGGCGCTGATCGCCCTGCCGCATAGCGGAATGCGATTTGCGTCTCCCCGACTTTCACGCACGGACTTGCAACTTCACCGACAACCGACTGCGCCGTCGATCGACTCGGCACGCGGATGTCCGACCTCAACCATTTCGCACGGGAGAAACGTCCATGTCGATGCACCACTGGAAATCCGCATTCTTGGCTTGCTTGCTTTCGAGCGCCACAGTCGCGATGGCTCAAAACGCGCCGCCACGCATCTCGCCCGAGCCGACGCTCGGCGACGAGGGGTTGGCTCGCAACACGGTGCAGTCAGGCGAAGCCGCTGCGGTGCCGAACAAGATCGTGACGCCCCTGCCGCTTTCGGCCACGGAGCGCGATCTGGCCTTGGGTTCGATCGATCGGCACCTCGCCGACGAAGTCGCACGCTTGAAGGACAAGATCAAGAACATCTTGCCCGACGAATTGGCCATCCTGACGAAGACCTCCGGCTGGACGCCCGAGAAGCAGAACGCGCTGCTGGTGGCGCTGCGAGCGGGCGACCCGGCAGCGGTCTTCGAAGCCTGGAACCAGGGCAACCCGCAAGACACGGCCGGCGCCGAGATCGTCGCACGCCAGACGGACGTGAAGCGAATCATGGGCTTGCTCGATCAGAGCGTGCAGAACAAGGCTTCGATCGCGCAGAACTTGTCCGATCTCGAAGCGGCGCTCAACAAGGTGGCGACCTCGACCCCAGCCGCCAACGAGGCCCTAACGCAGGTCGCAACGATCAAGACCTGGGCCGAAGTCCGCCGGATCGTCGAAAACGCCACGGTCGCCACTGGCGCCGTCGTCAAGCTGCCGCCGGGCAACGTCACCCTCATCTACGACCCCAGCCTGGCGCAGGGCAAGGCGATTGTGCTCGGGCCCACGGCCGTGATGATTGGCAGCCAGGGTCATGGAACGCTCGTCATCAAGACGGGTAGCGCCGCCGAAGCGCTCGGGCTGCACGCCGTCACGGTGCATCCGGTCGACGATGCCGAAGGGCAAGAAGTCGCCGATGGTGTGCTGCTGGTGAACCCCAAGGATTCGAAGGCCACGATCCAGTACAACGTCAACGGCAATCACTATGTCATGGAGCCCGGCATGGCTCAGCGGCTTCCGGGAGCCGGGCCGTGGGTGGTCGATTACGACCGAGGCGCCGGGCTGGGCGCGAACACCTACTCCGTGGCCGACGGGACGTACTACTTCACCCCGACCGACAAGGGGTGGCAGCTCTACAAGCAGCGGTTCGACGTGGTGATCGACAACAACGACAACCCGCAGGAGTTCCACTTCCTGTTCCGCGGCCGCAACATCACGGTGCCGGCCAACGGCAGCGTGCCGCTGGCGTCGCCCTACCCGATCGTAATCCGCTTCGATCGCGGCAACGGGACAACGCTGGCCACGAAGTCGATGCGGTTCAGTGGGAACGTGGAAGTCGGCGTGAACCCGACCGACAACCTGTGGGACGTGTTCCCCACGACGGAGAATCAGCGGCAGGTGACGACGATGAAGTTGTTCCAGTAGCCGCCAAAGATAGAGATCGAGTCATTTCGCAGCCCGGCCGGGAGTTCGAGAGATCGACTTCCGGCCGGGTCGTTTTTTGCGCAGGAAGCAACGTTGGTTGCCGGGCGTGACAATGAAATCAGGAAGGCCGTTCCAGAGGTTTTATCGCCAAAATGGAAACAGCCGCAACTGCTCTGGCGAGTAACCCTTGTCGCGCGCCCAGGCAGTCGAACAAAGGAATTGCTTCTGACTCCGCAACCACCATGGAATACAGAGGACGTGAACGACGGGAAGCGCTATCAAGATCCCGAGTAGAGCCGGCTGTCGAGTCATCCAAAGCGACGACAATGGCCCTGCAAACGTCGCGAAGACCCACAGGCCGTAAAGCTTCGCGCGTTGCAGCGCGGTCGCAACCTCGCCATCCGTCATATGCGCGCAGATCTCCCGCACTTCGGGCGATTGGAAGGGCGACCAGGTCTGTGAAGTGTTGGCCATGGGCGCTCACCCTGCCACGAGATGCGTGGCGAGGTAGTTGAGGATGTCGCGAATCGAGATCACGCCTTCGATCCGGCCGTCGTGCACGACGGGCACGTGCCGATAGCCGCCGACGTCCATCTTGTGCAGCGCGAATGTGATCCGGCCGTCGCGCTCGATCGTCTCGGGCTGGGGCGTCATGAACTCGCCGATCGGCCGGTCGGCACAGCGTTCGACGTCGGTGTTTACCCGCATCAATGCGTCGCGCTCGCTGAAGATGCCGACGACTTCGCCCTCGTCGACGACGATCGCGCAGCCGATCGACTGGCCGACCAGCAGATCGAGCACCTCGCGGACCGGTGTGTCCGGAGCAACGACGACCGGCTCGCGCGGCTGGAGCACCGAGATCCGGTCGGTGAGGATGTCGTGTTCGAACTGCGAGCGGGCATGCCGGTGGGTCTGAAAATCGAGCGGCTGTTGGCAGCCCTCACAGGCGTCGGCACCCTCGAGGTTGTCTTCGCCGCAAACTGGGCACTGGACCATGCGAACGACTCCTGATTAGCTTGACGAAGAGGCAATGAACAGAAGGCCGCCAAGAGCGCGAAGGAAGACGGGCAGAATAGCCGCAGAGAACGCCGATGGACGCGGATAAGTAAGAGCCTAACCGGAAGCCACGGCCCCCTCACCCCGGCCCCTCTCCGGGCTCGCCGAAGTCCGCAAGAGGCGAGGGGAGTTTGCCGAATCTGCATTGCTACTCCTCTGCGTCCCTCCGCGCACTCTGTGGTTAACTTTCCCCGTCTCTGCGTTTATCTTTTCCCCGTCCTCATCAGCGTTCATTCGCGTTCATCTGCGGCCCTCCTGCTTTCGTATCCCAGCCCCTTGTCGATCAATTCACGGTCCAGGTATCGCCGGCCGTGAACAGCTTTTCGAGATCGCCCACCCCGCGGGTCTGGCAGGCTTCGGCGATCTGGCTATTGAGCAACTCGTCGTACCGCGGACGAGCGACGTCGCGGAACACGCCGATCGGTTCGGGGAACTCAGGATAGCGCATGCGGCTGAGCAGGTAGGCCAGGCTCGGCTCGGCGGCTTGTTCGTCGTGAACGAGCAGATCGCTCTCGCTCGCGCCGGAGCCAAGCTCGACGACCTGTGGCTCGAGCCCGACCAGGCGAATGCCCTTGTCGCGGTTCTTGCCGAAGACGAGCGGCTTGCCGTGTTCCAGCTCGATCACGTGGTCGGCCTTGGTCTCGCGCTGCGTGGCCCAGTCGAAGGCCCCGTCGTTGAAGACGTTGCAGTTCTGGTAGACCTCGACGAAGGACGTGCCGCGATGGTCGGCCGCGCGCTTCAGGATCATCGAGAGGTGCTTGATGTGCGTGTCGATGGAGCGGGCAACGAACGTGGCCTCGCAGCCGATGGCGACCGAGATCGGATGCAACGGATTGTCGATCGCACCCATCGGCGTGCTCTTCGTGACCTTGCCCAGCGGCGAGGTTGGGGAGTATTGACCTTTGGTCAGACCATAGATCCGGTTGTTGAACAGCACGATGTTGATGTCGAGGTTGCGGCGGATGCAATGCACCAGGTGATTGCCGCCGATCGAGAGGGCATCGCCGTCGCCGGTGATGACCCAGACCGAGAGATCAGGCCGACAGCTCTTCAAGCCCGTCGCCACGGCGGGCGCGCGGCCGTGGATCGAGTGGATGCCATACGTGTTCATGTAGTACGGAAACCGGCTGGAGCAGCCGATGCCGGAGATGAACACGGTCCGTTCGGGCGGCACGCCAAGCGTCGGCAGCACCTTCTTCATCTGGGCGAGGATCGAATAGTCCCCGCAGCCAGGGCACCAGCGCACGTCCTGGTCGCTGGCGAAATCGTTCGATGTCAGGATCGGCAGGGCAGCGTTGCTCATGATGGATCGGAGCCTTTATCGGAATGTCGTCCAAATGGAAATGTAAGATCCCGCGAAGCATTACCGGCTTCACGATAAGAAGGCATCGAACAGAAGGTCGCAAAGATCGCGAAGTAAGGCAGACGGAGCGGCCGAGGATGAAAGCAGATGAACACGAAATCGGGATCGTCGCTCAACATCTGTATTTGCTGCTTCGCTGGACGCCAACCTGTCTTCATCTGCGTTCATCTGCGGCCCCCATGCCTCGTGTTTTATTCTCCCTATCATCTTCTACTTCGCGCCCTTCGCGAACTTATGTTCAACTTCCGTTTGTTTTCCTGGCCCCCAATCGCGAAAAGTGATTCAGGCCAGTAGTTGCCGCATCGCCTCGACCAGCTCGGCGACGTGGAATGGTTTGCCGCGGACCTTGTTGAGCCCCACGGCATCGACCAGATACCGGGCCCGAACGAGCATCCGCAACTGCCCCAGGTTCAACTCGGGTATCAGCACCTTGTCGAAGGCGTGGAGGATGTCGCCCAGGTTGCGTGGGAACGGGTTGAGATAACGCAGATGCACATGAGCGATCGACTCGCCCTGCTCGGCCAATTCGCTGACGGCGGTCGTGCAGGCGCCGTACGTTCCGCCCCAGGAGACCACCAGCAGCTTGCCATGTTCGGGGCCGCGGACCTGCGCCGGGGGCACGTCGAGGGCGATGCCAGCCACCTTGTCGGCTCGGAGGTGGACCATGTGCTCGTGATTGGCTGGCTCGTAGTTGACGTTGCCGGTGACGTCCTGCTTCTCGAGCCCGCCGATGCGGTGCATCAGCCCTGGCGTGCCGGGCAAGGCCCAGGGGCGCGCGAGCCGCTCGTCGCGGCGATACGGTTGGAACGTGTCGCCCGCCGCCAGCGGCCCCGGATGTCGCACTTCGATCGGCGTCAGCGAGCCGGGCTCGGGAATCCGCCAGGGCTCGGAGCCGTTGGCGATGTAACCGTCGCTCAGCACCATCACCGGTGTCATGAAACGGACGGCGATCCGCCAGGCTTCCTGCACGACGTCGAAGCAATCGGCCGGGCCGCTGGCCGCGATCACCGGCACGGGGCACTCACCGTTGCGTCCGCAAATGGCCTGCAGCAGGTCGGCCTGTTCGGTCTTGGTCGGCAGCCCCGTGCTCGGTCCGCCGCGCTGCACGTTGATGACGAGCAGCGGCAGTTCGGTCATCACGGCCAGACCGATGGCCTCTTGCTTGAGGGCGATGCCGGGGCCGCTGGAGGTGGTGATGGCCATCGCGCCGCCGAACGCGGCCCCGATCGCTGAGGTGACGGCGGCGATCTCGTCTTCGGCTTGAAACGTGCGCACGCCGAAGTTCTTGTGGCGCGACAGCTCGTGGAGAATATCGCTGGCGGGCGTGATCGGATAGCTGCCGAGGAACAGCTCGCAGTTGCTGCGGCGAGCAGCGGTAATGAGCCCCAGCGCCGTGGCTTCGTTGCCCGTCACGTTGCGATAGCGGCCAGGCGAGAGCCGCGCTTTATGGACGCGGTAGTGGCTGGCGAAGGCTTCGACCGTGTCGCCGTAGTTGTAGCCGGCGCGGAGCGCGCGGCGATTGGCCTCGGCGATCTCCGGCCGCTTGCCGAACTTGGCCTCGATGTAGCGGAGCGTCGGCTCGAGCGATCGGTCGTAGAGCCAGAAGACGAGCCCCATCGCGTAGAAGTTGCGGCAGCGGTCGCTCTCCTTGAGGCCCAGGCCCAGGTCGTCGACGGCGATCCGTGTGAGCCGCGTCATGTCGACCTTGAACAACTGGTAGGCCTTGAGGCTGCCGTTGTCGAGCGGGTTGGTCGGGTAGCCGGCCTGCTTGAGACCCTTCTCTTCGAAGGCGTCTTCGTTGACGATCAGGATGCCGCCGGGCACCAGGTCGCAAAGATTCGTCTGCAACGCCGCCGGGTTCATGGCGACCAAGGCGTCGACCTGGTCGCCGGGCGTGAAGATCTCCTTGCTGGCGAAGTGGATCTGAAAGCCGCTCACGCCGGCCAGCGTGCCGCGCGGGGCGCGGATCTCGGCCGGAAAGTCGGGAAATGTGGCGATGTCGTTGCCGGCCAAAGCCGACGTGTTGGTCAATTGAGTCCCGGCCAACTGCATCCCGTCACCCGAGTCGCCGCAAAAGCGAACCGTGGCTTGGACGAGA
>Ga0181519_10002574_pt1 | contig 15341 bp, 15 predicted proteins | sample PEATcosm2014_Bin_26_FD_121102 | JGI IMG/M metagenome (GOLD analysis project Ga0181519, IMG submission 121102) | Peatland microbial communities from MTU Mesocosm Facility, Houghton, MI, USA - PEATcosm2014_Bin02_10_metaG | ecosystem: Environmental > Terrestrial > Soil > Wetlands > Peat | place...
CAGCGTCAAGGCCGGCCAAGGCATCGAGAATTTCGCCGCCAATTGAGCCAATGGCCTTCAGAACACCGCGGCCCAGATAGCGGGCCTTGTCGCCGTCGCGCAGCTCCACCGCTTCGCGTGCGCCTGTAGACGCCCCGGAAGGCACGGCGGCCGTGCCACATGACCCATCGGTCAACCTCACCTCGACCTCCACGGTTGGGTTCCCGCGGCTGTCAAGAATTTCGCGTCCTACTATATCGACGATTTCGGGCATCGGCCTATCCCTGTGGAAGCGCTACGGAAACGTGCGGTCGCAGATTTCTCTTGTCGCGTCAAGTTCGTTGTGCTGTCATCCGATAGCATAGCCGCGCTTATGTTTCTCGAATTTATCGTCAGGGATAGCAGTTTGAGATGATGGCATTTCTTTCGAATGCCGGCCGACGGCCATCATGATGGCTCGTTCACGGCTGGCGGTGGATTCATATGCGCTCCTCGGCTGCCTCGACGACAGCACTGAGTTGCTGAATCTTGCTTGGACCCGTGACGAGCGAGCCTGGCTGGCCTGCGACCTTGACGAATTGATGGCTGAATGCCTGCGTGCGGAAATGCATCAGGGCCTGCCGCGCCTCAACAGTTATCCCGTTCAAGACCCCTATGGCGAGGCCGCTCCTGGCAAAAGCGTACGCAAGGCGCTTCGGATCGACGCGACGGTATCTATCTTCGCTGGTGCTGGCGCAGGTGCGCTGGTTCAAGCAATGGCCGGAATGGCGCGCTGGCGGCCTCTGGTAGTAGCCGGGGACGTATACCCGGACTTTCCATATTGGGTCGAGCAGGCCGTCGGCATACAAGTTAAGGCGTTGTGCGATGACCTCGCACCGGGCGGCGCGGTCTTCCTAGAGCATCCAGGCTTGACTGCCCGTTCGGAAAGCCTGGAGTTCATTTCCGGCCTTTGCGAACGCGCTCGTTCCGCCGACGGCCTCGTGGTTGTCGATGAGTCCAACGCCAACTACCTGCCGCCAGATCAAAGCTCCGCCGGCCTTCTGTGCGGCCATGACAATCTGATCGTCATCCGCGGCATGTCCAAAGCCTATGGCCTGGGCGGGCTGCGGCTCGGCTTCGCGCTCTGCAATCCCGTTCTCGCGCCCCTCCTGCGCCGATTGATCACTCCACTCCAAGTCTCGCCGTTGGCGTTGGAAATCGGCGCCGCCATACTATCTCTGGGCGATATTGCCGCGCCGTTGCGCGCACGGATCAGGCACGTTCGAGAAAGGGCGGAAGCCATCATCGCGGGTTTGCCGCTTCCAAGCCGCGTGTCGGTCGATCCTCGCTTGCCGTATCTGCTGTTCGATGGCGCCGCGCCGGACGCAATTCGGTTTTTTGAGGCCCGTCGCGTGCGTGGCAAGGTGCATCGCTACTGGAGTGCGGCGGAAGGCATGCCCGCCAGCTACTATCGGGTGAGTCTTCCGCTCAGCGAAGACCGCATGCTGCGTTTTCAGGCCTACCTTTCCGGATAGATGAGCCGCCCGCCGGGCGCGCGAAATGATGAGGCGTAGCCCATCAAAAAAGTTCATTTTTTAACCTTATATTGCGGATTTGTTTCTTGACGAAGTCGAAAAATGCGTATCATATAGAGAATGTCGAAACATATCGACACCTTTAACAAGAGGATTCTGATATGAAAACGGAAGTAGCTGGCCATATCGAGAGCAATTTCAATCTCAAGAATCTGAATATCGCGCTCGTTCCGTCGGCCCGTTCGGCCGATCGGGCAGTAATGTCCATTCGTGATCTCGAGGCTCTGCGCGTCGATCAGCGTTCGGTCCCGGCGTCGAAGCACGGGCTCGAGACGATCTGCGGTGCAAGCTGCGAGACCGGCGCACAGTAATCGTTCGGAGGTCGCTGCTACAGTGACCTCCAATTCTTGGCTACTTCCTCTGAGATTTCGAATGTCCTCATCCGCCATGAAGAGTCATGTTCCTGTCTCCATCGTCACCGCGCATGGTCGCCAGCCGTTGAAAGGTGCGCCAGATGAACGTCTCGTCGACATGCTGCAGCGCAACGGCGTGCCATGGTCGGCGGTTGCGGCCTATGTTGCGCCAAAAGGGGGCGGCGAGTTGAAGCTGTCACCGTCGCTGGACAAGCGATTGCAGGAATTCGAAGACACGGAGGAAATCCTTCTCTACTTCAATCGAAACGTAAATCCGTTTTTATTTTCTTTGAATAATTTCAAGATTGTTGAAAGTGACAATAGCGAGGTTCAGGCAACCGATTATTTCTATCAAAAATTCGACAACACTCGTTCAAGCGCCGAGGTTTTCCTTAAGAAATTGAGTCCCGAAGAGTGCCGCCTCGTTATCGCCGACCGCGTTGCCGAGACGATACGGGAGCAGATGCCGGACGGCGGCAAACTGGTGGTCGGCGTCAGCGGCGGTGGCGACAGCAACGCGCTGCTCTACGGCCTCAGCCAGCTGCGGGCGAGCGGGCTTGAAGTTCATCCCATTATTATCAAGGGCATTCCTGACTGGGATCTTGGCGTGCCCCGTGCGCAAGCGCTGTGCGAGAACTACGGGCTGGACCTGACTGTCGTCGAGGAAGATGACGTCAAGGAGTTGTTGGGGATCTCCCGTGGCTCGGCAAGTTTGATCGACCGCTTCGAGCGCGAATTCAAAGGCGATGATTTCGAATTCGTCGGCACGCTGCTGATCCGCCTGGCATTGCTCCAGCACGCCAAGCGCCTAGGTGCCGAATTCATCTGCACTGGCCTAAATCTTGAGGACGTGCTGTGCGAAGCTATGTTTCGTGTTTCTTCGGGTCTCCGGCCAGCCGGCTTCCCGGCGCGCAGGATCGGCGAGACAACCTTGCTATTTCCACTATGGCTGTGTCCGAAGCGGATCATCGATGGCTGCTTCCCGAAGTACTCGCTACAGAATTACGATGCTCGTTATCCTTGCTTTTCCTTGGGCCGCAATCTGTATTATAGTTTAGTCTATGCAATCCAATCGCAGTTTCCGGGATACGCTGAACAGCTAGCCCGAGGACTGTCTGAACTCAGCCGGGAGGCGCCCGTAACCTACACCTTCGATGAGCAACTAGGCTTCCATGTCGAGCGTTTCGTGCCATTCCCGCTGCGCCAGAAATTCCTGCGCATGGTTTTAGACACGTCGGTCGCCTAGCGGATTGTCTGGTTCGAGGCGCGGGCCTACGAGGGTCCGCGCCGCGATCCGCGTTAATCGAGCGCGTGCATGCCCAATTTTTCTCTCGCCATTATCGGCGCCGGCCCTATGGCGACCTATGCCATGGAGCGCTTGGCAGCGCTGTTGCCGCCGCTTGCCGGAAGCTGCCGAATCGTCGTGCATGTATTCGAGGCTTCGGGCCGGTTCGGCGACGGTGCGGTGCACAGCGCCGATCAACCGGCGACCAGTTTGATGAACCGTATCGCCTGCCAGATCGCGCTTGGGGCGGACGAGACAAATGTGCCGCCCGACGAGTTGCTCCCGCTGGCGCTTCGGCCGACGTTCTACGAATGGTGCGCGCGCAAGCTGGCGGCCACAGGGGAGCGGCGATTTGCTTTGGCGCCCACCGACATGCCGGCCCGCAAGCTTCATGGCGAAGCGCTGAGCGAGCAGTTCGCCGTCTATCGGGAAGTGTTGCAAGCGGCCGGCGTGAAAGTCGCGGTGCATGCCGAGACCGCGGCGGCCGTCGAGCCGACGCCTCATGGCTTCATCGTGGTCACTGCGACAGCCCGGCGCGAGGCGGACCACATCCTCATTGTCACCGGCCATGGAATTGCGCCGCCACCGCCGGTGGCCGGCACTCGATTGGTCGAGGCCGCCTACCCGCTCGAGCACATGCTCGACGCTGCCCGCATCCTCCCTGGTCAGAGCGTTGCCGTTGATGGCATGGGCCTCACGGCGATCGACGTAATTCTTCATTTGACCGAAGGACGAGGCGGATGCTTCGTCCGGGACGGAGGTCAGTTGACCTATCGCCCCTCCGGCAGAGAGCCCGGCGCAATCATCCCTTTTGGGCCGACTGGTCATTTCGTTCATTGCCGGCCGCACAACAGCAAGGCCGGTGATTTATCCCGGGAGCACAACGGCGTCTTTTTCAGCCAAGCGGCCGTTGCCGCGCTCCGCAAGACGACAAGATCGACGACGCAGAGTGCAGCAGGTCCGTCGAGTCAGCTCGATTTCGAAAGCGACATCCTGCCACTGGTTGTTTTAGAGATGGCTTATGTCTATTATCGTGCACTTTTGGGCACAGAATGGGCCGATACGCTGAGGCAGGCAGCGACGCCAGCGTGGGTGAAGTTTCTTCAGGCGCCGCCTCAAACGGGCGGGGCAGACGCCTGCGATGCGCTGATTGCGCCGCTTCAGGCGTGCTTCGATGCGCATGTGGCTGCGGACACCAGCTTCGTCGACGATAAATTTGACTGGCAGGCGGCCCTGGTCCCGTTGCCGCCCGATCGCGCCATTTCGGGTGACGCGTGGCGCGACGCAGTAATCTCCTTCATGGAGCGCGACTTGGTCGAAGCGCGGCGCGGCAACCTGAATAGCCCGATAAAGGCTGCCTGTGACGGGGTCTGGCGCGATTTGCGGACGGTATTCTGCGCTGTCGCCGATGACGGCGGCCTGACGCCGGCATCGCACCGCAAATTTCAGTCGACCTACTTGCGCATCTACAATCGGCTCTCGAACGGCGCAGGAGGCTCGTCGCTGGAGAAGATTCTCGCTCTGGTCCGAAGCGGTCAGGTCGACGTTACCATCGGCCCGGAGCCACGGGTAAAGTCGTCGCCGGCTGGCATCCAGGTCTCCGGCGGCCGCAGCGGCGTCACCCGTGGCGCCGACCTGCTGATCAGGGGACGGATCCGTCCCTTCGATGCCGCGGGAGAGCCCGGCACGCTTTATGGCAGCCTGCTCGACCAAGGCCTGATCCGTCGATGGACGACCCCGGGTCCCGTCGAGGCAGCCTTCACTCCGGGCGCCCTGGACCTCGACACAAGCTTCCATCCGAGAAACACGGGCGGACAGGTCGAATCCCGTCTGACCTTTCTGGGCGCGCCGGCCGAAGGTGCGCGCTTTTTCCAAACAAGCGCCGCGCGACCCAATTGCGGGAATTACATTCTCAACATCGTTGCCGCTTGGGCGCGAGAGTTGCGCGGGGCGATCGCCGAGCGCATAGAACGCTTCCAGCCGGCCGAAGGCGGGCAATGAAGTCGATCGTCAGCTTCCGTCGCCGTCTCGACGACATCGTGGCAGCCGAAGCCGCCGGCCGGCGCCGCGACGTCGTTGTCCTGGCCATTGACGGGATCCCCGTCGACCTTGCACGGCAGCACTGGACCGCCGCCAGCACGATAGCGCTGTCATCGGTCTTTCCCACCACCTCTTCGACGGCTTGGCTCAGCAGCCTGGCAGGTCAGCCGGTCGAGGTCCACGGTGTTCCCGGCGTCGTTTTCCGCGATGCCGCCGGCGAGTTGATCAATATCTATCGCGAAGCGACCTTGCCGCCCAACGCCGGCACGACGATTTTTACCGATGCGCTGATGCACGGCTACCGCGCCGTCGCGATCGCCGGCGATCTGCAAGACCTTGCTTGCGGCTGGCGCCGCGCCTTGCTCCGGGACGCCGAGATCGTGTGGGACAATCGCTTCTATACGCGAGCGGACGGAAGCTACCAGCCTGTGCACACCGGCGTCCTGCTCAACAGGATCGAAGGCGCGATCCATGAGGTATTGAGCGCCGAACGCCGCCAGCCGCTTCTGCTGTGGTGTTTTATCGAAACAGACCTGCACGTTCACCATTTCGGCTACGACCCGCATGTCGAGGACTTCCTGGCGGGCGTCGATGTCATGGCCCGGCGCCTCGCTGAAGCCGGGGCGATCGTGCTCGCCCATTCAGACCACGGGCTGACCCCTACGCGGCAGTCGCCGCAGGTGGTCGAATTATTCGAGGCCCTGCAGGCTGACGGAGCCGCGCTCGGCGGCGCCGGCCGCACGCGGTGGATCTATCCGGCGCCTGGTCGCCGGGAAGAAACCTATGAGGCCGCGAGCCGAGCGCTGAACGGCCATTGCCGCGTGGAATGGGCGGACATCTTCTTCGCTCCCGGCACGGCAGCGCGCGCGGCTGTAGGCGACATCGTCATAGTTGCCGAGAGCGAGGCATTTCTCGCTTCGCCCGGCTACACGCATGAACACGGATCTCTGTCGGAGCGCGAATTGTTCGTGCCCTTCTCCGTATGGTCAGGCTGATGCCGCCGATGCCGTCAACTCGACCTCCGCTCCCGCCCAGTCTTCGGGAGAAACGCTGGGCAGCAGGTCTGGATGTCCTTCGCGCTCGTCGGCCAACGTCCAGCAACCAATGCAGATAAAGTCCCATAGCCCGATGGGTTCGGCTGTCGGCGGCAAGACGGCGCTCAGTTTGTCCCATCGCAGCTTCCGGCCTCGATTGGCGGCATCCTGCAGGGCCCGGACCTGCTCCGGCCGAAGGGCACAAGCCGTCGTACGGCGTGCCAGGGACGCGTCGAAATCCAGATCATGTTCGGGGTAACCGCGCTCAAGCCGATCGATCGCGTCCAAGGCATCGGCCGTGCAATCGGCCGGCGCGGCGAGCAACTCCAACAGGGCATGCCGACCGTCGGTGTCGAGCAGGATCGCCAGTTCGCGGACGATGTCGGCAGGCTCATCCGCGACGTGCACGAAATTGATCAGGCGATGCGGCGAGCGCAGGCGAGTCCGCAGATGATGAGGCGCGCGCTTTTCCGCGGCCGCGGAACCCTTCAGGGCGCTGAGCCGCACGGCCCCTGGAACGTGGCCGGTGCACCGAAGATCCCGGACGATCAGCAGGAGCGTATTTGTCGCGCCGTACATCCGTGTCGAGAGGTGAATACGATCCAGCGTGGCGAAATTCCAATTATACCGCCATAGCTCACGCGATGCGAGGCGCGAGAACTCCACGTCTCTCACCCCGACGATCTCAAACCCCTGTTCTGCAAGGTAATCAATTGTTTGGCGCATGCGCCTGCCCACGATCGCGTCAGGCTTGAACGTTAGAAGGCCCAAGGACGACAATATTTCGGTCGTGCGTGCGCCAAAGCACGCGACAAAGTCGGCCCAAGCCTCGCGAAAATAAATATCGACGGCAAAGGCATCGCGCTTTTCAGGCATCTTCGTTAGCTGAGACCACTCTAGCGGCGAGGGATTTACATCGAACGGGTGGGCCGCGACCGCCATAGAGGGACGCTCTAGATCTCTCTGATCCATCCTGACTCCAAGAGACAGTTGATAAGTTCTTCGGCCTGCGCCGGATCGACGGGCCGGCGCATCGCGTTCGACACCGATTGCACGACCGCTGCGCGCGTGCGCCGCCCATCGCTGCGAATAGCCAGGTTGAACAGCAGTGCCAAGTTATATTTATCCGCGCGGATGGCATGGAGCAAACGCGTGCGTCGGTGACTCGGCAGAGCCTCGGTCATGGCACGCAAGTTCAAGGGGCCGGGCCAAACCGCTGTCAGCGCGCGCGTACCCTGCCCGCCGCTGCCATCGACCCCGGCGGCCTGCGCGACGTCGCCTGTCGCCCGCACCGTCGAGTGTCCCATTGCGAACGGCCGCTCGCCTATATCCGTCATGATTTCTGCGATCGCCGCGGCTGCAACAGTGGCCCGGGTCATTTCCACGACACTGACCTTGTCTATCGTGTCGGCGGCGGAATGGTTGAAGCGATCCGGATAGTGGCAGAGCTGGATGGCTGGCCTGGCGATCTTGGGGTCGACATACATCGCGTGATCGGAATACCCAAGGAATGGCGCGGAGCGCCAGACGCCAGGATAGTTGCCGGTGGCCTCGAAAACAGCACCGACGACTTCCTCCGCCACGTCGTTCAGCCGAGACGGAATCGTGTCGGGGCTGCGCTCCAGGACGAATGGACAAGCACAGATTTGCTGATCCTCGCCCACCATATCGAGGTTGATCACGCTGCTCGGCAAGGGATGCGCATTGTGCTCGAGACTGGCGTGCAATTGCGCAACGGTGCCGAGGAACTCCGGCCCCCATTGAAAGCGCAACCTGCCTTGCGACCGGGCGGTACCGTCGCGCCGTCCACGGATATGGGCATCGGCGACACCGAGAATGGCTGCCACGCCGGAAGCATTGTCATTCGCGCCAGGGCGAGGGTGGCAGAGATGGGCGGTCAGCAAGACTTCGCTCTCTCCGTCCCCGTCCAGGATGGCATGGACGACCGGCATCGGTGCGCGCCGGTCGATGTCGATTTGCACACGAGCCGTAGCGCCGCGCCTGACCGCCGCGCGCAGTTCGCTCAGGCGGTTGCTCGTTACGCTGAAACCGAACAACGGTGCCTCAGCGCCGAGTTCGATTCGTCCTGGAGCGCCCTCGCCATCCATAGTGTCGCAGCAAGGCCCGTCCGTGACGAAGCCCTCGGCTTTCGCCGAGACGAGCCGGTCGACGAGATCGGCGCTGCGGAACAACTCCTTCGAAACCAGCACGATCGCGCCAGCCAGCGTTTCCTGAGGCGTATCTTCTCTCAGAATTTCGAACCGCACGGCAAGACCGTCCGACGGCGTCGGCTTGGAATACGTGGCCAACGAGAACGGCTGACGCGCGAGGTCGAGCTCGAACACGGCCTCGTCGTCCAGTACGGCCGACAGGCGGGCGACGGTCGGCGTCCACGCGGTCGGCGCCTTGAAGGTCCACCATCGAGGCGTCCCATCCGCAATGAAGCGATCGATACGGACAGTTGTCAGCCCGATATCGTAGGCAACCCCCGCCAGGAGATCCGCGGCGGCGTTTATGCCCTGTGAAGCCTGGTACCGATCATACTGGCTGACCTCGGCCAGCAGACGCATGACGACATTCATGTCGGCCGACGCCAGGTACCGTGCGACGATCTCCTTAAGCATGGTGCGGGCATCCCTTCTCGGCCTCGTGACGAGCAAGGCGGGCTCGCCATGCCGGCACGCAATCCTCGTCCAGTTCGCCTACCTGGCCGTCCCGGTCCCGCTCGATGAACTGCGTTCCGAACACGAAGACGTCTAACGGGTCGGGCGAACCCAACGCGTCCAAAGCGTCTTCGAACGGTCTGAGGTTTAGATTGGCTTCACCCGATAGAGCCTGGTCGATGGACGCCACCACATGTTCGGCGGCCGTCGGGTTCACACCTGCATGAGCTTCCGCGAACTTGCGCAAGCGCTCGGCCGACGCGTCCGGCGTAACGTCATGAGGACCGGTCCGGCGGTGCGCGCGCCGCACAAGTCGGGCCAATTGATCACTTCCGACCTTGCAATCGCCCGTCAGCAGATTGCGGATGAAGCCGTCCCGTTCCTGGCATGGCAGCAGAACCGCGATTTCGCGCACGATGTCCACGGGTTCATCGGCCGAATGAAGGAAATTCAAAATGCTGTTCGGGCTGCCCAGACGCGAGCGAAGGTCATGTGGCTGGCGCTTATGAATTGCCGCCGGTCCCTTGATACCTTTAAGGCGTACAGCGGCGGGCAAATCGGTTTCTGATACAATATCCCGGTAAGCGACTAAAAGGGCCGGAGCGCGCGTCGCCCAGCGCGTATACAGGCGAATCTTGTCCAGAGTATTGCGGCGCAACTGGTATCGCCACAGGCCCTGGATCGTCGGGCCGGTGAACTCCAAGCCGGCCGCAGCAACAGCAGCGAAGCCGCTGTCGGACAGGAGTCGATCCGCGAGCATCACGCGGCGGCCACCGATCGCTTCCGGTTTGTAAAGTACGAGTGCCGTGCGGCGAAGAACTGGCTCAATCGGGACACCGTTCAGGTGCCGAAGGTCGGCCAGTCCCTCCCGGAAGAAACCGTCATCGGCATAGAGTCGTTGCTTGGCCGCAACCGCCGTGAGCTCGGCCCAGGCAATCGGAGTATGCTCTGTCATGCGCGGGCTTGTACCTGCTTGGGTATCCAGGGTTCGAGAGGGGGGCGCGTGCGTGGGCCGAACGCCGCCTCCAAAGCCGCGCCCAAGCGCAACACCATCGTCTCGTCGAAGAGGCGGCCCACAACCTGCAGGCCGATCGGCAGGCCGGCTTTCGATAAGCCCAGCGGCACTCCAAGCGCCGGATTTCCGGTCAACGAGAAAGCTATCGTCTGCGTCGACCCGGTCGGCGGCCAGTCGGGCGGAAAGTCGGAGAGAAGCGGCGCAGTACTGAGGCTGCTGGCGGTGATCATGCCGTCGTATTCCGGGAAAACCTCGCTGTTGAGCTGCTCCGTCAAGCGTCGACGCACGCGTTGGGCTTGCAGCATGTCAGCGGCCGTCAGACCCGCGCCGGGCGCGATGCGCTGGTAGGTGTAGCGGCCATAATCCCGCGGCCTTGCCCGTATGTCTGCTTCATGAATAGCATATGATTCGGCGGTCATGATGATCCTGCCGCATGCATTGAACAACCCGAAGTCGGGCAGCGCGATTTCGCGAACCTCGGCGCCAAGGGCGGCCAAGCGCTGGGCGGCATCGTCGATCCGGGCGACAATCTCCGGCGAAGCTTTCGGATCACCGGCGAAAAAAGCTCGTGGATAGGCGACGCGCAGCCCTTCAACGCCAAGATCGAGCCCGGCCGTGAAGTCACATTCCGGCGCCGGGATGCTGGCCGGGTCGAGAGGATCGAAGCCTGCCAGAACATTCAAGGCGATCGCCGCGTCCTCAACGGTCCAGGTCATCGGTCCGCAATGGTCCAGCGAGTATGATAGTGGAAATACGCCGCGCCTTGACAGACGGCCGAAGGTCGGCTTGAGGCCTACCACGCCGCAATGGAACGCCGGCCCTCGGATGGAGCCGCTGGTGTCGGAGCCCAGCGCCAGCGGCGTCAAGCCCGCGGCCACGGCAGCACCGGAACCTGAGGACGACCCGCCGGTGAAATGCTCGAGGCTCCACGGGTTACGGGCTGGGCTGAAAGGCAGATCAAAACTTGGTCCGCCCAAGGCGAATTCATGCGTCGCCAGCTTGCCCAGCAACACCGCCCCGGCGTCCCGCAACCTGGCTTCGAGGGCGCTGTCTTCGGATGCCAGAGAAGCGAGCATAAGACGAGAGTTGCAAGTTGTGGCAATACCCGCAACGTCAAATATGTCTTTCAATGCGTAGGGCACGCCATGGAGCGGGCCGGCATCGATGCCGCGCGCCAATGCCCGATCGGCAGCAACCGCCCGTTCTCTGGCGCGATCGAAGGTGGTCGTCAGGAAGCTTCCGACCAAGGGATCGAAGGCCGAAATGCGTGCAATGCTCGCATCCAGCAGACTCTGCGGCGTTTCATCGCCGGCGCGCAGGCGGCGTCCCATCTCAGCGATCGAAAGGGGTGGCGGAATTGTTGTCACCGCATCACCCGCAGAGGATCGTAGATGTTGCACGGCTCGAGTTCCGGGGGCAGCGCTCCGCGCAAGAGTTCAGCAGCGGACCGCAGTTCCAGATAGCCGGCGAGGACGCCTGCATGCCAGTCGGGGGGGACCGCAACACCGCTCCGTCCCATTAAGAGGTTGAACTCCATTGCTTGTAGTTTGGGGTCAGCGGGCGGGCAAATCACAATCTCCGGTCTCCTTGGATGCGGTTCGGGAGGGGGAGGCTGCAGCCGCCTGGAGCTTGGGCAGACCGACACGCTCACGGAAGGTGGCGCTCTCTCGACGATCTGCCAGCAGGCCGCGCCGCCTGAGTTCGGGTAGCAGCAGCGCCCCGACATCCTCCAATCCGGCGGGAAGGAGGGCGGGCATGAACATAAAACCATCGGCGGCGCCAGCGTCGAGCCAGGCCTGCAGCGTGTCCGCAACGGAACTCGGTGTTCCGGCTATCTCCAGGTGGCCGCGTGCACCGGCGACATGGTCGGCCAGTTGCCTAAGCGTGTAGTTCTCGCGTCGCGCCAACTTGAGCAGCAGGGTTTGGCGGCTCTGTCCTGAGTTGCTGGGCGGCAGTTCGGGAACCGGCCCGTCGAGTTGGTGGGCCGACAGGTCGAACCCGCCGAGTTCGGCTTCAAGCAGCGACAGGGCCATGGCCGGATGTATGAGGTTCGTGAGTTCGCCGCGCTTGGCTTCCGCCTCGGCCGAGGTCAGGCCAAGATGCGTCTGGACGCCGACAATCACCTTAAGGTCTTCGAAACGGCGGCCGTACCCGGCGGCACGGGCTCTAATATCATTGCGGAAGGCGACCGCCTCGTCGAGCGCGTTCTGTGCGGTGAAGACCAGGTCCGCCGTCTCCGCTGCCAGATCCCGGCCGGATGCTGAGGCGCCCGCCTGCACGATCAGCGGTCGCCCCTGCGGCGTGCGTGGGAGGTTCAGGGGACCCTGCACCGAGAAATACTCGCCGCGGTGATGCAGGACATGCCGCTTTTCGGGATCGAAGAAGAGGCCGGTGATCTTGTCGCGAGGGAAGGCGTCGTCGTCCCAGCTATCCCAAAGGCCGCGGACGACCAACGCAAACTCACGCGCGCGGCGGTAGCGGTCGGCATGGGCCGGATGGCGTTCCAGGCTGAAATTTGCGGCCTCTTCCGGATTCTGGGACGTCACCAAATTCCACGCCATGCGCCCCCCGCTAATATGATCCAAGGAAGCGAATGCGCGAGCGACGTTATAGGGCTCGTTGAAGGAGGTGGAGACCGTGGCAATGAGGCCGATCTTGGTGGTGACTGCCGCCAAGGCTGCCAGAAGCGTGGTGGGCTCGAACTGGGCGACATAGCGTACCGCCGTCCTGCTCAACGCGTCCAGGTTTTTGCCCTTCGCGCTTGAGCTGTCCGGAAGGAACAGGAAGTCGAAGCCGGCGTCTTCCGCCTTGCGGGCCAAGCCGGCGTAATGTGCGAAATTGACACCTGCGTCGGCTTGCGCCGAAGGGTGGCGCCAAGCGGCGACGTGATAGCCCGTCGGATAGAGAAATGCGCCGATCAGCATGGTCAGGCATCCCGGTTGAGCTGCGAGGTTGTCATCGACTGAGCGAGGGGCGATTTAGGCGATCCCCGGCTTGCAGCAACGGCCGTGCGATCCACGCCAGCTCGCAGCCTTCGGCTTGGCTCAACATGTAGACGCTCGAAACACAATGTTTTCCCATCCGGGCTTCACATTGAATATTGCCCTGAAGATTGACGCGTAGTTGAAGACAGCTGTCACTATCGAGCCAGATCCCAGGTCGCTATACGTCATTCGAAAAAGGAGGAATTGAGCACTTGGATTCGGTGCAGCTTTGCTTTTGATCTTACCTTTCAAACGCGAAAATGACATAATATTTTATCTATCCTATAATTTTGCCTGGACTGAGGTGATCACCTCACCGCTCGGTCCTGGCTTAAAGCAAGGCCGGGAAAGTCGAACTTATCGGCAGTTGGTATAAGTGCCATGGCAGAGCGATGATTGCGATCGTGGCTAATGCAGTTGTGTATCATAATGCGAGCGCGGCGATTCTCAAGGGCAAATTGTAACGGATTTGCAATCTTTAATGCCGGCCATGCATGACCATCGCCTGTTCGCCGCAGGACAGGTCAGGAAAGTCCAAGGCGAGGATCGTCAGCACGAAGTCCCAATGGCCGATCCGGAACAGGGCGCGCAGCTGATCGGAGATCTGCCCGCTCTCCCGATTAAGTGGCACAACCGACGCAGCGGACCAAGTTTAAGTGACATCGCGCCGACACCGCCGAATCACCGGGATCGCGGTCGCGATATACCTTAACTCCATACACCAATTACGATTTTATCCCACGAGATCCCGCTGGATCCCGGTCTTCCGTCAGACCAAGGGTATGTGTCACGTCACATTTTGGGGTAACTGCTTGGCCCGTCCGACAGCGGAAGCGACTCATGGCCGCCGGCAGGGTCGGCCACCCTGTAATGAGCCTACGGCGCCGGCGAATCGCAATTGCGGCGTCACTCGCGCAGATCGACCTTATCACGAGAACTCCTCCCGCTGTGCCGACACGTCTGGAAGGGACATTGGCGCAGCCTGGTGAGATTACTGATCTGTTGTCGAGCAGGAGCGCGCTATGGGCTATTCCGATTCCACAAGCCCGCAATATTATAGGTACAGGACCCTTGTCGCGCTTGGTATCGTGACCAACCGTATGACATTATGGCGCTGGCAGCGTAATCAAGGCTTCCCTGCACCAGTGCGACTGGGACCAAATACGCGAGCGTGGATCCGGTCTGAAGTCGACACCTGGTTGGCAGAGCGCGCTGCGGCGCGTGAAGAGGCGACCTGCTGATGGCGGACAGCTGACGTGCATGTACGCCAGTGCGATAGTTGTCCCGCTGCATGGACCCTCTTTGGAGCGCTATTGCGCGTTACATGTCCTGCGCCACCGGCGGGACGGCATGGCCATGCCGATGGCGAAGACCCTGCTCATCGGCTTCATCATGAGCGCTGCCATCATTGCTACCCGTTCGGAGGCACAGGCTGGGGCAATGAACGAGCCTCGGCAGCAATCGGCATCAGAAAGCTTGCCAAGTCATCAATCACCTGTTGGAGTTGCCCCGGCGCTCCGTTGATTTCGGCGGCAAAGGCAGCCCACTGGCGCTGCTTCGAGGAGTCTGTAGCGAACTCAACGGTGAGCGCGTCGGGCACGGCGATCGGGATCTCGCTCCTTCGGCGCGCAAAGGTCGCCGATACTGCCCTTGCCAGGCGGTCCCCGGTGAAGGTGAAAATCTTGGACAGGATCCAGATGTCGTAGAAATCCTTCATCCGGCTATTGGCTCGGCCGAGTGCAACCATTGCCTGGAATTTCTCGGCAATGACGGTTTCGCGAGCATAAGCACGAAGCTTCGGCACAGGAAGGTCGAGGAGAACAGGGTATTCTATCGTATCGAGTCCGGGCTCGACGGAGTCACCAAACCCAATGTCGACGATGACGGTGACACACGCCCCCGATACTGCGGCCGTAGTGCGCAAGCGGACGCCGCCGTATTCCGTCTCTTCGCGGATCGGACTGACACTCAGCGCCTCGACATCGAACACGATACCGTCGTCGGCTGCGATCGCCAGAACCTCACGGAATATGCCGTGAATGCGCTGCTCGCTCGACTCCCCAAATCCAAGCAGATCGAGATCGCGCGTACCGCGCGTCTTGTGAGGAAGCCAGGTGGTGAGCAACATGGCGCCTTTGAGGACGAAGCGATCCGCGTGCGAGGAGCTGCTTAGCCGGTAGAGGAGGCGTTCCAGCACGAACCAAGTCAGCAGGACGTCAAAAGGTTGGCCTGTTTGTCGCGCGAGATTGAACAGTCGGGCGCGTACCGAGGCAGCGATGTCCTTGCGTGCCTTAGTCTTACTGCGTCATGAATATAGTTAATTCTTCATTTTCTTGCTGGCCCTGCCGCAGCATGGACATCGGGCAATCGTCCTTGCCAGGGCGACTGTGAGACGCCGGCGGATGGTCGCGATC
>Ga0181519_10002575_pt1 | contig 15339 bp, 14 predicted proteins | sample PEATcosm2014_Bin_26_FD_121102 | JGI IMG/M metagenome (GOLD analysis project Ga0181519, IMG submission 121102) | Peatland microbial communities from MTU Mesocosm Facility, Houghton, MI, USA - PEATcosm2014_Bin02_10_metaG | ecosystem: Environmental > Terrestrial > Soil > Wetlands > Peat | place...
ACCGTCCGGTGGTGGGCATCGCCGACGACCCGGCGGTGACCGGGTACCGCGAGGTGGCCCTCGACGGTGGACTGTTCAGCTTCGGCGCCCCGTTCTACGGCTCCACCGGGGGCCGAACCGTCAACCGGGGGGTGGTGGGTTCGGCACCGACCCCCGACGGCCGGGGGTACTGGCTGGTCGGCGCCGACGGCGCCGTCTACGCCTTCGGCGACGCGCCGTTCCTCGGGTCGGTCGGGGTACTGCCCCTCGCCGGGCTGACGGTCGCCATCGACCCGGGCCACGACGGCGGCAACGGCGCCAACCCGCAGATCATCGACGCGCCCATCGACGGTGGCGGCTTCACCGAGCCCTGCGACACCGCCGGGGCCTCGACCGACGACGGCTACCCCGAGCACGCCTTCAACTTCGACGTCGCCACCCGGGCCGAGGCCCTCCTGGCCGCCGAGGGGGCGACCGTGGTGCTCACCCGCCCGGACGACACCGGGGTGGGCCCCTGCGTCGACGTGCGGGCCGCCATCGGCAACGACGCCCACGCGGCGGCGGCCATCTCCATCCACGCCGACGGCGGACCCCCGACCGGCCGGGGGTACACGGTCATCGCCCCGGCCCCGGTGGTGAGCTCCATCAGCGACAACACCGCCATCGTGGCCCCGTCCGGCCAGCTGGCCGCCGACGTGGACGCCTCCTTCGGCGCCGACACCGGGGAGCCCGCCTCCACCTACGACGGGACCGGCGGCCTCGACATCCGCAACAACCTCGGAGGGCTGAACCTCTCCACCGTGCCCAAGGTGCTGATCGAGTGCGCCAACATGCGCAACGCCACCGACGCCGCCCTCCTCGAGACCCCCGCCTGGCGCCAGCAGGCGGCGCAGGGCATCACCGACGGGATCACCACCTTTCTGGTGGACGGGCTCCGGGTCTGACCGGGGTGGCGGCGAACGGCACCCCCGGCCCCGGGCGCTGCCCGTGGGCGGAGTCCTCCGAGGCCATGCGCGCCTACCACGACGACGAGTGGGGCGTCCCGACCCACGACGACCGCCGGCTCTTCGAGCTGCTGACCCTCGAGGGGGCCCAGGCCGGCCTGTCGTGGTCGACCATCCTCAACAAGCGCGCCCGGTACCGGGAGGTGTTCGCCGGCTTCGACCCGGCGGCGGTGGCCGGCTTCGGCGAGGCGGAGATCGCCACGCTCCTCGACGACCCGGGCATCGTCCGCAACCGGCTGAAGGTCCGCGGCACGGTCACCAACGCCCGGGCGGTGCTGGCGGTGCAGCGGGAGCACGGGTCGCTCGACGCCTTCCTGTGGTCGTGGGTGGACGGGCGGACGCTGGTCAACCACCCGCGGACCATGGCCGGGGTGCCGGCCCGCACCGAACGATCCGACCGGCTGTCCAAGGACCTCAAACGGCTCGGTTTCACCTTCGTGGGCTCCACGATCATCTACTCGTTCCTCCAGGCGGCCGGGATGGTCGACGACCACCTCGAGACCTGCCCGGCCAAGGCCGGGGCGCCGGGCTGACCCCGGCATCCGGGGCGCCCCCCGGCGCGTCGGGTACCGTCGTCCCCAGCCCACCCGCCACCCCCGGGAGCCCCGGATGATCAAGTACATCGGCTCCAAGCGCCGGCTCGTCCCGGTGCTCGGCGAGCTGTTCGCCCGGTCGGGGTCGGCCACCGCGCTCGACCTCTTCACCGGGACCACGCGGGTGGCCCGGGAGTTCAAGCGGCGGGGGGCCCACGTGACCGCCGTCGACACCGCCCGCTACGCCGAGGTCTTCGCCGCCTCCGCCATCGCCACCGACGCCGCCACCGTCGACCGCCACGAGCTCCGCGAGGCGCTCGACCACCTGTCGTCGCTGCCCGGGCGGCCCGGGTACGTGACCGAGACCTTCTGCGTCCGCTCCCGGTACTTCCAGCCGTTCAACGGGGAGCGGATCGACGCCATCCGGGACGCCATCGCCGACGGGTACGCCGGCACCCCGCTCGAGCCGATCCTCCTCACCAGCCTGATCGAGGCCGCCGACCGGGTGGACTCCACCACCGGCGTGCAGATGGCCTACGTCAAGGAGTGGTCGGCCCGCTCCTTCCACCGGCTGGAGCTCCGCGAGCCCGACCTGCTCGACGGGCCCGGCCGGGCGCTGCGGGCCGACGCCACCGAGGTGGTCGGGGAGCTCCCCGAGGTCGACCTCGCCTACCTCGACCCGCCCTACAACCAGCACCGCTACTTCACCAACTACCACATCTGGGAGACGCTGGTGGCCTGGGACGCGCCCGACCACTACGGCATCGCCTGCAAGCGGATCGACAGCCGCGACCCGTCCACCAAGAGCGTGTTCAACGCCACCCGGGCCATGCCGGCGGCCCTGGCCGCCACCGTGGCCGGGGTGCGGGCCGGGGTGGTCGTCCTCTCCTACAACAACGAGTCGTGGGTCGGCCTCGACGACCTGGTGGCCATGGGGGCCGAGCGGGGGGCGGTGCGGGTGCTGGCCTTCGACTCCAAGCGGTACGTCGGTGCGCAGATCGGCATCCACGGCCCCGACGGGACCAAGGTGGGGGCCGTCTCCCACCTGCGCAACCTGGAATACGTGCTGGTGGCCGGGGACCGGGCGGTGGTCGACCGGATGACCGCCCCCTTCGCCGCCCACGCGGTGCCCCTCCCCCCGGCCGTCCCGGCCGACGGGCGCGGTCGGCGGGGCTGAGCCCCCGGCCGGCCGGTCGCCCGGCCCGGCCCCGACCGGCTCCGTTAGGTTGGGGACCGACGGACACCGACCGGCCGAGCGACGAGGATCACCGCCATGAACATCGTGGTCAGCAATGTCAAAGGTGGGGTGGGCAAGACGACCACCTCCGTCTACCTGGCGGCCGCCGCCGTCGACCGGGGATGGGATCCGGTGGTGCTGGTCGACGCCGACCGGCAGGCGTCGTCGGCCGAGTGGCTGGAGGTCGCCCCGGTGGAGGGCGTGGCGCTGGTGGAGGCCCCGTCGGAGCGGACGGTGACCCGGGCCCTCGGCGCCCACGGCGGCCTGGCGGTGGTGGACACCCCTCCCGGTGACGAGCGCATCGTGCGGGCCGCCCTGGACCAGGCCGACGCGGTGGTGATCCCGACCCGGGCCGGGGGGGTCGAGTACTCCCGGGTGGTGGCCACGCTGGAGATGATCGGCCGGAGGACGCCCCACGGCGTGGTGATCTGCTCGGCCCGGCTGGGCACCAACGACCTCGACGAGGCCGTGTCGTGGTGGACCGATGCCGAGGTGCCGATCTGGGGGATCGTCCCCGAGCGGGTGGGCATCGCCTCGGGGCCCGAGTCGCGGCTCTCCCGGGAGGGCCTCGAGGTCTACGGGGGCGTCCTGAAGAAGGCCCTCCGCAAGCGCCCCCGCTAGGCCACCGAGCGCTCCGGGCGGCGTCAGTCCTGGTCAGAGACTTTTTTCCGCGAGACCACCGGGTCCGGTCGGGATGGCCGTTCTCCCCCCAGTGTGCCGCCGACCGTCGACGGCCATGGAACACCAGGGGGATCAATGACCCGTTTGCACCGTGGACTCCGACTCGCCGTCGGCTCGGCCGGACTGGCGGCGCTCACCGTCGCCGGGGGCGGCGCGCTGGCCGTCGGGGCGGGAGCCGCTTCGTCGCTGCCGTCCGTGCCGTCACTTCCGTCGCTGCCGTCCGGCACCCACTGCGTCTCGTCGCCGACGCCGCCGGCGCTGCCCTTCCCCTTCTCGGGTGGGGGCGGCGGCTCGCTCACCTCGCCGCTCGGCGGCGGCTCGGTGTCCGTCTCGACCACCTCGGGCCTCGAGGCGTGCGTGACCACGGCGTCGGCCGGGCTGCCCAGCCTGCCGACCGGCAGCCTCCCGAGCCTGCCCAGCCTGCCGACCGGCGGGAGCGGTGGGAGCGGTGGCACGCCCGGCCTGCCGAGCCTCTCCAGCCTGCCGAGCCTCTCCAGCCTGCCGACCGGCAGCCTGCCGAGCGTCCCGACCGGGAGCCTCCCGACCGGGAGCCTGCCCAGCCTGCCGACCGGCGGGAGCGGTGGGAGCGGTGGGAGCGGTGGCACGCCCAGCCTGCCGAGCCTCCCCAGCCTGCCGACCGGGAGCCTCCCGACGGGGAGCCTGCCCAGCCTGCCGACCGGCGGGAGCGGCGGGACCCCGAGCCTGCCGACGCTGCCCAGCCTGCCCGGCACCGGGCTCCCGGTCATCTCCGTGACCGTCAGCTCCGGAGGTTCCGCCTCGGCCAGCTGACCCGGTCCACCCCACGGGACGTGCCGAGATCCCCATCCGGCCGTCCCGTCCCCGACCGTCGCACCCGGGCGCCCCGCATCGCCCGGGTGCGGCGCGTCGGGGGGGCGCCGTTCACAGAACGATGCGCCGCAGGACACAGAGCCGAAACAGTCCGGGGGTACCGTCGCGTACAGCGAACCCGGGCGCCGTCGACCCCCGGGTGAGGAGGTCGTGCCCGGGATGCCCACGCCGTGACCGCCGACACCATGCTCGACGAGCTGGCGACCGACGTCATCACCTCGATGCACCCGCACGTCATCGTGCTCTTCGGGGCCACCGGCGACCTGGCCCGCCGCAAGCTCCTGCCGGGCCTGCTCCGCCTCTCCCACGCCGGCCTCCTGCCCGAGTGCCACATCATCGGGACCTCGCTCGAGGACCTCGACGACGACGGCTTCCGGCAGATCGCCCGCCAGGCCTGCGAGGAGTTCGCCCGGGCCGACATCGTCGAGGCCCGCTGGGAGCGGTTCGCCCGTGACCTCCGCTACGTGCCCCAGGCCACCGGGGCGGCCGGACTGGCCGAGGCGGTGACCCGCTCGGAGGACGTCCTCGGCACCGACCACCGGCGGCTCCACTACCTGAGCACGCCGCCGTCGGCCGCCCACGCCGTGGTCCGGACCCTGGGCGAGGCCAACCTGGTCGAGCGGTCGCGGATCATCATGGAGAAGCCGTTCGGCACCGACCTCGACTCGGCCAAGATCCTCAACGAGGCGGTCCACCGGGTCTTCGCGCCCGACCAGGTCTACCGGATCGACCACTTCCTCGGGAAGGAGGCGGCGCAGAACATCCTGGCCTTCCGGTTCGCCAACGGCCTGTTCGAGCCGATCTGGAACCGGGGGCACATCGACCATGTCCAGATCGACGTGCCCGAGACCCTGTCGGTGGACTCGCGGGCCAGCTTCTACGAGGGGACCGGCGCCTACCGCGACATGGTGGTCACCCACCTCTTCCAGATCCTCGCCTTCATGGCCATGGAGCCGCCGACCTCCCTCGACCCCCGGTCGATCACCGAGGAGAAGAACAAGGTCTTCCGCTCCATGCGCCCCATCGACGTCAACCAGGTGGTGCGCGGGCAGTACGAGGGGTACCGCGACATCCCGGGCGTCGACCCCGAGTCCCAGACCGAGACCTTCATCGCCCTCCGCTGTGAGATCGACAACTGGCGCTGGGCCGGGGTGCCCTTCTACCTCCGCACCGGCAAGCAGATGGCCGAGGGCGCCCGCATCATCTCCATCGCCTTCCGCGAGCCCCCGAAATCCATGTTCCCCGCCGGGTCGGGGATCGGCGCCCACGGACCCGACCACCTGACCTTCGACCTGGCCGACGCCTCCCGGCTGTCGCTCTCCTTCTACGGGAAACGCCCGGGACCGGGCATGAAGCTCGACAAGCTCAGCCTCCAGTTCGCCCTCCACGAGACCAACCAGGAGGACGACGTGCTCGAGGCGTACGAGCGGCTGATCCACGATGCCATGAGCGGCGACCACACCCTCTTCACCGCCGCCGACGACATCGAACGCCTGTGGGAGCTCTCGATCCCCCTGCTCGAGCACCCCCCGGACGTGCAGTTCTACCGGCCCGGGACCTGGGGTCCCGAGACGATCCACGAGCTGATCCGTCCCTCGGCGTGGCGGCTCCCCTTCGAGCGGGGGTGGCGGAAGAAGGAGTGAGGTCGCCCGGCCGGCGACCGCCGACGGGAAGCCGCACGCCCCCGCCGGGGTTGGACCGGGGGTGACCACCCTCTCCGTGCTCGACCTCGCCACCATCGGCAGCGGCCAGACCGCCGCCGGGGCGCTGGCCGACACCACCCGCCTGGCCGTCGAGGTCGAGCGCCTCGGCTTCCACCGCCTGTGGGTGGCCGAGCACCACGGCATGCCGATGGTGGCCAGCTCGTCGCCGGCCGTCCTCATCGGCCACCTGGCCGACGCCACCACCACCCTCCGGGTCGGGGCCGGCGGCGTCATGCTCCCCAACCACGCCCCCCTGGTGGTCGCCGAGCAGTTCGGGACCCTGGAGGCGCTCCACCCCGGCCGCATCGACCTGGGCCTCGGACGGGCGCCCGGCACCGACCCGGCCACCGCCCGGGCGCTCCGGCGGTCCCAGGACCTCGGGACGGACACCTTCCCCGACGACGTGGTCGAGCTGATCCACTACCTGGCCCCCTCCGACCGCCCGGCCACCCACCCGGCGTCGGTGCCCGGCCGCGGCTACCTCCCCGAGGTGTGGCTGCTCGGCTCCTCGGGCTTCTCCGCCCAGCTGGCCGGGATGCTCGGGCTGCCCTTCGCCTTCGCCTACCACTTCGCCCCCGGCATGCTCGACGCCGCCGTGGCGCTCTACCGCCGGCACTTCGCCCCGTCGTTCCTGCTGGACGCGCCCCGGTTGCTGGTGGCGGTCTCCGTGCTGTGCGCCGACACCGAGGAGGAGGCCCGCTGGCTGGCCGGACCGTCGGCGCTCGCCACCGTGCAGCTCCGGACCGGGCGCCTCGGTCCGCTCGCCACCCCCGAGGAGGCCGCCGCCTACCGCTTCACCGAGGCGGAGGCGGCGCTCGTCCGCGAGACGACCGCCACCCACCTGATCGGCGACCCGGCCGCCGTCCGGGCCGGCCTCGAGGACCTGGCCGAGCGCACCGGCGCCGACGAGCTGATGCTGTCGACCCGGGCCCACGCCTACGACGCCCGCCTCCGGTCGCTCCGCCTGGTGGCCGGGGTCACCGACCAGCGCCCGGTGCCGGCCGCCGCCGGCTGACGGACCGGTCGCCCCTCAGCCCAGGGCGGTGATGTGCGGCAGCACCTCGGCGGCGATGAGCTCGAGGTGGTCGAGGTCGTCGAGGTCGAGGAACTGGAGGTAGCAGCGCGAGGCGCCCGCCTCCGCGAAGGTGGCGGCCTTCTCGACCACCTCTTCGGGCGTGCCGCACAGGCCGTGGTCGCGCAGCTCGTCGACCTCGCGCCCGATCCAGGCCGCCCGCCGGGCGATCTCCGCGTCGTCGCGGCCGACCACGACGATCTGGGCGGCCGAGTAGACGAGGTCGTCCGGGTCGCGGCCGGCCGTCTCGCAGGCGGCCCGCACGGTGGCGAACTGGGCGGCCACGTCCTCCACCTGGCGGAAGGCCAGGTTGAACTCGGCGGCGTAGGTGGCGGCCAGGCGCGGGGTCCGCCGGGGCCCGCCGCCCCCCACGATGATCGGCGGACCGGGGCGCTGGACGGGCTTCGGCAGGCCGGGGCTGTCGGTCACCGTGTAGTGGGCGCCCTGGTGGGAGAACGTCCCGCCGTCGGGGGCGGCCCACAGGCCGGTGACGACGGCCAGCTGCTCCTCCAGCCGCTCGAACCGCTCGCCGAGCGGTGGGAACGGGATGCCGTAGGCGGTGTGCTCCGGCTCGTACCACCCGGCCCCGAGGCCCAGCTCGACCCGGCCGCCGGACATGGCGTCGACCTCGGCCACGGAGATGGCGAGCGGCCCGGGGAGGCGGAAGGTGGCCGAGGTGACCAGCGTCCCGAGGCGGATCCGCTCGGTCTCCCGGGCGATGCCGGCCAGGGTGACCCAGGCGTCGGTGGGGCCGGGCCGGCCGTCGACGTTGCCCATCTTCAGGTAGTGGTCACTGCGGAAGAAGGCGTCGAAGCCGAGGCGCTCGGCCTCCTTCGCCACCCGGACCAGCTGGTCGTAGGTGGCGCCCTGCTGGGGCTCGGTGAAGATCCGGAGGTGCATGGGCCTGTTCTATCCCAGCCCCGCCGCTCAGGCGATGGTGGCGCCGACCCCGGCCACGCCCTCGTCCCACTCGGCGTCGCCGGTGCCGGTCACCCCGCCGGCCATGGCCAGGTCCTCGCTCGGCCGCTCGAGGCCCGAGTCGGTCCGCAGGCGGACCTCCTTCAGGAAGAGGGTGATGACGAAGGTCAGGCCGGCCAGGGGCACCCCGACCAGGAACACGGTGTGGATCGACCGGACGAACGACTCGAGGATCCCCTCCTGGATGTGCGGCGGGAAGCTGTGGAGCTGCTGGGGGCTCATCGAGAAGCTCTGGTTGACGTGGAGCGACCTGCCCACCGTGCCGGGCAGCAGCACGGGGATCCAGTGGGTGAGCCCGGCGAGGAAGATGGCGCCGAAGAGCGAGGTGCCGAAGGCGCCGCCCAGCGAGCGGAAGAAGGTGACCACCGCGGTGGCGGTCCCGATCAGCCGCCCCTCGACGGAGTTCTGGGTGGCCAGCACCATGATCTGCATGGTCATGCCCATGCCGGCCCCCAGCACGATCACGTAGAGGCTCATCCGCAGGTGGGAGGTGTGGAGCCCCAGGGTGGAGAGGAGGTACATGCCGACCACCATCAGCAGCGTGCCCACCACCGGGAAGAACTTGTAGCGGCCGGTCCGCGACACCACCTGGCCCGAGGCGACCGACGTCACCAGCAGGCCGAGCATGAGGGGCACCAGCAGCAGGCCCGAGATGGTCGGGGAGACCCCGTCGACCAGCTGCAGGTAGAGGGGCAGGTAGATGATGGCCCCGAACATCACCATGGCCAGCAGGAAGCTGACCGAGGCGGTCACCCGGAACACCCCGATGCGGAAGAGGCTCGGGGGGATGATCGGCTCGGGGGCGTAGTGCTCCCAGACGATGAAGACGGTGACCAGCACCGCGGAGACCGCCGCCAGCGTGAGGATCACCGGCGAGGACCAGGCGTACTGGGTGCCGCCCCACACCGTCACCAGCAGGGTGCCGCTGATCCCGAGGATCAGCAGGCCCGCCCCGAAGAAGTCGATCTGGTGCTGCTGGCGCCGGAACGGGAGCTTCAGCACCACCGAGGTGACCACCAGGGCCACGATGCCGATGGGGACGTTGATGTAGAAGATCCACCGCCACGAGAGCTGCTCGGTGAAGACCCCGCCCAGCAGCGGCCCGGCCACCGAGGCGAGGGCGAAGACGGCGCCGAAGTAGCCCTGGTAGCGACCCCGCTCGCGGGGGGAGACCACGTCGGCGATGATGGTGAAGGCCATCGCCATCAGGCCGCCGGCGCCGAGGCCCTGGATGCCCCGGAAGGCGATGAGCTCGCCCATGTTCTGGCTGAGGCCCGACAGGACCGACCCCAGCAGGAACACCACGATGGCGAACTGGAAGATGCCCTTCCTCCCCAGCTGGTCGGAGAGCTTCCCGTAGAGGGGGGTGGAGACCGTCGAGGTGAGCAGGTAGGCGGTCACCACCCAGCTGATGTGGTTGAGGCCGTGGAGGTCGTTGACGATGGTCGGCAGGGCAGTGGCCACGATGGTCTGGTCGAGGGCGGCCAGGAACATGCCGAGCATCAGGCCGCTGAAGATCAGCAGGATCTGCCGGTGGGTCAGCGTCGGCATGCCGTCGGCGCCGGCGCCGGGGGTCATGGTGGACTGGCGGGGTGGGGTGTCGATGCTCATCGTGCGCCTTTCTGCGTGGTGTGGAGGCCCTCGGCCAGGCGGAGGAGCCCGGCGGTGAGCGTGGTGCGTTCCTCGTCGCTCCACGCCTCGAGCGCCTCGGCCAGGGCCTGCCGGCGGGCGTCGGAGACCGCCTCGAGCACGGTGGACCCGCGTCCCGAGAGGGTGAGGAGGGACGCCCGGCCGTCGAGCGGGTCGGGCGCCTTGGTGATCAGTCCCGAGGCCACCAGGTCACGGACCTGGCGGCTGACGGTCGAGAGGTCCAGCTCCACCGACCCGGCCAGCTCGGAGAGCCGGATCGGGCCGTGCTCGGAGAGCCGGACCAGCAGCCAGTAGCCGGCCTTGTCGACCGACTCGCCCTCCCGGAGGACGTGGCGGGGCACCTCGAGGCGGAGGATGGCCCGTCCCACCTCGGTCAGCGCCCGCTCCAGGCCGGCCGGCACCGGGGACGCGCAGCCGTCGGGCCGGACGGTGGTCTGGAGCTCGGGGGTGTCGGTGGCCACGATCGGAACCTCAGCGGTGGTTGGGCCCGCCGGGTGGCGGTGCCCACTAACTGCTTGTAACAAGCAACTATATACATCCGGTGACCGCCGTTCAAGTCGGAAGCCGGCGTCGCTCACCCACCCCGGGGACCCGGGAGGGCCGCCACCCCCTCCCACCAGGCCCGTTGCCACGGCGTGGCCGTCGGGGAGACCGCCCGACCCACCGCCAGCACCCCCGCCACCTCCCGGCCCGCCAGCCGCAGGGCGGCCACCGCGCTCTGCGCCCGGGCCCCGGTGGTGAGGCTGTCGTCGACCACCAGCACCGGTCCGCGGGGACCGGTCAGGGCGGCCGGGTCCACCGCGAACCCCCGGCGGTCGGCCTGCAGGTGGTCGAGAGGCGCCGGCCCCCGGACGAGCGCCCCGGCCCGGTGGGATCCGGCCAGCTCCGGCGCCGCGGCGACCAGGCGGTCGACCGGGGCGGGGCCCGGACGGTGCGACGGGGGGACCGCCACCACCGGGCCCCACTCCCCCACCCGGTGCCGGAGCCGGCCGGGGTCGGCCGCCAGCCAGCCGCCCAGCAGGGCGGCCAGCCGGCGGGTGCAGGCGTCGCGCACCTCGGCCACCGGGGCGTCCTTGTAGCCGCGCAGCAGCCGGTGGAGGGGGTCCCCGATCCGGTAGGAGGCGACGGCGACGGTCGGCGCCGGCGGCATGCCGAGCTGCCGGGCGAGCGCTGCGCAGCAGAAGCAGCACCGGGTGCCCGGCGGGGTGGGGGCGGCGCACAGCCGGCAGGTGTCGAACTCGGCGGCGGTCCGGTCCATCGGACCTCCCGGGTGACGGCCCCATCGGGCCGGCGGGTGGGGGCGGCGCCCGAACGGGGCGTCGCGAGGTGCCGCCGGGTCAGCCGGCGGGGGTCTCGGCGCGGTGGAGCATGAAGGTCCCGGTCGACCGGCTCACCAGCTCGCCCCGGTCGTCGCGGACGGTGGCCTCGCCGTAGGCGACGCGGCGGGCCATCCGGACCACCTCGCCGCGCAGCAGGTACGGCTCGCCGAGGCGGGCGGGCCGCATGGTCTCGACCTTCATCTCCAGGGTGGCCTTGGTCCGGTCTCGCCCGGCCAGGGCGGCGTTGATGGCGAAGTTCATGAGGGCGTCGAGGAGGAGCCCGTGCACCCCGGCCTGGACGGTGCCGTGGGGGTTGCAGGCCGGGCCGAGCGGGGTGAAGGTGCCGGTGACCCAGCCGAGATCCTCGCCGTCCACGCCGTAGTCGTCGAACGACGCCCCGACGGTGGCGATGAGGGGCATCCCCCCGTCCCCCAGCCAGCGGTCCATGTCCTTCACCCGGGCGCCCACGGCCAGCACCGTACCCCCACGGTGCGTCGGCCGGAAGGTCCGGCTATAATATTGACCGAGCGGTCAAGTTTTTCGGCCAGTCGGAGTGACGCAGGAGCAGTACGTCCGAACCAGCAACCATGGCCGGCAGGCACCGGGCCGCCGGACCGAGGGAGGAGCCATCATGACCAACGCCGTCATCGTCGACGCGGTACGCACCGCCGGAGGCAAGCGGAACGGGAAGCTGAAGAACTGGCACGCGGTCGACCTGGCCTCGGAGCCGCTGAAGGCGATCGTCGAGCGCAACGACCTCGACCCCGGCCTGGTCAACGACGTCATCATGGGCTGCGTCATGCAGGTCGGCGAGCAGTCGCTCAACGTCGGCCGCAACGCCGCCCTGGCCGCCGGCTTCCCCGAGTCGGTGCCCGCCACCACCATCGACCGCCAGTGCGGGAGCTCGCAGCAGGCGCTCCACTTCGGCGCCCAGGGCGTCATCGCCGGCGCCTACGACATCGTCATCGCCGGCGGGGTGGAGTCCATGACCCGCACGCCGATGGGCTCCTCGGTGGTCCGCGACCTCGGCTACCCCTTCGGGCCCCGCATGATGCAGCGCTACGCCGAACGCGGCGGGCTGGTCGGCCAGGGCGAGGGCGCCGAGCTCATCGCCGACGAGTGGAAGATCACCCGTGAGGACCTCGACGAGTTCGCCGTCCAGTCCCACCACCGGGCGGCCGCCGCCACCGCCGAGGGCCGGTTCGAGCGGGAGATCATCCCGCTGGCCATCAAGGACGACGAGGGCGCCGACACCGACGAGCGGATCACCGCCGACGAGGGCATCCGCCCGGACTCCTCGGTCGAGGTGCTGGCCAATCTGAAGCCGGCCTTCCGCCAGGAGAACGGCAAGGTCACCGCCGGCAACAGCTCGCAGATCACCGACGGGGCCTCCGCGGTGCTGATCATGAGCGAGGAGCGGGCCAACGAGCTCGGCCTCACCCCGCGGGCCCGGTTCCACAGCTTCGCGGTGGTCGGCAGCGACCCGATCCGGATGCTGACCGGCCCGATCCCCGCCACCCAGATGGTGCTCGAGCGGGCCAAGCTGACCCTCGACGACATCGACCTGGTCGAGATCAACGAGGCCTTCGCCTCGGTGGTGCTGGCCTGGCAGAAGGAGACCGGCGCCGACCTGGGCAAGGTCAACGTCAACGGCGGGGCCATCGCCCTGGGCCACCCGCTCGGGGCCTCGGGGGCCAAGCTGGCCGGCACCCTGCTGAACGAGCTGGAGCGCACCGGCGGCCGCTACGGGCTGCTGACCATGTGCGAGGGCGGCGGCATGGCCAACGCCACCATCATCGAGCGTCTGGGCTGACCGCCGGCGGGTGCTCCCGCCGACCGGACACACCGGGAGCCGGCCCTCCGGGGCCGGCTCCCGCCGTCCGGGCGCGGAACGGCTATCGGTAGCGGGTGGCCACCATCAGGCCGGCGAAGATCGAGCCGATCGCCGCCACCAGCCACCAGTTGTCCACGCCGCCGGGCAGCAGCGCGGCGTAGTTCAGGATGATGATCAGCACGCCGAGCACGAAGAGCCCGATGATGAGGACGCCCATCCACTTGGGACTGGCCTTGGCCTTCTTCGGCACCGGGGGCGTGTAGCGGGCGCTGCCGGACTCGCGTGCCTTCTTGTCGGTGGTGCGGCCGGACTTCTTCCCCGCCGGGGCGCCGGACTTCTTCCCCGTGGTGCGGCCGGACTTGGCGGCGTTCCCGTCGCCCGTCCCGGCACTGGCCTTGGTTGCCATGGGCCGAAGGATAGCCAGTCGCGGTGGCCCTCCGGCACCGGCGGGGGGGCCGCCCCCGCCCGCCCGGTACGATCGTGCTCCCATGGGCGTCCGGGTGCTGGTCATCGACAACTACGACTCCTTCGTCTACAACCTCGTCCAGGAGCTGGGCGAGCTGGGGGCCGACCCGGTCGTCTTCCGGAACGACGAGATCGACGTGGCCGGGGTCCGGGCGCAGGACCCCGGGGCCATCCTGGTGTCGCCCGGACCGGGGCGGCCCGAGGGTGCCGGCGTCTCGATGGAGGTGGTGGCCCAGCTGGCCGGCGAGGTGCCGATCCTCGGGGTGTGCCTCGGCCACCAGGCCATCGGCGAGGTGTTCGGCGGCCGGGTGGTGGCGGCCCCCACGCTGATGCACGGCAAGACCTCGCCGATCCACCACGACGGGAAGGGCGTCTTCGCCGGACTGGCGGACCCGTTCACCGCCACCCGCTACCACTCGCTGGTCGTCGACCCGGCGTCCATCCCCGACGAGCTCGAGGTGACGGCCACCACCGCCGACGGGGTGGTGATGGGGCTCCGTCACCGGCGCCTGGCCGTCGAAGGGGTCCAGTTCCACCCCGAGTCGATCCTCACCCCGAGCGGGCCGTCGCTGCTCGCCAACTTCCTGGCCTCCGCCGCCCGGGTCTGACCCCGGGGCGGTGCCCCGCCGGTCAGGTGGTGGAGCTCGTCGTCGACGACGAGGACGGCGTGGTGGTCGTGGTGGTGGAGGTCGGCGGGGCCGTGGTGGACGTGGTGGTGGTGGTCGAGGCCGGTGGGCCCGAGGACACCGCGATGTTGACCGTGGTGCCCGGCGCCACCTGGGCACCCGCCCCCGGGTTGGACTGGACCACCAGGCCCGGGGCGTACTGCGACGAGGTCACCGAGGTGATCGCCCCGATCTGCAGCTGACTGGAGCCGAGCAGGGCGATGGCGGCCTGCTGGGTGAGGCCGGCCAGCGACGGGACGGGCACGGTGGCCGGGCCCGACGAGACCGTGAGGGTCACCGTGCCGCCCTTGTTGATGGTCTGGCCCGGCGCCGGGCTGGCCGAGATGACCTGGCCCTGGGCGGCGGTGCCGGTCTGGTACTTGGTGGCCGACACCAGGCCGGCCTGGGTGAGGATCGACTCGGCGTTCCCCACCGCGGTGTTGAGGATGCCGGCCGGGACGGTGGTCTTCGGCACCACCGGGGCGGTCGCCACGGTGAGGGTCACGGTGTCGCCCTTCTTCACCAGCGTCCCCTTGGCCGGGTCGGTGTTGAGGACGGTCCCCACCGCGTAGTCGGCGGTGGGCTGCGAGGTGTTCTTCACCTTCAGCCCGTCTGAGGTGAGGGTGGCGGTCGCCTGGCCCACCGGTTGGCCGACCACGCCGGGCAGGCTGAACGACGACGAGCCCCCCAGGTAGCCGAGCTGGCGGGCCAGGAAGAAGCCGACCAGGGCGAGGAGCACCAGCAAGGCCACCAGGACGATGGTGTAGGTCCGGGTCCGGTTGGGCTCCCTGCCCTCCTCGTCGGGGTCCTCCCCGTCGGGCTGGGCGGTGAGCGTCCGGGTGGCGTCCATGCCGCCCACCGCACCGATCGCCGCGGTGGTCCCGAGGGCCGCCTGCATGGCGGTGGGATCGTCCATGGCCAGCACGCTGCGTCCCTCGTTGAAGCGGAGGAGATCCGCCCGGAGGTCCTCGGCGGTGGCGTAGCGGTGGGACGGGTCCTTGGCCATCGCCTTCAGGATGATGGCCTCGAAGGTCGGCGACAGCGACGGGTTGATCTCCCGGGGGGTCGGCGGCATGTCGCGGACGTGCTTGGACGCCACCGCCACCGGGGTGTCCCCGAGGAAGGGCGGCCGGCCGGTGACCATCTCGAAGAGGACGACGCCGAGCGAGTAGATGTCGCTGCGGGCGTCGACCCCGATGCCCTCGGCCTGCTCGGGGGAGAAGTAGGTGGCCGTCCCCATCACCGCGCCGGTCTGGGTGAGGCTCTCCTCGGTGTTGATGGCCCGGGCGATGCCGAAGTCGGTCACCTTCACCAGGCCGTCGTCGGTGATCAGCACGTTGCCCGGCTTGACGTCGCGGTGGATCACCCCG
>Ga0181519_10002577_pt1 | contig 15337 bp, 7 predicted proteins | sample PEATcosm2014_Bin_26_FD_121102 | JGI IMG/M metagenome (GOLD analysis project Ga0181519, IMG submission 121102) | Peatland microbial communities from MTU Mesocosm Facility, Houghton, MI, USA - PEATcosm2014_Bin02_10_metaG | ecosystem: Environmental > Terrestrial > Soil > Wetlands > Peat | place...
CGCTGCGCGATGCCGGCGTGGCCCCCGAGACCATCGGCTACGTCGAGGCCCACGGCACCGCCACCCCGGTGGGAGACCCGATCGAACTCGAGGGCCTGCGCCAAGCCTTCGGCCCCGTGGGCGGCCGGCGCCAGTTCTGCGGCCTGGGCTCGGTCAAGAGCAATATCGGCCACACCACTGCCGCTGCCGGCGTTGCCAGTCTCATCAAGACGGCGCTGGCGCTGCGCAACGGGTTGATTCCGGCGTCGCTGCATTTTCGCGAGGCCAATCCGGCCCTCGACCTGGAGAACTCGCCCTTTTTCGTCGTCGATCGCAATCGCGAATGGCAACGCGGCGGGGCGCCGCGCCGCGCCGGCGTCAGTTCCTTCGGCATCGGCGGCACGAACGCCCACCTCATCCTCGAAGAGGCGCCGCTCCTCGAGCGCGCCGGCGCGCAGGATGCGCCCGGTGCGCTTGTCCGTCCCTTCGAGATCCTGCCCGTTTCCTCGCGCACGCCGGCCCAGCGCGACCGCCTGCTCGCCGCCCTGGCCGGCGAACCCCACGACGTACGCGATCTGGCCTTCACCCTGCAGCAAGGGCGATCGCGCTTCAAGTTCCGCGGCGCTGCCATCCGCCTGCCGCGCTGGCCGCAGTTGGATACCCAGGTGCAGGGCGCAGCGGCGGCGCTCGAGGATCCGGCCCCGGTCTTCCTGTTTCCCGGCCAGGGTGCGCAATACATCCAGATGGGCCTCGCCCTGAGCGCGGAGTTCCCGGAGTTCCGCGCCACCTTCACGCGCTGCTGCGCGCTGCTCGGCGCGGAGCTGGGCTTCGACTTCGAGGCCTTCATCTTCGATGCGGCCAACAGCCAGACGCTCGAAGACACCCGCTACACCCAGCCTGCCCTGTTCGCCATCGAGGTGTCCTTGGGGCGCATGCTCATCGACTGGGGCCTGTTGCCGGCGATGATGGTCGGCCATAGCGTCGGCGAATTCGCCGCAGCCCACCTGGCCGGCGTCTTCTCCCTGGAAGATGGCGTGCGCCTGATCGCCGCGCGTGGCCGCCTGATGGCCGACCTGCCGCGCGGCCGCATGCTCTCGGCGCGCGCCCCCATCGACACCGTGCTGGCGGCGACCGGCGAGGCCGTCGACGTGGCGTCCATCAACAGCCCCGTGCACAGCGTGCTGGCCGGCTCCGACGACTGCATCGCCCGCGTCCAGGCGCGCCTCGAGGCGGCGGGCATCGCCTGCCGCGCCTTGCATACCTCGCACGCCTTTCATTCGGCGATGATGGATCCGGTCGTCGAGCCGTTCCTCGCCTTCGTGCGCACGGTGACCTTGCACCCGCCGCGCATCCCCATCGTCTCGACGGTCACTGCCCAGCCCCTGCGCGACGCCGACGCCACCGATCCGGCGTACTGGGCGCGGCACCTGCGCGCCACCGTCCAGTTCAGCGGCGCGCTGCAGCGCGCCATCGCCGACGGCGGAAATCTCTTCATCGAGGTCGGCCCGCGCTCCACACTGGCCAACCTGGCCGTGCAGCACTTTGCCAAGGCTGGCGCGCCGTGCGCCGCGGTGGCGCTGCTGGGCGAGGCGCCGGAACCGGAATCCGAAATCCTCGGCCTTGGCACGGCGCTCGGGCGCATCTGGGCCAGCGGCCTGGAATTGCCCTGGCAGCGCATCTGGCCCGCGGCCCAGCGCGTGCCCGTCATCGCCCCGTATCCGTTCGAGCGCCTGGATTTTCGTTTCTCCGAAGGTCGCGAGGCATCGCGCCGGGCGGCTCCGGCGCCCGCCGTTGCCCACGCGGCTGCGCCGGCCGCTGCGCTTGCGGCGCCCGCCGCGCGAGCCGCGGTGCCTGAGGGCGCGCCGGCCGAGGCACCGCAGGCCCTTGCCGCCGCCCTGGCCACGCTTTTCAGCGATTTTGCCGGCGTCGCCATCGAGCGCGCCGATACGAGCTTCATCGAGGCCGGATTCGATTCGCTCGTGCTCATGCAGATCGGCGTCGAGCTGGGCAAGAAATTCGGCGTGTCGGTATCGCTGGGCGACCTGATGCGCAAGCACAACACGCTGTCGCGCCTGGCCGCGCACATCGCGCAGGCGGCTGCGCCCGAACGCCTGCCGGGTCGCGCCGCAACGCCCGTTCCCGTGGCTGCGCCCGCGCCGTCGACGCCAACGCCTGCACCGGCGCAGACGGATCCTGCCGCCGCTGCGGTCCTGCACGCGCATGCGGACCCGGCAGACGTGGGCGCGCTCGGCACGGAACTGGCCGCGCTGTTCGCCGACTTTGCCGGCGTGGCCATCGATCAGCCGCAGGCCACGTTCATCGAGTCGGGCTTCGATTCGCTCGTGCTCATGCAGATCGGCGTCGAGCTGGGAAAGAAATACGGCGTGTCGGTTTCGCTGGCCGACCTCATGCGCAAGCACAACACGCTCGGGCGACTGGCCAGGCACCTGTCGGCGTCGGCGTCGCCCCAGCGCCTCCCGCCCGTTGCGCCGGCGGTGCCGGCGGCGCCGGCAGGCGCGGCCCCGGCAGGGGCCGCCGCCGTGCCACCGCCTGCGGGCCTTGCGCTTGCGCCCGCGGCCGGCTGGCAGACCATGGACGCCTCGCAACTCTTCGAACTCCAGATGCGCCAGATGAAGGAGATCTTCGACTGGCAGTTGCGCCACCTTGCGCATGGCGCTGCGGCACAGGCGCAGGCGCCGGTCACCGCCCTGCCGCCCGGCCTGACCGCGGCCGTGCCGCCGACGCTGGCCGGTGCGGGCGCGCCGGAGCCGGCCGCCGGCGCCGGCGCCGTGGGCGTCGTCCGCCGCGCCGATGGCGCCGTGGCGCCCCTGACCATCACGCAGGAGCGGGTGCGCTTCACCGAGGAGATGTTCCCGGGCCGCAACGTCTTCAGCATCAGCACGGCGTACCGGCTTTCAGGAGAGATGAGCCCTTCGCTTTTTGCCCAGGCACTGCGCCAGGTGATCCGGCGCCAGGCCGTGCTGCGCAGCTTCGTGGCGCGCGGCGCCGATGGCAAGTGGGTCCAGCGCACGCTCGAGGACCTGGACTACCGGCTGCCCTTCGAGGATCTTTCCGAACTGCCCGACCTGCAGCGCGATGCCGAGCTGCGCCTGCAGATGCAGGCCATCGTCGACCAGCCCTTCGATCTGCACGTCGCGCCGCTGTTTCGCGCGGCGCTGTGGAAGCTCGGAGCGCAGGAGCACGTTTTCCTGTTCGTTCCCCACCATCTCGTGTGGGACGGCTGGTCTTTCGACCTGCTCAGCGACGAACTGGCAGCCATCTACGATGGCCTGGTGCACGGCTCGGTGCCCGAGCTGCCACCGCTGGACATCGACTACGGCGATTACGCGCAATGGCACGGCGCGTGGCTGGCGGGCGCGCAGTGCGCCGCCCAGCTTGCCTACTGGAAGGCGCTGTTCGAACATGTGCCCGCGCCCCGGCCGATACTCACCGATCACCCGCGCAATGCCGGGCGCAGCGGCCAGGGCAGCCTGGAGTGGCTGCAGATCGACACGGAGCGCTCCGAGCGCCTGCGGGCCATCGCCCGTTCCGCCGGCGGCTCCTTGAGCATGCTGATGACGGCGGCCTATGCAGCCCTCATCCAGCAGATGGTGGGCGGCGACCACCATGTCGTGCTGGGGATAGCCGTGCGGGGCCGCAGCCGGCCGGAACTCGATCCCGTGATGGGTTTCTTCAGCAACATGCTGCCCCTTCCCCTGCAGGCGGACCCGGGCCAGCCCTTTGCCGATTGGGTGGGCGTGGTGGGCGAACGGCTGGCCGAGGCGCTCAACCACCAGGATGTGCCTTTCGAGATGCTCGCGACCGAGCCGCGCATCGCCGCCTGGGGCCGCCACGCGGGCGTGCCGGTGCACGCCTTGATGAGCTTCCAGGACGCGCGCCGCCGCCGTCGCAACTGGGGCGGCCTGGCCAGCGAACACCTGGTGCTGGCGCAGCACACCGCCACCGACGATTTCGGACTTTGGGTCACCGATCGCCCGGAAGGCATCGAAGGGCGCCTCGTCATCAATGCCGACGTTTTCGGCCGGGGCACGGGCCCCATCGTTCGCCGGCGCCTCGAGACCTTCATCGCCCGCATCCTGGCGCGGCCGCGGATCACGCTGGCCGAACTGATGGCCCTGGACGAGGCCGAATCGCAGCAGCTGGCCGCGTGGTCCGAGTCCCGGGACGGCGTTCGCATTCTCGACGCGCGGGGTGCGCTGGCGCCCATCGGCGTCCCGGGCGAAGCCTGGCGCCAGGGCGCGGCAACCGGCGAGCGCGCGCGCTGGACGTTCGACGGCGCATTGCAGATGCTCGACGCGGCCACTGCGCAGCCATCGGCCGCGCCGCGACGGCCGGTCCCCGCGGTCACCGCCCTCAGCACCACCGAGCAGATTCTCGCCCGGGTGTGGTGCGCCGTGCTCGACCTCCCGGCGGTTCGCGCCGAAGACAATTTCTTCGAACTGGGCGGCACCTCGCTCGAGGCCATGCAGGTGGCGATGCAACTCGAGAAGATCCTGGGGCGCACCGTCAATGCGCACCAGTTCGTGATGGGCAGCCTGCGATCCATCGCCGGCGGCTACGAGGGCACTGAGCCTGCGCCTGCCGCCGACGGCGCTGCGGCGGCGCCGCCGCAAAGCGATGCGGCCAGGGCGGCCGCAAGCGGCGCCGCGCGGCGGCTGCGCGTGAGCCAGGAGAAAAGCGGCGTGGTGGCGCGCGTGGCAGGCTTGTTCCGTCGCAATGGCGCGGTTACGCACCCGGCCCCGCCGGCACCCGATGCATCAGCGCCGGGCGCGGCGGCGCGTGCGCGCGAGCCGGCTCCGGCGACGATCGGACTCGTTGTGCCCGCGGGCAATTCCGGTGGCGGCGGACCGGCCGACGCGCCGTCCGAGACGCTGCTCGATTCGGCCGACGCACTGGTCGCCTGGGGTCCTTCGGGGCTGCAGCGCGTCAGGCATGCCCAACCCCCAGTGCCGGGTGCGTTCCGCGCACCGGCCGGCGCAAATTCCCAGGCCTGGTACCGGCGCGACGAGACCACCGGCCGTTATGAACTGCTGGGCCCGTGAATACGGCGCCCGCGCCGCGTAGCGCCAAAGAGTCGCCAATCATGGGAGCATTGGGCGAAACCGGAGTCGTGATGTCCAAATCGAAGTCCGCCGCGCGCCGCGGCGCCGATCCGCTGCTGCTGTTCGGCCCGGAGATCGCGGTGGCCAGCACCCTGGCGCAGCGCGAGGTGTTCCAGGCCTCGCGCGCCGACGCGCAGGTCTCGCAGGCGTATGCGCATGCCATCGCGATCGGCCTCGACGGCCCCCTGGATCGGGATGCCGCATATACCGCGCTGCGGGCCCTGGTGGAGCGCCATGAGGCCTTGCGCGGGCGCTTCAGTGCCGACGGCGCGCAATTCCTGGTGCGTGCGCGCATCGGCTTCGAGGTGCCGGTCCTGGACCTCGCCCGCCTCGCGCCGGCCGAGCGCGAGGCCCGCGTGCAGGCGTTTCTTGCGGCCGAATGCCGCCGGGCCTTCGATCTCGTCGAGGGTCCGCTGTTCCGCGCCACCTTGATCCAGGAGACCGCGGAACAGGCCCGGCTGGTCGTGAGCTGCCACCACGCCGCGGTCGACGCCTGGTCGCTCAACCTGATCCTCGAGGAACTGCCACGCCTGTACACGGCCGTCGTGCTGGGGCGCGCCGACCCTGGCCTGCCCACGCCGGCCTCGTTCACCCAATACCTGCGCGCCGCCGCTGCCCGCGAGGCGCAGGCCGCGCCGCAGGCGCTGCGCTACTGGCGCGGCATCTACCCGGGCGCCGCACCCATCCTCGAACTGCCGATCGACAAGCCCCGGCCGCGCAAGCGCGATCTTGCAGCGGGGCGCATCGACCGCCGCGTGGACCGCAGCGTTGTCCTGGCGCTCAAGCGCGCCGGCGCCGCCAGCGGTTGCAGCCCGTTCATCGTGCTGCTGGCAGCCTACGCCGCCTTCCTGGCGCGCATCTGCGGCCAGGAGGAACTGGTCGTCGGCGTTCCGGCCGCGGGCCAGGTCGCCGGCGGCAGCGCCTGCCTGCTCGGCCACGATACGCGCGTGCTGCCCCTGCGCTGCAGCCTGCGCGAGAACGACCGCTTTGGCGATTTTGCGGGCCGGCTGATGGACCATTTCCTGGCCGCCTACGAGCACCAGTGGATCACGCATGCCGATCTCGTCGCGCAGCTGGCCATTCCCGTGGACGCGGCGCGCGCCCCCCTGGCCTCGGTGAGCTTCAGCTTCGATCCGGGCATGCGCAAGGACGCTTTCCATTTCGAGGGCCTGGCAGCGCGCCACACCTTGCTCGCGCGCGCGGCCGATCGCTTCGACCTGTCGATCAACGCCGTCCTGGAGGACGAGGAACTGCTCCTCGAGTGCAGCTACAGCGCGGCGCTCTTCGATGCGGAGGCCATGGCCGAGCGCATGGCGCAGCTCGAGCAGTTCATGGCCGACATCGCCGCCCGCCCCGATGCGCCCCTGGCGCAGCTGCGCCTCGTGCCACCCGATCAGGTCGCCGCCATGGACGGCGGGCTCAACGCCACGGCCATGGACTTCGAGCGCGAGCTGTGCGTCGATGCGCTCGTCGCGCGCAGCGTTGCGGCCGCTCCGGGCAAGAATGCCGTCGAGTCGGTGGACCGGGCGGTCAGCTACGAAGCGCTGTGGGCGCGCTCCGGCCGCATCGCCAATGCCGTGCTGGCTGCCGGCCTGGGGCCCCGTCCGCTGGTCGGCGTGATGCTCGATCGCACCGCCGACATGGTGGCGGTCCTGCTCGGGGTCTGGCGCGCCGGTGGCGCCTTCGTGCCCCTGGATCCGGCATTCCCCGCCGATCGCCTGCAGTACATGGTGGATCACTCCGGCATCGGCCTGCTGCTCACCCAGGGCGCGCTGCGCGAGGCGCCGCCGATCGCGCGCGTGAAGCGCCTTGATGTCTCCGATGCCTCGGCCTACCCCGAGACCCCCGCCCCGCTGCCGGTGCCGCGCAGCGCCGGCGACCTTGCCTACGTCCTGTACACCTCGGGGTCCACAGGCAGGCCCAAGGGCGTGCAGATTCCGCATCGCGCCCTGAACAATTTCCTGCGCTCGATGATGACGCGCGCGCCCGGCATGGGCGCCGACGACCGCCTGCTGGCGGTCACCACCCTGTCCTTCGACATCGCCCAGCTCGAGATCTGGCTGCCCCTGGTCGCGGGCGCCACCACGGTCATCGTCGACCGCGCAACCACGATGGACGGCCGCGCCATCGCCGCCGTCATGCGCGAGCGGCGCATCACTTTCCTGCAGGCCACGCCCACGACCTGGCGCCTCCTCCTGATGGGCGGCTGGTCGGGCAACCGGCAGCTCACCGCGCTGTGCGGGGGCGAGGCCCTGCCGCGCGACCTGGCCGAGGAACTGCTGCAGCGCGTGGGCGTCCTGTGGAACGTCTACGGACCTACCGAGACCACGGTGTGGTCGACCATGGATCGCGTCGACGCCGCCGCCGTCACGGGCGGCGTGACCATCGGCCGCCCCATCGGCAACACCCAGGCCTACATCCTCGACCCCGAGGGCAATTGGGTGCCGCGCGGAAGCGCGGGCGAATTGTGGCTGGGTGGCGAGGGCGTTGCCCTGGGCTACCTGGGCCGCGACGACCTCACGGCCGAGCGCTTCGTGCCCAACCGCTTCACCGGCGCGGGCCGCATGTACCGCACCGGCGACGTCGTGCGCCTGCGCCCGGACGGGCGCATCGAATATATCGGCCGCAACGATTTCCAGGTCAAGGTCAATGGCTACCGCATCGAATTGCCCGAGGTCCAGCAGGCCCTGGCGCGGGTGAGCGCGGTGGCGCAGTGCGTCGTCGTGGGCAAGGCCAAGAATGCCAACGAATCCGTCCTGGTGGCCTATTACTGCGTGCGGCCCGGCGCCAGCACCTCGACGGCCGAACTGCGCGCGGCCTTGCGCGGCTCGCTGCCCGAATACATGGTTCCCGGCGTATTCCTGCAGATCGCGCAATTGCCGCTGACGCAGAACGGCAAGATCGATGTCAAGGCATTGCCCGATCCCTTCGGCGAAGCGCGCCACGCTGCGGCGCTCGGTGCCGCCTGAGCCCCATGCGCGCGCGTGGCGCGACGACGCAGGACGGCGCTCCGGCGCGGGCCTGGGCATGACCGCTGCGCCCCTGCCGTCCGCCGACGCTGTCGCGGCGCCGGGCGCGCGGGGCGGGCGCTTTCTTTTTCTCGCCGTCGTGATGAGCTGGATGGTGTGGTGGCCCGCCGCCGCCGTGGCCGGCACGCTGGGCCACGCATTCGTCAACGCGGCCATTCTCGCCGGTACCGCCTGCGTCCCCCTTGCGGCCTTCGCGCTGCTTGTCCTGCGCGATACGGCCGCCCAGAGGGCGGACTACTGGCGGGGGGTTTGCGCCGTGCGCGGCAGGCTGCCGGCGTTTGCCGTGGCGGCGTTCCTGATGCCCCTGCTCGCCTTTGCCGTTGCCGCGGCCGATGCCGTCGCGGGCGGCCATTCGCTGCAGGCCGGAGCGCTGGCCGGCGCCGGGCTGGCGCCGCTGCTCTATCTCAAGACCTTTGCCTTCGGCGTGGTCGTGGGCCCGGTGCTCGAGGAGTTGGGCTGGCGTGGTTATGCCCTGTCGCCCCTGCAGGAGCGGTGCGGGGCGCGGCGCGGCGCCCTCGTGCTGGCCAGCGTGCACGCGCTCTGGCATGTGCCGCTGTTTTTCATCGCCGGCAGCGCGCAGCAGAAGCTGGGTTTTCTCACGCCGGACTTCTGGCGCTTCCTCGCCGATGTGATGGTTTTCGACGTGATTGCCGCCGCGCTCTACGTGCGGGCAGGCCGCAGCACGCTGGCGGCCATCGTGTTTCACGCCGCATTCAACGCCTCGGCCCTGCTGTTCGTGCTTTCGCCCGCGGCCGCGTGGACCCGCGACCTGCTGGCCGGCGCGTTGTGCATGCTGGCCCTGGCTAGGGCTTTTCCCGCTCTGTCCGAACCCACGACTGCGACTTGCGGCTGAGCAGGACGATGATCTTCCACACCAGGAATCCGGGCACCCGCGCCAGGGCGAGCAGGCCGCGGCGGCCCATTCCGCTCACCTGCCAGCCGCGCATCACGTGCACGAACAGGGCGGCCAGGCAGGCCAGCGCCCACCAGCACCAGAAGAGCGCTCCGGGCAGCCAGAAGGCGGCAAGGCCCGCGGCCAGGACGAGGGCGGCCAGGTTCAAGGCCACGTAGCTCAGCGGCAGCACGAGCAGGTCGAGCGCGAGGTCCAGGCAGATGGCGCTCGGCTGCGCCAGGGCCGCGGCCAGCAGCGGCAGGGTGCGCGTGCGCACGAGGGCGAAGCGGCCTTCCTCCCAGCGCTGGCGCTGCTTGCGGGCAATGGCTTCGTTGGAGACCATGTCGGCATCGGCGTGCGCCTCGTCGGCATAGGCGACGCGATGGCCTGCCATGCCCAGCACGATGCCGTATTCGAGATCCTCGGTCAGGGAAAAGCACGCGTAGGGCACGCGCCGCAGCAGTTCGGGGGTCACGCACCAGCCGTTGCCGCGGATGCCGCAGGAAACCCCGAGGCGCTCGCGCGCCCGCGAGCGCACGATGTGGAATGCGCCTTTGGCGATGGTGATGAGCTCGGTGCGCCACGAGGCCCAGGGATTGAGGATGCCGTAATGCACTTGCACCGCATCGGCTCCGGCCTCGATGCGGCTGGCAAAGGCTTCGAGGATGTTGGGCGAAACCTCCGCGTCGGCATCGACGACCACGATGGCCTGGGCCCAGTCCTCGGCCAGGCTCGCCGCGAAGCCGAAGGCCAGGGCGTAACCCTTGCCGCGCAGGGCCGCATCGTTGCGCTCGAGCACCTGTGCGCCCGCGGCGCGGGCCACCGCCGCGGTCTGGTCGTTGCAGTTGTCGGCAATCACCACCACGCGGAACCGATCGGCGGGCCAGTCGACGGCCATCAGGCTCGCGACGGTGCGACCGATGCCGCTCTCCTCGTTGTGGGCCGGCACCATGAGGTTGAAGCGCAGCGCGCGTTGCGACGCCGGCGGGCGGCGCGGTTCGGCCGAGAGCAGGGTGAGCGCGAGCAGGTACGCGCACGAGAGGGTTGCCGGAAGGGCGAGGGCCGCGAGGGCCAGTTCGATGAGGCTTTCCATTGGGGGGTGTCCGGGCCGCGCCGCCCGCGCTATGTGCGTTGGCGCACGCGCCCGGCGATATCGCGTTGCCGCATCGCAGCAATGGCCTTATACTATCACCGCAGTCTAGAGCGAAGCCGGCATGCGCCGATTGCACAAATACCGAGATGAAATTGCGGCTGCCATGGCGATTTCGTATCGGCACGCGGCGGCATACTGCCCGCGGTGTGGCTGGCAAGGTCAGCCGCCAGCCACCATCCCAATCGGCCGTGCCAATCGCTTACCGAGGAGCGTGCCCTGAATATTCCCGCCCGCGTGTCTTCGCAGCTGGTCCTGGCCGAAGATGCCGTTTCCGATGCCGTCATCGTTCCGCAGCCGGAAATGCAGTCGGGCATGTCCATGGCCCAGGTTGCGGCCATCGTGCGTGCTCACTGGAAGCTCTCGTTCCTGATCGTCGTCTGCGTCGTCGGCGCTGCGGCGGCCATCACCAAGCTCATGCCCAAGACCTACCTGGGCGTTGCCACGCTCATGGTCAACAATGCCGCCAACGATCCGCTGGCGGGGCAGCAGTTCCAGACGGCCGCCGGGCTGATCGGCACCTACGTCTCCACCCAGGTGGAACTCATCCAGAGCGCCGAGGTCCTCGACACCGTCATCGACCGGCTCAACCTCACCAAGGATGCCGGCTATGCCGCGGGCAACCGCGGGGGAGAGGCCACGCTGCACGAATGGGTCGAATCCAAGCTGCGCAAGAACCTGGAGATCGACCAGGGCCGCGGCGGCGCGCAGCTCATCTACATCACGGCCTCGGCCGATACCTCCGTGCAGGCGGCCGACATCGCCAATGCCGTGGCCGAGGTCTTCACCGAGCAGCAGGATTCGCGCACCAACGGCCCCACGAGCGAGCGCGCCAAGCGCTACGAGGAGGAGCTCGCGGACCTGAAAAGAAAAGTGACCATCGCGCAGACCGCGGCCGACCAGTTCCGCAACCGCTCCGGAACCATCGACCTGGATGCCAAGGTCGATGTCGACATGGACCTGCTCACGAGCCTGGAAAAACGCCTCCAGGATGTCAAGAACACCATGCGCGCCAACGAGGCGCAGGGCGCCGGCAGCCATGACGTGAGCGCGCCTGTCATGGCATCGGGCACGGTACGCGCCCTGCGCGAGGAGGACGCGCGCCTGCGCTCCCACATGGCGCAGCTCCGGTCCACGCTCGGGCCCAACCACCCGCAGGTCGTCGAGCTCCAGTCGCAGATCGACGCCAATAACCGCTCGCTCAATGCCGCGCTGGCCACCTACTCGAGCGCGGCGTCCTCCGACATCGCCGTTTCGAAGAACGAAGTCGCGTCCCTGGAGAGAGCCGTCGCCGAGCAGCGCCAGAAGGTGCTCGACGGGCGCCGCTACCGCGACGAAGGCGCCAAGTACCAGATCGAGCTCGAATCGGCCCAGGCGGCCTATAAGCGCGCCCTCGACGGCTACGACCAGATCATGTTCGTGCACTCCACCAACATCAGCATCGCCAGCCGCGCCCGGCCGCCGGTCAAGGCCGACAAGCCCAACCCGATCAAGAACATGATCATGGGCGTGGCGCTCGGGCTCGCACTGGGCCTGCTGTGCCCCTTCGTCTACGAGCTGATGCACCGGCGCGTGCGCTGCCGCGACGACGTCGAACGCGATTTCGGCATTCCCATCCTCACGGAGTTCAGTGCGGTGGCTCCGGCGCGCCTGGCCACCTGACCCCGGACGATCGCCGCCACGATGGATATCGAGCGCCTCTTCGAAGACGACCGCCCCGTGCCCGGCATGCGCCCCGGCGGGCGCACCGCGGCCAAGGCGCCGCTCGCGCCGGTGGAGGCCCTGCCCGCGCAGGAGCAGGGCCTTGCCGAGTCGCTCGACCGCGAGAACGTCGAGGACATCGATCACCGCGTCGCGTCGGAGTTCCCGCTTGCCCTTGTGGAGCCGCTGCGGCCCGGTCCGCAGCTGCCCAGCGCCCACGATGCCGGCAGCCCGCACAGCGAACGCATCCGCCTGCTGCGCACCGAAATCCTGCTGCGCCATTCGGCGCAGCATGGCGCCGTGGCCTTCGCCGTGGTGGGGGCGAGCGCCGCCGAGGGCCGCTCGCAGCTCGCGGCCGAGCTGGCCCTGTCGTTCGCGCAGCTCGGGCGCTCCACCCTGCTCATCGATGCCGACATGCGCCACCCGCGCCAGCACGTTTTCTTCGGCACGGAACTGCGCGAGGGGCTCGCCCAGGCCATCGTGCGGGGCCACGCCACGTCCCTGTTCGCGGTTGCCGGCTATCCGGCGCTCACCCTCATGACGGCGGGCATCTGCCCGTCCAATCCCATCGAATTGCTCTCCGACGGGCGCTTCGAGTCCCTCATGCTGTCGCTGCGCAATTCCTACGAGTTCATCATCGTCGATACGCCGCGCTGCGATGCCTACGCCGATGGCCTGGTCATCGCCACGGTGCTGGGCCACGTCCTTACGGTGCATCGCGCCAAGGTCACGTCCTACAAGGCCGCGCGTGCCATGCTGCGACAGCTCGTGTCGGCGCGTGCCGACATCCTGGGCGGCGTCCTGAACCACTTCTGAATGCCTGTCCCACAGCCCCCGCGGATCACGGCGCGGCTTGCCGCGCCGTTCGGTCCATGAGTGCCGGGCTGCCGTCCCGCGAGGCGGTCGGGCCGCGCAGGATCGTCCACGAGATCGACGACTTCGACCTGCCGAGCTTCCTGGCGGTGGCCGAGCGCTTCGGCGAAAGCCGCTACGGCTACGTGGTGACGCCCAACGTCGACCACATGATCCGCTTCCACGAAAGCGCAGCGTTCCGTGCGCTGTACGCCAAGGCCGCCTACATCCTGCTCGACAGCCGGATTGCCGCGCGGCTGTTCCGCATGGTCCATGGCATCCGCGTGCCGGTGTGCACCGGCAGCGACCTCACCGCCGCGCTGCTGCGCCAGGTCGTGCGTCCGCAAGACCGGATCGTCCTTATCGGCGCCAGCAGCCGGCAGGCGGGCATCCTCCGGGAGCAGTTCGGTCTCCAGGACCTGCGGCACCACAACCCGCCGATGGGTTTCATCGATGATCCGCAGGCCGTTGCCCGTTGCCTGGAATTTGCCGAAGCGGCGAGCCCGTTTCGCTTCTGCCTCATCGCCGTGGGCTCGCCGCGCCAGGAAATGATCGCCCAGTGGCTGGGCGAGCGCGGGCGCTCGCTCGGCCTGGCACTGTGCATCGGCGCGTCCATCGATTTTCTCACCGGCGCGGAGCGGCGCGCGCCCGCATGGGTGCAGCGCCTGGGCCTGGAGTGGTTCTTCCGCCTTACGCAGAATCCGCGCCGCCTGGCGTGGCGCTACCTCGTTCGCGGCCCCAAATTCTTCGCCTACGTGGGCGCCAGCGATGTCGTGCTGCGCGTCGCACACACGAGCAGTTCCCCCTCTGCCTCCGGGAGAGGGTCGAGGTGAGGGTGGCATTTTCCGCTCACCGCAGCTCCGGCCGATGCGCCAGCGCCTCCGCAACGGCATCGGTGACCCGCTGCGATCCAGCCCAGTTGACGTGCTGGACATCCATCCACAGCCGGTAATCCTGGATCGCCGGCCACGGGTTGATGAGTTCGTAGCGGCCCGCGTAGCGCTGGAAGGGCGGTGGCTGGGCAGGCCCGCCGTAGCGCGGCGGGTAGAAGAAGAGCACCGGCGTATCGTGCGCGCGCGCCAGCTCCAGGATGCGGTCCTCGTAGTAGCGCGTGATGCGGAATTCCACGCCGGCCAGCGCGGCCGGCAGCAGGGGCGGGGTGATCTCCCTGTCCTGCCGCGCGCGCATCGCCTCCATCTCGGCCAGGCTATGGGTGTCGTCCCGATCGTGGCGCACGCCGTCGAGCGTGCGGATGAACTGCGCGTGGTCCAGGTTCGGTCCCTCGTAGGGGGGCAGCTTGAAGTCAAGGGCCGGCAGGCCCTGCGCCTGCAGCTGCGTCTTGAAATACAGGTCGAGCTGGCGGCCCGGCAGGCGGCCGAGGTCGGAAAAGAAATTCGTGTTGATCACGAGCGGCGCGCCGAGGATGTCTGCGGTATCGGCCAGGTAGACGAAATCGGGATGGGGCTTGCGGTCTTCCCACTCGATCATCTCCACCACCAGCAGCTTCACCTTGCGCGTCGTGAGCAGTTCCTTGGCGACGACATACTGCATGTTCACGCCGTTCCTGACGATGTGCAGGTTGGCCGCCTTGGCGCGGATGCCGCGCGCGCGCAGATCTTCCTCCAGGCGCCCGCTGTGCACCGACATTCCCGTGCGCGAGGTGCCGATGAAGGCGATGTCGATGGGCGTCGGATCGAAATGGATGCGTTCGTAGATCCAGTAGGCCGTGGGCGCGATCGGGTCCTCGAGCGCCTGGTAGCGCAGGAACTTGTCGTGGGGCAGCGCGGTCATCGCCGCGGCGCCGGCCAGGCAGCCGCCGAGGAAGAACAGCAGGAAGCCGCGCAGGCTTGGCGAGCCCATCCTAGAAATTGAAATAGATGAAGATTGCGGGGCGCCAGAGCTGGCCGAAGGCCGCCGCGAACAGCAGTCCGCAGGCGATCGCCAGTGCCGGCGTTGCGGCAAGCGCGGGGGGCCGCGCCCGCAGCGCCGGCACGATGGGCCCTGGGGCAAGCCGCAACGGGTCGCTCAGGCGCGCGCTGTAGCGCACGAGCTGCTGGGTGTTGGGCGCGAAGAGCACGATCGCCGTGCCGCAGAGGATCCAGAAGACCGCGATCGGCCCGATGTCGGCCACGACCGTCCCCGGGGGTGCCGCGCCGGCGAGCGACTGCAGCAGGAGCAGGGCGCCCGGCAGGGATTTGGCCCGGAAGAACACCCACGCGAGCATGACCAGGAGCAGCGTCGCGGCCTGCTTGCCCGCGGCGACCGCCGGCGCATCGGCCGGTGCGACGCGGTGCGGATCCTTGCCCAGGTGCAGCAGGTGGTTCGCGACGATGTAGGCGCCATGCAGGGCGCCCCACACGACGAAGGTCCAGCCCGCGCCGTGCCAGATGCCGCCCAGCAGCATCGTGATGAAGACATTGCGCAGGCGCATGAGCTCGCCGTGGCGGTTGCCGCCCAGGGGAATGTAGAGGTAGTCGCGCAGCCAGACCGATAGCGTGATGTGCCAGCGCCGCCAGAACTCGATGATGGACCGCGATTTGTAGGGGGAGTCGAAATTGACCGGCAGGCGCAGGCCGAACAGCAGCGCCAGGCCGATCGCCATGTCGCAGTA
>Ga0181519_10002580_pt1 | contig 15324 bp, 1 predicted proteins | sample PEATcosm2014_Bin_26_FD_121102 | JGI IMG/M metagenome (GOLD analysis project Ga0181519, IMG submission 121102) | Peatland microbial communities from MTU Mesocosm Facility, Houghton, MI, USA - PEATcosm2014_Bin02_10_metaG | ecosystem: Environmental > Terrestrial > Soil > Wetlands > Peat | place...
CTGACCTACTGGCGTCGGTATCTCGACGGATTCGAGAGCGGGGTCGGATTGCCGTGCCGCAGGATCGGCCAAAACGGCCGACGGGATGCTGCCGACAGGGTGTCGGTGGCACTCGGCCCGGAATTGAGCGACGGCTTGATCGGACTGGCCCGGCTCGAGGCGGTTACGCTCAGCATTGTGGTCCAGGCGATGTGGGGTGTCCTGCTGGCCAAGCATGGCGGAAGGCGCGACGTCGTCTACGGTTCCGTTGTCTCGACGCGAACGGCGGAAATCGAGGATTGCGAAGGGATCTTGGGCCCTTGCATCGCCATGCTGCCACTTCGAATTGCCTTTGACGCGGGCGAGTCAGTGCGCTCCCTGCTGAAGCGATTACAGCACGCGGCAAGCGACTGGCTCGCCAACATTCATTGCGCTCTGGCAGACATCCAGGCCCGCGGCGGCTTCGGCCGCACCCTCTTCGACCACTACGTCGTCGTCGAGAATTATGCATCGGACCCCGCTACAAGCGGTGCTGTACAACGATTTGCCGACGGACTGTCGATTACCGATGTCCGGAGCTTCCTTACCAACAACTACGATTTCTACGTATCCGTCCACCCGGGACGGGAAATCGAGATCGAGCTGAATTTCAATCCCGACATATTCGCCAGGCTGGACGTTGACGCGATCGCCCGGCGGTTCCGGCAGTTGCTCGAAGCGGCGGTCGCCGATCCGGGTGCGGAAATCGACCGCCTGTCGCTCGCGTCGACCGCGGAACGGGCCACGATCCTCGAATCCTGGAGCGCCGGCGCTGCGTCGACGCGGCTCGCCACGAGTGTCGCCGCGGCGCGGCGCGATCTCCTTGCGGCCGGGGGGGCGGCGCGGCAGGCGCTGTCGATCGCCGGCAGGAGCGTCAGCCACCTCGAATTGCAGGACGCCGCGGAACGTGCGGCCGGTGCTCAGCGCGATCGGTTCGGCATCCGGCCGGGCGACCCGGTCGCCGTGACGGCATCCCCGACCGAAGGCACGATTCAAGCGATGCTGGCCTGCCTCCTGCTCGGCGCGCCCTTCGTGCCGCTGGATCCGGCGGCGCCCGAAGAGCGCAATGCGCTCATCCTTGCGGATTGCGGCGCGAGGCTGCTGATCACAACCGATCCTCGGGCGATCATGGCGCCGATTCCGGGGCTGTCGACGGCCACGATCGAAGACCTCGCGAAACGCGATGCCGTACCGCTCGATGCCGTCGAGCCCGACGCGCCCGCCTATATAATCTATACTTCGGGAACGACCGGCCGGCCGAAGGGCGTGAAGGTCGGGCAGAAGGCGCTGCTGAACTATGTCGGCTGGCTCGCCCGTGACATCGGCATCGGACCGGAAGACCGGTCGATGCTGGTCACGTCGGCAGCATTCGACCTTGGCTATACGACGTTGTTCGGGAGCCTCTTGCTTGGCGGCTGTCTGACGCTCGTCGACGACGAGGTGCGGAAAGACCCGCAGCGCGTGGTGGAGCGCGTCATCGCGGACCGGATCACCTGGCTGAAGGCGACGCCGTCCTATCTGGCAATGCTGCTTGCCGGCGGTTCGGACGGCCTGTCGAAGCCATGCGATCTCAAGCTGCTGCTGCTCGGCGGCGAGCGCCAGCGCTTTGCCGATCTGCGTGCGTTGCGTCGGATCCTGCCGACCGTTTCCATCATGAACCATTACGGCCCGACCGAAGCGACCATCGGCTGCATCGCGGGTACGCTCGACGATCTGGTCGATGCCGCCGGCGATCCGCCGCAGCGGCTCGGCCGGCCGGTCGCCGGCGCGCAGATTCTGCTGTGCGACCATGCACAGCAGCTTGTGCCGGCCGGGACGCCGGGCGAGATCCTCGTGCTTGGAGACGGGCTCGCCCAAGGTTATGTTGGGGCCGCAGCGGCGGATGAGGGGCGCTTCGTCATGCTCCCTTGGCTGGGCGGTGCTCGCGCGTATTGCACCGGTGATTGGGGCGAATGGCTGCCGGACGGGAGGCTGGCATTTCACGGTCGCCGCGACGGGCAGATCAAAGTACGTGGATATCGGGTAGAATTGAGCGGCATCGAGGCGTCGGTCGCGGGTCTGCCGGAAATCGCCGCGTGCGCCGTTCTCGCCGACCCGGCTCTGGACGGCGATTTCGAACTCGTCTGCTATTTCGTTCCGGTGGCGGGAGCAGTGCTGTCGCCGTCGATGCTGCGGACGAAACTGGCAATGATGCTGCCCGATCCGATGATTCCCGCCCGGTATGTGCCGTTGTCTCGCTTGCCGATGACGGTCAACGGAAAAGTGGATCACCGGGTGCTGCGCGCTCATGCCGCGCCGTCGGCTGCGGCCAAGGGCGACGACGCTTCGGCGCCGGGTAGCGACACGGAACAAGCCCTCCGGCGCATCTGGTCTGAGGTGCTGTTCCACGAGAATATCGGACTAGACGATGATTTCTTCGCGCTTGGCGGACACAGCATAAAGGCGGTGGTGCTGATTGCGCGCATTCGCAAGCAGCTGCAAAAACGCCTCGTCATCCGGGACTTGTATGATCATCCGACCGTGCGCCGGTTGGCCGCCCGGATCGATGGCGCCGGCCAGCCGGCCGCCGGCGCGCTCCTCAAGCTGCGCCCGGCGCCGGCCTCGGCACCGGCTGCGTTGTTTCTGCCGCCGGTACTCGGTTCGTCGACGGTCTATCGGGAGTTGATCGATCAACTGCGAGTCGAAATCGCCTGCTATGGTGCGCAATGTCCCGGTTTCGATCGCGATGAGCCGATGGCGGAGTCGATCGAAACCCTGGCCGAGACGTTTGCCGAGCAAGCCTCCGGGCTCGGCGGCGCAGGCCCGCTTCGCCTCGTGGGCTGGTCGATGGGTGCCCATGTCGCCCTGGAGACGGCAAGCCGTCTAGAGCGGCGAGGGCGGGTGGTGCGGCTTGTCCTCATCGATGCGGTGCCGCGGTCGCAGGGCCGCACCGCCGATTCGCTCGAACCGGTGTTCGGCAGCCTGGATGAATTGGCGCGCCATCCCTATTGGGCCGGGGTGTGCAGGATCCTCTTCGCGTCTTTGGCGGGCGAAGATCGCGCGCGGATCGAGCGCCTGAGCGTGCGCAATCGTGCCATGATCGAGCGGTTCGATTTCGGCGGCGGGCTGGGCGCCGATCTGTACTGCGTCGAAGCGCTCGACAATCCGGCGCCGGCGCGGATGGCCGGCTTCGGAAACGTCACCAGCGGTCGTTGCATCGTTCAGCGCGTCGCGGGCGATCACTATTCGATGTTCCAGCCGCCGAATCTCGGCCGATTGGTCGAAATCCTGGAACAGGCGTTGGCGGCGCCATGATGACGGTCCCGATGAAATCTCCGCGGTCCACGCCGTGGGCCGCGGCGGGCGGCGCGACCGCTTCCGCGGGTTTGCGCCTATTCTGCCTCCCCTTCGCAGGCGGCGGCAGCGCGGCTTATCGCGGCTGGCGGGGCCGCTTCGGCGGCGATGTCGATGTCATTCCCATCACGCTGCCGGGTCGGGAAATGCGCTTTGCCGAACCGGCCTATCGGGCGCTCGCTCCTCTCGTCGACGCCATGGCGGACGGGCTGGCTTCATTGCTCGACCGACCTTATGCCTTGTTCGGCTATTCCATGGGAGCGCTCATCGCGCATCGGCTTGCGGATCGCTTGGCGGCCGGCGAGGCCGGCGAACCGGCGCACCTCTTCGCCGCGGCGCACCGCGCTCCGCAGCTGGCGCGCCGGCTCGAGCCGATTCATGATTTGCCAAGCGACGCGTTCTGGCACCGCCTGGGGCAATACAATTCGATGCCGAGCCCGGTTTTGGAGAATCGTGAATTACGCGATCTCCTTGAACCTGTGCTCCGGGCTGATTTCGCCGTGGTCGAAACGGCCGGGCCGCCGCCCGCGCGCCGTCTGTCGTGCCCGGTGACGGCAATTGGCGGATCCCTCGATAGGTTCGTCGATGCGGCAGCGCTTCAGGCATGGGCTGCCGTGACGACGGGGTCGTTCGAATGCCTGACAATGGCGGGCGGGCATTTCTTCATCAATGAAGTCGGCGACGCGCTGATTGACGCCGTTGTCGAGGCGTTACGGCCCGCCGCCTACCCGCGGAGTCAGGAGCGATCCGGGGCCGAGGGCGCAGACGTTTCATAGCAAACTACCAGGTTTTGCGGCGAAACGGCCTGCTGAATTCCGACACGGTTTCAAGGCGACGAAGCGGCGTTCACCGGTCCGCAGTGCGGTTTTCCTGCCTCCTATGCGGCACTGCAACGCGCTTCCACAATCTCATAAAATTTGTTATGTGGTTCACTAATTTAGCCATAAACGTGAAACATGCTACCTGTAAGGCATATTAATCGTCTAAAACTTTGCCTGCCCGTGAGTAACCGGCAGTAATTTTGGAGCGTCTGCCGATGCCAAACGACCATCCTCTTCGCTGCTGCGAGGCCATGCGTTTGAGGGATACTCCCGACAATGGAGCGGGTGAGCGCGCCCCAGGCATCTGCGGCCTGGTCCGGCCGCCTTCGCGGCCGCTCGAAGGACGGCCCGCACCGGCTGTTTGGTGCGGCGGTCATGCTGGTTGAAGCTCTCCGGCGTTCGGCCGAGTCGGGGTGCGGTCTGACAATTGCGAAGACCGCAGCTGTCGATGTCCAGCTTTCCTATGCGGCATTGCTCGACCGCGCCCGCCGCTTCCTCACGACGTTGGAGCGGGCCGGCCTCGGACCCGACGATCCGGTTCTCATCATCACCGACGACATCGAGACCTTCGTCGTGGCTTTCTGGGCCTGCATCATCGGCGGATATCCGGCCGTACCCTTGGCGACGCCGTCGAACGAAGAAGTCGCGCTCAAGATCGTTCGGGTCGTCGAAACGCTCGGCCGGCCTTGGGTCGTTACCGATGTCGACCTGGCGAATCGGTTACCCGCTGCCGATGCGCAAGCGGGGGCTGCGGTGGTCGAGGCCTTGCAAGGACGCATCATTTTCGGCTCCGACATGGGGCGATCGGGCGCCAACCCGCCGGCCGCCGACCGCCTGCGGGCGCCCGGCGATTTGGCGTTCATCCAGTTCTCTTCGGGGTCGACCGGCACGCCGAAGGGCGTGACCGTCACGCACGCCAATCTGATGGCGAATATTTCCGCCACGCGCGACGTGCTTGAGGCGATCGCTGAGCCCCGACTCGTCAGCTGGATGCCGCTGACCCATGATTTCGGCATTATCTGCTTCCACATATTCCCTACGGTGTTCGGCTTCGACCATTGCCTCATCCCGACGAAGCAATTCGTTCGCAATCCTTTGGTGTGGATGAAGCGTTGCTCGGATTTCCGTGCAACCGTGTCCGGTGGGCCCAACTATTCTTACCGCCACTTCTTGAAGTCTCTCGACCCGGCCGCTGATTATGGCTGGGATTTGACCGGCCTCAAATCGGTCATCAACGGCGCCGAACCGATTGCGGCGGATCTGCTCGCGACCTTCGCGGCGCGGTTGGCGCGCTATGGATTTGCGCCGACCGCCGTCATGCCGGGCTACGGGCTGGCCGAGGGCACGCTCATCGTGACCATCAGGCGCGTCGGGCAGGGCCTGCGATCCTTGGCGATCGATCCCCGAACCACGGGGCCGGGCTCGGTTCCAGCGCCGGTCGGCATGAACGGCGCTGCGGTCGACCTCGTGATGCTCGGCCGGCCGCTCGGTAATGTCGAACTGCGTATCCTCGACGCCGCGGGGCGCGCGTGTCCGGACGATACCGTCGGCACGATCTCCGTCCGCGGGCCGGCCGTGACGCTTGGCTACTACAATGATCCGCGCGCGACCCAGGCGGCGATCGATGCCGAAGGCTGGCTCGATACCGGGGATATCGGCTTCATCCACGACGGCGAACTCGTGGTGACCGGGCGGCGCAAAGACCTCATCATCATCGACGGCGCCAATTACTATCCCCAGGATATCGAGCGCGTCGCGGCCGAGACGCCGACCCTCGATCTCAATATGGTGGCCGCCTGCGCCATTCGCCTGCCCGGCGCCGAAAGCGAAGCGCTTGCCGTGTTCGTCATGTTCCGGAAGGCCGTCGATGCTTTTGCGCCGATCGCGCAACAGGTCAGCGATCGCATCGTACGAAAAATCGGCATTCCGGTCGCCTACTGCCTGGCCGTCCCGCGGATTCCGAAGACCACGAGCGGTAAGGTGCAACGCTTCGCGCTTGTCCAGCGCTTCCTGGACGGGGAGTTCGAGGAGCAGGCGGCGGCGCTCGATCGCCTCGCCGCCGCGGCCGGCCAAGCGATGCGCGACGCCCTTGCCGAGCGGAATGCCGCGGCGCTCGTTTCCTGCCTTGTCGCCGAGGCGGCGCGGATCGCGCCCGGCGAAGCTGTTGACTCCTCGGTACCGCTCCTCGATTGCGGGTTCACCTCGCTGCGGCTGGTCGAGTTCGCCGCTCGCTTAAGTCGGCTGCTCGGATTCGAGCTTGAGGTCACAGCATTGTTCAACTGGCCGACCCTCCAGGCGCTGGCCGATGGCTTGATGGCAGGGGAGGCGCTCTCGCTCCCCACATCTCGGTCGGATACCGCTGCCGCGATCTCGCCATCGGTTCCGGCCGACGGCGCGGTGCCGATCGCCATTATCGGGCTCGGCATGCGGCTGCCGGGCGGCGTCGACAGCGCCGATCGGTTTTGGCAGCTCCTCGACTCCGGGGACGATGCGACGGTCCCGCCGCCGGAAGGTCGCTGGACCGCGGCCGCGCTCCCGGGCATGGCCACGGATCGCGCTGCCTATCTCGACGAGCTCACCTGCTTCGACGCGCCCTTCTTTCGCTTGTCGCCGGCCGAAGCCGAAGCGCTCGACCCGCGGCAGCGTCTGTTGCTCAGCGTTTCCTGGCGGGCATTCGAAGATGCCGCAATCGATCCCGACCGGCTGAAGGGCACGAGAACCGGTGTCTTCGTCGGGATTTCATCGGACGGTTATTATCGTGGTGACCCGTCCGGCGAGGTCGGGCCTTATTTTTACACCGGCGCGTCGCCGTCAGTGGCGGCCGGGCGCCTGTCTTATTATTACGGCTTCAACGGTCCCTGCCTGGCGATCGATACCGCCTGCTCGTCCTCCCTGGTGGCGCTCCATCACGCAGTCGCCAGCGTCCGAGCCGGAGAGAGCGATCTGGCCCTGGTCTGCGGCGTCAATCTGCTTCTGTCGCCGGAAGTGCAGCTCGGCCTGTCGCGGATGCAGGCGCTGGCGCCCGACGGCAGGTGCAAGGCGTTCGACGATGCCGCCGATGGTTACGGTCGGGGCGAGGGCTGCGTGGCCGTGATTGTGCGGCGTTTGGATCATGCGCTCGAGAACGGCGATCGGATCCTTGCCGTCCTGCGCGGCAGCGCCGTCAATCACGACGGCGCGAGCAACGGCTTGACCGCGCCCAACGGCGTCGCCCAGGCAGCGGTCCTGCGCGCTGCACTCGCCGATGCCGGCGTGCCGTCGAGCAGCATCGCCTATCTTGAGGCGCACGGCACCGGGACGCCGCTCGGCGACCCGATTGAAGTGACAGCCGCGGCCGAGGTGTTCGGCGAGGAACGCGTGCCGGCGCAGCCGCTGCTGATCGGCTCCGTGAAGACGGTCATCGGACATCTCGAGGCGGCCGCTGGTTTGGCCGGTGTCGCCGCGACCGTGCTCGCCCTCGAACATGATCGGCTGCCCGCGAGCCGGCATTTCCGGACGCCGAATCGGCGTATCCCCTGGGACGCGCTGCCGATCGCGGTCGTCGACCGTCCGCGGCCCATGCCGCGGCTCCAAGGCATCAGGCGCGTCGGCGTCAGCTCGTTCGGCATGAGCGGCACTAATGCGCATGTCGTTCTGGAGGCGCCGCCGGCTGCGCCCAGCATCGCACCTTCTCCCGCCGGCGCCGTGATCCTGCCGCTGTCGGCGCGAAGCGGGTCGGCGCTCGCGGCGCTCGCGGCGCGCTGGGCCGATGCGGTCGAGCGGGGCGGTGACGCGCTGGTCGATCTGGCCGCGACTGCGGCGCTCGGGCGGACGCACTTCCCCTTCCGCGTCGCCGTCGTCATGCGCGATGCGGTGGCGGGCTCGGCCGCGCTGCGCGACATCGGTACAGCACGATCGCCGATCCAAGCGGCACCGAGCGTGCTGCTGGCGTTTGCCGGCCATGGCTCGCACGCGGCGGGCGTCGCGCAGGGCCTCGCTGCGCGGTTTCCGATATTCCGTGAGCGGCTCGAATGGGCCGACGGGATCATCGGCAACCGCCTTCGGCGGCCTTTGTCCGCATTCTTGGGTGATCCGGATGGCGAGGCGGCCCTGGCGCAGACCGCGGTCGCACAGCCGGCGATCGTCGCCCTCGCATTGGCGTTCGCCTCCACATTGACCAGCTTTGGCATCCGGGCCGCCGGCGTGATCGGTCATTCATTGGGCGAGATCGCCGCCGCCGCGGTCGCCGGCGCCGTCGACCCCGCTGCCGCCCTGCTGTTCGCCGCCGAGCGCGGTCGCCTCATGCAGCAATTGCCGGCCGGCGGAATGCTCGCGGTCGATGCGAATGCCGCAACCCTGGAACTCGATCCCGAGATTGCGATCGCGGCGGAAAACGGGCCGGGCAGCCTGACGCTCTCCGGGCCGCTCGCGGCGCTCGACCGGTTGGCGGCACGCCTCCGCGGAAGCGGTGTCAGGCTGAAGCGCCTGAATGTCTCGCACGCCTTCCATTCGGCGCAGATGGAGCCGATTCTGCCCGATCTGGAACGGGCAGCGGCGCACGCCGGCTTCGGCGAACCGGCCGTGCCATTCCATTCCACTGTCTTCGGCCGTGCGGTTCGGCCTGGGGAACTTGCCGATCCGCTCTATTGGGCGCGCCAGGCCAGGGAGCCGGTACGTTTCCGCGATGCCCTCCGCAGCCTTCAGATCGAGACGAACACGCTGGCCGTGGAGATCGGCGCGCGGCCGGTGCTGGGCGTACCGGCAGCTCTGGCGGCACCGGATTTGCTGTGGCTGAGCGGCTCGGACGCAAATGGCGCCGAGGGGCGATTGCTCGAAATCATTGCCGCCCTGTTCGACCGTGGTGCGGCGATCGATTGGCCTGCCGTATTCGACGGCAGCGGCGGACGGCGCATCCGCGCGCCGTCCTATCCGTTCGAAGGTGCCGTCCCGTTTCGGACAGTCTGGGCTGCGGCCCCCGTGGCGCCCGCCGCGCCGGCGGCGGCGAGCAACGCAGGCGCCCTAGCGAGCAGGGCGCGCGCTCTGGATAGCGTCCTGAGCGCCGTCCAAGGTCTCGCCGGCTTGCCGGCCGATGCCGTCGATGTCACGGCCAACTGGTTCATGCTCGGCCTCGACTCGCTGCTCATCGTCCAATTGCAGCAGGCCTTGAATCGCCGCCACGACTTGTCGATGACCCTGGAAGAGATCTACGAGCACGGCGATACGCCCGAGCGGATGGCCGCTCTCATCGCCGGCAAGCTGCCGGCCGAAGCCGCAGTCCCCGAACCGCAGATGCCGACCGCGGCGCCGACGGGGGCTGGTGCCGGCGCGGCGGGACCGGCCGGCGACCTGTTCGCGCGGCAGATCGACGCGATGAACGCGCTATTTGCACAGCAGATCGACGCGCTCAAAAGCCTTTCCGGTGCCGTTACGCCGCCGACGGTGGCTCGGATCGCCGCTGCCCCGGCCGTTCCGGCACCGAAGCGCGCCGTGGCGAATACCGCCTCGCCGCCCGCGGCCGGGTCGGTCGAAATCAAGGGCCTCTATCGCAAGCTGCCGGCGCGCCGCGGCGACTGGACCGCGGAGCAGCGCGCGCATCTCAATCGGCTGGCCGAGGCCTATAACGGCCGGACCGGCAGTTCGAAGCGGCAGACGGCCCTCCATCGCGAAGTTCTGGCCAATCCGCGATCGGTGATCGGGTTCAAGCCGGAATGGAAGGAACTGACCTATCCGCTGCATGTCGCCCGGGCCGAAGGCGCCCATGTCTTCGATATCGACGGGCATGAGTATATCGACATTACGATGGGGTTCGGTGCGACGCTGTTCGGCCACAACCCGCCTTTCATCCGGGAGGCGATCGAAGCAGAACTTGCGGCCGGCGCGCCGTTGGGGCCGCAATCGCCTCGCGGCGGCCCGGCCGCCCGGCTGATCGCCGAACTGACGGGAGCCGAGCGCGTCGCGTTCTTCACGACCGGATCGGAAGCCGTCATGGTCGCGGTCCGGCTGGCCCGCGCGGTCACGGGACGCAACCGCATCGTTCTGTTCACCAATTCCTATCACGGCACATTCGACGGCGTGCTGGCCGCCGGCTGGGCGCGAGGCGACGAAATCACGACATTGCCGGTCACCGACGGCACGCCCAGCGGGATGATCGACGACGTCGTCATGCTCCGCTACGGCGATGCCGATGCGCTGGAGACGATCCGACACCACGCCGGAAGCCTGGCGGCGGTGCTGGTCGAACCTGTGCAGAGCCGGGATCCGACAATTCAGCCCGCCGAGTTTCTGCAGGCACTGCGCGCACTGACCGAGGCACACGACATTGCTCTCGTCTTCGACGAGATGATCACCGGATTTCGCATTCATCCGGGTGGCGCGCAGCATTATTTCGGCATTGCCGCCGATATCTGCACCTACGGCAAGATTGTCGGCGGCGGCATGCCGATCGGCGTCGTGGCCGGGCGGCGCCGCTTCCTGGATGCGATCGACGGCGGACAGTGGAACTACGGGGACGACTCCGTGCCGAGCGCCCGCACGGCGTTCGTCGCCGGCACGTTCAACGGTCATCCGCTGACCATGGCGGCGGCTGAAGCGGCCTTGCTCCGCATTCGCGAAGCCGGGCCAAGCCTGCAGGAACAGCTGAACCGGCGGACTGCGGCACTGTGCGAGAGCCTCGATCGGCTCTTCGAAGCGGCGGGGGCTCCGATCAGGATGGCCCATTTCGGTTCGCTGTTCCGGTTCGAATACACGCAAGACACCGAGATTCTGAATTATCACCTGCTTAATCACGGCGTGTTCGTCTGGGAAGGGCGCAATTGCTTCCTGTCGACGGCACATACCGATGCGGATATCGCCGGAATCGTCGAGGCCGCGCGTGCCGGGCTCGCCGCGATGCGCGCCGATGGCTGGCTGCCGGCTGCGCCACAGGATGCCGGTGCCGCCGCCGGCGCGACGACGGCCGAACCGGTACCGGAACGCCCCGGCCGCCGGCCGATCAGCCGCGGCCAGCAGGAATTGTGGTTCATGGCGAATGCGCGACCGCTCGCGAGCCTGGCATATAACGAGATGGTCGCGTTCGACCTTGGCGGGATGGTGGACGTACCGGCGCTTGGCCGAGCGGTGGATCGGCTGATCGCACGCCACGAAGCGCTGCGCGCAACCGGATTCGACGGCGAGGGTTGCGCGGTCGCGCCGCCTTCGCGCGGCGCGCTGATCGTCCGGGATTGTGCGGATGAGAACGCGGCGGTTGCGGCGGCGCTTGCAGCCGATCTCCGCCGGCCGTTCGATCTCGAAGCGGGTGCGCCATGCCGCTTCGTGCTGCTTCGGCGCGGTCCGCAGAGCGCCGTCCTGGCATTTACCGTCCACCACATCGTGGCGGATGGCTGGTCGCTCGGTCTGCTTGCAACCGAGCTGGCTGCGTTCTATCGCGCTGAATCGCATGGGCATGGGGCCGCGCTGCCACCGGCGACACCATTCCGGCGTTTCGCGGAATGGGCGGCAGATCTTGCCGTCGAGCCGGATACCGCGACGATCCTCCCGCCGCCGCGACTGCTGCTGCCTGCTCTCGCCGCAGCGGGGGATTCTGACCGCAAGGGCGGCCGGATCCATCGGCGCCAGCCGTGCCTCGACAGTGGTGTGCCTGTCTATGATGCGGTCCGGGAAATCGGCCGAAAGGCCGGGATCAGCCCGACCGCGGTCCTGCTCGCTCTCTATTCGGTATTGCTCGGGCGGCTGGCCGATCAAACGCATTTCGCCGTTGGCCTGCCGATCGCCGGCCATGCCGAGGCCGACATGCCGATGCTGGTCGGTCACGCCACCGCCGTCATTCCGGTACATGTGGCGCTCGATCCGGATGAGTCCGTCGTCGGTCTCGGCCGTCGCCTGCATCGCAGCCTTCTTGACCTCCAGAAATCGGCACGCCGGGCGTTCCGCCACGGCGCGCCAGCCGTGCCGATCAGCGCTCTGCTCAATATCGATCGCGGCTTCACTCTGGACTTTCCGGGGCTTGCCGCCGCCTGGCGGCCGGCGCCCATTCAGCATGTGAAGGCGGATGTGTTTCTGAACGTCCTCGTCTTCGACGGCGATGCATTGTTCGACTTCGACTATGACGCGGCACTCATCGACGAGGCCGGGGCGGAGCGCTGGTTCGCCGGGTTCGTCCATCTTACGGCAGCCGCGGCGACCGCGCCGGACTGCGCCATAAAGACGCTGCCGCTCGGCCCGCTTGCCGCAGGCGGCGAGGACCAGGCCGGGGACGGGGCGCGGCGGCTGCGCGGGCGTTTCGGGGCGCCGCCGATCGGGACCCTGGCGCCGGTCGAGCGCTGCGATGCCGACGGATGGCGTCCGTCGGGCTTGATCGGTCGGACCGACCGGAATGGCGAGATCGAAATCATCGGGTCATCGGACCGAATGGTAAGAGCGGCCGATGGTTGGATCGACCTGGATGCGGTCGAACAGAAGCTCGCGGACATTCCCGGCATAACGGCTGCGGTCGCGGCTTGGGAGAACGACGCCGTCATCGCCTGGGTCGCCGGACCGGCGGCGTCGATGGCGCCGTTTTCCACCAAGGTCGAAGCGGTGCTGCCGTTCTATCGGCGACCGCGCTGGTATTGCTTCGTCGCGGCGCTGCCGCGCTGCGCCGACGGGACGATCGATCGAGCGGCGCTGGCGCGGCTCGATTTGCCCAGAATCCCGGCACATACCCAGGTTGCGCCGAGAAACGCGCTGGAAGCCCGTCTGGCGGCGATTTGGTGCGAGGTGCTGCGGCTTCCGACCGTCGGGGTCGCCGACAATTTCTTCGATCTGGGCGGCCAGAGCCTCAGGGCCGTCGCGATGCTCGGCCGGATCGCTCAAGCGCTGGGCCGGGCGCCGACATTGCGCGATTTCCTCGCTGAGCCGACGATCGCCGGTCTCGGCCGGTGTCTTGCCGATCCGTCGACCTTGGCCACGACCGACGATATCCCGCGTTTGCCGATCGAAGAGAAGGTCGCGGCAGCCAATGCGCAAGCCCGGCTCTGGCTGCTCGATCAATTCGAACCGGGATTGATCGCCTATAATATCGGCTTTGCATTGACATCCGAGCGCGGCATAGCAGAGGTCGCGCTTCGATCCGCGTTGCAACGCCTCGCCGCGCGGCATGAAACCTTGCGTTCGACGCTCGTCGCCCTTGACGGCGTGCCGTACCAGCATGTGCTGCCCGAAATCGAGGTCGGCTTCCAGTCGGTCGATGTCGCCGACGCAGCCGAGGCGCGGCAGGCGGCCGAAGCGCTGACCGCATTGCCTTATGACCTGGCGACGGCACCGCTTTGGCGCGTCCGCTTGCTTCGGCTCGCGAATGGCGCCGCCTGGATTGCGATTTCCATCCATCATGTAATCAGCGACGCATGGTCGGCGGCCGTATTGGCCGGGGATTTGCTTCGAATCCTCGCCGAAGAACAAGGCGGCGCGCCGGCCGACCTGCCGGCGCTGGCGATCCAGTACAGGGATTATGCCGCTTGGCACGGCGAACGCTTGCGCCAGGCCGATGCGCTGATCTACGGCTGGCGGGCTAAGCTCGCGACTCTGCCGCCGCCGCTCGATTTGCCGAGCGATCGGCCGCGGCCGGCCGCCAAGAGCTACGCCGGCGCTTGGGTCGAGGTGTCCGTTCCGGCCGAGGCGGCGGCGGCGCTCCGCGCGCTGGCCGCCGGCACCGGCGGCGGCATCTTCGGGGCCGTCGCTGCCGGGTTCGTCGTGCTGCTCCATAGGCTGACGCGCCGTTCGGATCTTGTGATCGGCACAATTGTTGCCGGCCGCAATCATCCGGCGCTCCATTCGCTGATCGGCTTCTTCGCCAACACCGTGCCGCTGCGCATCACCGTCGAGGCCGAGCAAACATTCAGCCAACTCGTCGACCGTCTGCACGGCGAGTTGGTCGACGCCGCTGAACTGGGAGAGCTGCCGTTCGACCGCCTGGTCGAAGCTCTGTCGCTGCCGCGCGACACCGCGCGCAACCCGCTGTTCGACGTCGTTCTGGTCATGGACGACCGCGATGAAATCCGCGCCGCGCTCGATCAGGCCGGCTTCGGTCTGATCGAGATCGATCTTCCGACCAGCCAATTCGATTTGGCGCTCTACGTCACCGACAGCGCGGCCGGGATTTCGCTCAAGGCGGCCTACGACACCGACCTCTTCGAACGCGCGCGGATCGAGGCGCATATGCATGAGCTGGTCGCCATCTTGGCGGCCGCAGCCGCGGCACCCGACCGGGGGCTGGCGGCGCTCGGCACTGCAGCGCGGGCGGTGGAGCCGACGTTCCACCAGGAAAGGTTGATGTTCGTCGACAGCTTCGAGCGCGGCGTTCTCTATGCGGACGGTCCGAGTTACTACAACATGCCGCTCGTGCTGGCGGTCGAAGGCGAACTCGACCGCGGGCGGCTGCAGGCGGCGCTCGATCGTCTGGTCGACCGCCATGAATTGCTGCGTTGCGCGGTGATCGCGGGCGGCGAGCGGCCGGGTCTTGGTATCGCTACGACCGGTGCCGCACAAATCGAGCTGGTGGAGGCCGGTAACGGCGACAAGCTGGCGACGGCGATCGCGGACAGCCTTCGGCCGTTCGACCTGTCGCGCGCGCCCTTGTTGCGCGCGGTCTTGGTGACGAGGCCGGGCGGGTCCATGCATCTGTGTCTCACGGCGCATCACCTCATCGCCGACCGGCCGGCGCTGAATCTCCTGGCCGCCGAACTTGCGGCTCTATATGCGGGGCTGGCGCTGCCGCCGGCGGAAAGCTTCGAGCGCATCGTCATGCGCCCGGAACGGGCGGCGACATACGAAAGCGAGACCGCGTACTGGCGTAAGAGTCTCGACGGCATCCAGCCCTTGCTGCTGCCGACCGATCGGCCGCGCGCCGGCATCCATCTCTACCAGATGGGCCGGACCGGCTTCAGCCTGTCGTACGATACCGTCCGACGACTCGAAATCATCGCGGCCGGCATCGGCGCCGGTCCGGAAGACGTGCTGCGCGCCGCCTGGCTCGCGCTGCTGCAACGCCTGTCCGGACAGACTGATATCATCATCGGCGAGCCGATGGAGCGAGCGCCGATCGGGATTTTCGGGCCGTGCACGAATCTGTTGGCGGAACGGTTTGCCGTCGATCCGGCCGAAACGCTGAGTCAACTGGCCGGCGCGGCTGCGGCGGGCC
>Ga0181519_10002584_pt1 | contig 15303 bp, 7 predicted proteins | sample PEATcosm2014_Bin_26_FD_121102 | JGI IMG/M metagenome (GOLD analysis project Ga0181519, IMG submission 121102) | Peatland microbial communities from MTU Mesocosm Facility, Houghton, MI, USA - PEATcosm2014_Bin02_10_metaG | ecosystem: Environmental > Terrestrial > Soil > Wetlands > Peat | place...
GCAATGACTTGCCCCGCTTTGACCCGATCTCCTTCCTCAATGTCGAGCTCGACCATCTTTCCCGTGATTTTCGACGCTACGGCGGCCTCGCGGCGAGCGACCACGTAGCCCGAGGCATCCAGAATCGACGCCGCGCCGGCCGCTGCACCCTGCGAAGAGGGTTGCGCCGCGACCACATGGACCGGAATGGCCGCCGGTCGCAGCCAGATCCAGGCCGCAGCGGCGGCCATGGCCAACAGGACAGCGGCGGCGATCGCCAAAAGACGCCCTTTTCCGGGCGGGGGCGGGCTGTCGCGCTCGATTCGCAGCTGATGGAGCAATGCGGATTTGTCGTTCATGAACCAGGGCGCTGTTTGAAATTTGGGTATTGGTGACAGGGAAGATGGAAGTCGCGCTTTGGCTGGTGGAAACGGCCTGCGTACGAGGCTCAGGATAATCGGGGACGAGTGCGCCTGTCCATCGCGAGCTCGACGAGGTGCTGCCTGCGCCGGTTCGGCCGTGGCACAGGCATGTCATGAGGTACGAGACGGGGCGATGAGCATGCCCCGTGAAATCCGCTCAATTCGCCCGGCTGCCGCCCTGTGCCACCTTGTTCGCCTGCCCTGCACGCCCCTGTCGGCCGTCATGTGGCAATAGGCGCTATCCCGCTTCAATGGCGATCACGCTAAGCGGCTGATTTGCCGGAAATGGCAGCGGCCGCTTCCGGGTCAACTTCTCGCGCAGGATCACCTTGCCGCGGGCATCCTCACCATGCAGAAAGAACATACGCTTGGCCGTGTCAATTCCGATAGCCTGCTTGAGGCTCGGCGCCGGTCCTCCTCGAGGGGCATCCTCGGTGTGGTGGCGATTTGCCCGCCACCTCTCACCGAGAGGGAAACGCGAGCGCCGGCGCTTCGCGCGCCTCTACTTCATTCCGATTTCCACGTCACCGTGAAGCTGGCGCCATCCGTCGCCAGCGACGACGGCCGCGAGGTCACCTTGGAGCTGCTGGTTCCGTTCTTCGTGGTAATGGACTTCTGTACGGCCTCGCCATAGGCACGGATCACGCCGTCCGATACCGAGGAATCGGTCGCGGTGTCGTTGACGTAACCCGTGTAATCGGTGCCGAAGGAGTCGACCCCGAAATCGGAAAGCCTGTTGCCATCCATCTCCATGATCCATTCGGCGGAGTTCCGCAGAGGAGCCCCGCTGTCATCGGCTCCGCTGAACTTCACTTTCTTGCTGAAACTCTCGCCGGTGGACTCGTTGGCGATCGCTACCGTGTAGTCGTCATCGCCATCGTAGGTGACCGAAGCCGTGAACTTGTCACCCGCGGCAATGGAGACGCTGTCGATGACGACCGTATTGAGCGGATAGAACTCGTACCAGACGTAGTAATAGGGGGTGCTACCGTGGCAATCGGCATCCGTTCCAATCTGTTCAACGGTGGTGGAAGTCCATCCATCGATTCCCACCCATTCCGATGAATCGGTATAGGGAGTCGCCGTGCAATTGACCGCGCTGACGATCCATGAACCTTGAACGTACGTGAAGGCGGACCCCGTTACCGCGTAGCCGGCCCATCCCGTGTTGTACGAAACCGTGACATGCTCCGCGAAGTCGTAGACTTCCTCGTGCGGGCGCAGGCTTCTGGGGACGGTGTGATGACGCGGATGAATGACCGCGGCGTCCGCAGTGGAGTTTGGCTCATCGGTGTTTTGGGCAATTGCCGGTAGAGCGAAAGGCGCCGAAAGACACAGCAAACATGCGAGTTGTTTCACGTGGCCTCCCAATTGGATTATGTCAGATCGCCTAGGGTCGCCTCGGGGCCTGCATTCCGGTGGCCCCGGATCGTCAGTATCGTACGCACTCGGCCCGCGGGCAGCAAAAAGACTCATTACCCGCGCGATCGGCACCCGGATGCCGACTGTGACCACCGGCACCGCAGGATCGGCAATCTCCCCGACAGTCCTCCATCGTTATCACCGGACGTTTACCCGAGAACGTCGCGGGGCTCCGCTTGGTCGGTGCGGCGACGGAGCGCCGCATCTCCTCGTTAGAGCCCCACCGCCCAAGCGCGCTTTATTTTCCCTTTCGTCGGACGACCCCTGCCTCATCAGAGTTCCCCGCTCAAGCGGAGCCGCGTCGACTCCAAGGACCCGGCAATCGTTGCCCCGGAGGCCGGACTCTCCTTCCGGCGGGCGAGACGCCCCCTGCAGATCCGGTGCAGGAACGCGTGGATGATGAGTTCATGCTCGCGCGGATTGGACAGCATCATCCGGTTCACGTGCATGTGCGCCAGCGAAGCGCTGATGTCTTCCAGCGTCGCTGACAGACGGTCCCGCCGTGACAGCGAACGAAACTCGGCCGCCAGGGGCGAGAGCTTGCCTTGGAAGGCGTCCGCGATGGCCTGTGCCCATCGCAAATGATCGGGGAATCGATCGCCGTCCGCGAATAGCGCGTCGAGCAGGGATCTTTCCTTCCTGAAGCGCTGGCTGAGCTGCCCTTCAAATCCCGCATCGACCCGGAACTCGCGGCGGAAGGCCGCCTCGGTGCGCTTGGCATGGCGCTCCCGACCTTCGAGGTCGAGCGAGAATTCCTCGTAGTACGCATCGACGAACCTGGCCGAGAGCAGCCAGCGCCAGTCGGGCGAAGCGTCCGACGGCGCCGCCCGCAGCAACCCGGCGACAGTTTCGCTGTCGACGTCGAAGATTCTCTCGGCCAGCTCGATCGCCTCGGCGCCGCCGTAGCGGGTGGCTTCGCGCTCGTACGTATCGAACTGGCATCGCCAGATCGCGCTGCCGTGGGCAACTCGCTGGAACAGCTCCTCGAGCGCCGGCTGAACCTCGCGACGCAGCGCATCGAGGGCGCCGTGGAATCGAACGCGCAGATGATCGTCGCTGTCGCGGTAGCGGACGAAATGCCACCGGTCGATGCTGCCCGCGGCCCGCCATTTCTCGATCAGGGGGTGCAACTCCGAGGCCAACACAGCCTCGGTGGCCCGCGCGCTGCCGTACAGCTTCGCGTACAGCCAGCGGCTGCCGGGCGTGAACCGCCGCAGATCCGCCGGTTCCTCGCCCCTGAGCCGTGTCTTGCGAACAGATTGAACCGCGGCGCGCCGCACGAACGGGATCATCACCTCGTGGGCGTGCCGCCCTTCCGGGCTGTGCAGCCAGAAGTTGTCCGGAGCGGGAATGAGCTCCGATACCCGGTCCGTATGGCTTCGACGCAGATCGTCGGCCAGAGCATCCACACACCACGGATTGTCCAAGTCGAGCGACAGCAGGTTGTCATGTTGACCGACCTGAACCCAGCGCGGGATCCCTTCGCGCGTGCACCACTCCCGGATTTCCCGCTGACGTTTCTCCGTACTGAGGCCTAGCCACATCGCAATGGTCGGCTTGTCGATGCGCCAGGAAGCGGGCGACAGCACCACGTTGCCGAAGACCACGCGCGGCAGGTAGCGCGCATCGGCAAAGGGCCCCCATCCGAAAGAGAGGCCCGAGACTCCGTCCTGCTTGGCGAGCGCCGCCAAGAAGCGGTAAACGCTCGCATTCGGCGCCAAAACGTTATGCGCGCAGGTCAGTCTCGGAAGAACCTCCCGTCCCAACTCGCGCGATCGCAGCACGATGCGCCCGCCTTCGACCGTGACCGTGAGATCGGCGACCGGGATCTGATCAGCGCGCGCAAGGCCGGACTGGCCCAGGCACGGTAGATCCTTGGCCCGCAGCGCGGGGCGGCACACGACGTTGCCCACCCGGTCGTCGGGCAGATGCACCAGCTCGGCGAAGATCGCGTCGGGCTGTAGCGCCTCCTCGCTGCGGAGCAAGGCCTTGACGTGCCCTTCAAGTTCCGCATCCGAGCGGCAGAAGCGACCGAACAGGCCAGCACCGGAGACCACGGATTCCAGTACGAAGCACGGACCGTCGCCGTCGCCTCCTGGCAGCGCGTTCGGCGAGGCCAGGCACCCCAGCACCGTAAACAGATCCGGCAGCGGCGCCGCATTTTCGACCGCAAGCTCGCTGATGTCGCCTTCGTTCAAACTGATTTGCCGCTGCCGCTGCGACCACGCGCGTTCGAGCAGGTCGATCAGGCAGGCCGTGCGCCGCTCCTCGTTCGCCGGCTTCGGCCGGTCCGCCACGGCGCCAAATTTGAAGTCGGCAAGTAGATGTTCATTCCTTCGGCTGCCGGGATCGATTTCGAACCCGATGCCGGTGTCTTCGTCCAATGCCTCCATGAGCGGCACGTCGCGATCGCCGTAGCGCTCTGTAAAGCGCAGTCGGAACTCGGCGAGCGGACCGGCAGGCCAGCGAGCCGCTGTTATGCTGCGCAGCGCCTCGACCGCGCGCAGCACCTGTGGGCACACGGATGCCGGCAGGGCGAGATCCGGAGCGTCGCGGCGTAGGTCGACGTGGAACAAGTGCTTTTCGTCGGCGCTGGCGAGCTGGCCGAGCAGGTGTGGAGTCGCCGTCCTATACGCGTCGCGCAACGATTCGACGTCCTGCCGGTCGATCTCTTGCAGGCTCCAGGCCGCGCGCTGCAGGTCATGATGGAACTGCGCAAGCTCCGGGCGCTCACCCGACATTCGAATCAGGTTCTGAACCGGGTCCGGCCCTGTCAATGTGGGTGCTAGCGTCGGCACCAGCAGCTGACTGTCGATGAGCTGGTTGAGGTACTCGACCGCATCGGCGTGTTCCACATCGGGCGCCTGGGCCAGGATCAGGTCGATCAAGGCGTCGAAACTTGGCGCTTGTCGTGCCGAGATCAGAATCTGATCGAGGATGTCTGAGGGCTGAACGCGCGCCAGGTCTCGACGCCGCCGTTCTTTCTCCACCGTCTCTTCCACGTATCGCCAGCCGTCGTCGGTCCTGATCAACGTGGAATTGGGCACGTAGTTCAACGCCACCCGCGGCTCGCGGCTGGCGACCGTCTGTGCGACCAGAGGGTAGACATAGCCAAGGTCGAGCCAAGTTCGCCTTCGAAGTGCTTCGCGCGAGCCGATCTCGAAGGCGCCACCTCCGACCCGGCCGACTGAGATCGAAGCGAAGAGGCCGAACGGAGTGGCTCGGCTCGTCATCCGCACGAAGTAGCGAAACAGCGCCGGGCGCAACGCATCGAAGGTGGCGTCGGAGGGTTGGCGAAGCCAATCGCTCACCCGCTCGCTCAAGGACGGCGAGGCGAGATAGATCGCTGCCTGGACCAGCGGGTCCCGAACCCACTCCTGCAGCGCAGCGTTCAAGGCGTCGCGTGCGCCCGCAGACGACGACCCGGAGCCCTCCGGTCCCCGCTTGCCGGCATCACCCAGCGCTTCGAGTCGATCGATTGGAAGGGCGGGAGAGCGCAGCAGGAAAAAGTCCGCCGGCGCGAAGCGGCGTTCGTTCGGCGCGGAATCGGGAACGGTGCCCATAGTCATGCAACCCCTTCGGCCCGCGTGACCAGGTCGAGCGAGGGACTCAGCGCGAAGACACGGTCCGCCGTGGCGATCGTCTCCTTGCGATGCGCGACCAGGATACGGGTCATCTTCATGCCACGGATGGCCTGCCCGACCAGCTGCTCGCTGGCCGCATCCAGGTGGCTGGTGGCCTCATCGAGAAAAAGCACCTTTGGGTCATGATAGATCGCGCGGGCGATGAACAGGCGCTGCTTCTGGCCGCCCGAGATGTCCATCGCGGCTTCGGCCAGCATCGAGTAGTACTGCATCGGCATCCCCTCGATCTCCCGCGCGATATTGGCCTTTGCCGCGGCCGCCTTCACGCGATCCATATCCACGGGCGCATCGAAGAACGAGATGTTATCGGCCACCGTGCCGAGAAACAAGGCGTCGTCCTGCATCACCACCCCGATGATTTTGGCAGAGTCCGCCGCCGAGATCGTCTTGAGGTTCCGCCCATTGACCAGGACCTCACCCTGGTTGGGCTCGAGCAGTCCCAGCATCACGCCCAACAGGGTGGACTTGCCGCACCCGGAGGGCCCCGTGATGGCCACCGACTCGCCCGGGTCGATCCGTAGGTTGACCCCCCTCAGGACCCACGGAGCGTCATTACCGTACCGGAACCAGACGTCGCGCACTTCGATCCGAACTCCTTCACCAGACGAGACGGCGAAGGGCGCGGATGCTTTGTCGCCCTCGACGGCGCTTTCCTCCGATATCACTTCATCGATGCGCTCGGCGTGCGTCTGCACCCGCCGCAGTTCCATCAGGTAGTTGACGCAGTTGTTCAGGCGCTCGACGAAAAACGTCTTGAATACAAAGAACATCATCATCGTACCCAGCGTGATCGATCCGCCCACGACCAGGTAAGTTCCAATCGAGATCAGCGCCACATTGCTTAATGACCCCGTCAGCTGCGCCGCTTGGCCCGAGTACATCTTCAACCGGGCGGCTCCCAGCTCGAGGTTGGTCAGCTCGACGAAGCGGTTGCGCCACACGCTGGTGCGCACCGCCTCCTTGCCGAACAGCTTGATCGTGCGCGCGGCGCGCGCGTTTTCCAGGAACACCGAGTCCGCCTTCCCAGCGGCCCTCACCGCGCGGCGTGAATTGTTCACGGCAGCTTGGCGCAGCGCGGCCGTGGTCCCGATGTTCAGCAGACCAAAGACCAGCACCGCTGCGGCCATCACAGGAACCGCAACGAACATCACCGCCACCATCAGCGTCGACATCATGGCGTCCAGCAGCGCCTGGATCAGCTGCGCCGTGACCAGCGTCTGGATCGTAGACACTGAGCGGCTGCGGCTCAGCATATCGCCGGTATGGTGCTTCAGGAAGAACATGGCCGGCTTGCTATGCAAGGCGCGCACGAACCGGTCCTGCAGTTCGAAGCCAAAGCGCGCACCGAACACCGCGGTCGCCCAGGATCGAATCAGCGACACCGACGCCTGGATCAGGACGACGATCCCGAATGCGATTCCAAGCACCCAGACCAGCCGTCCGTCGGCCGCCGCCACCGCAGTGTCGATCGACATCCGCATTTGGAGGGGCGCGACCAGCACCAGTGCCTCCATCAGGAGGGACAGCAGGACGATCAGCGTTACGTCGGTGCGCCACATCGACAGGGGACCCACGAAATCGCGCACCGACACCTTCCGGGCCCGATCCGAGCGCACCTTCCAGCGGGCCGAGGCCGAAAGTTCCAGCGCAACCCCGGTGAACGACTTGTCCGCCTCGGCCCAGGGAACTTCCATCCGCCCGCTCGACGGGTCCATGATCACGATGCCCCGCCGGGTGGTCCGCTCCAGGACGACGAAGTGGTTCATGTCCCAATGCAGGATCGCGGGTTTGCTGATGAGCTTCAGGCCCTCCAGCTCGACGCGCACCCCACGCGCATTCAATCCGATCTGCTCGGCCAGGTCGCGGATCTCGAGCAGCGTTTCGCCGCGGCCGCTGTGCCGCGCCAGCTCACGGATCTCCACGAGCCCGAGTTCGCCGTGCAGATACTCGCTGACCGCAGCGAGGCAAGCGAGGCCACATTCGTTCTGTTCCGAGGCTGCGACCAACGGAATCCGCCGGGCAGCAAACGCACGCAGGTCCAGCATCATTGCACTCCCATTGCCGCAGGCGCCGCGGCGACCGACCGGTCAGCGCTTTCATGAAAGCCGCGCAGCAGCGGCTCGAAGAGCCATTCCAGCACCGTCCGGCGCTCGATCGGCACGAGTGCGTCGGCCAGCATCCCGGCCTTGATCCTCAGCGGCTGCCCGTCCGCCGCGCGCAACGGTGTTGGCAGCGCCGCCACCGCGATGAACACGGGCTCTGACAGTCTGTATGTGGGCTCAACTTCGGAGGGCAGCGAGGGCGTCTCGCTGACCGCCTCGATGCGGGCATCAAACTGCCCGAACTTCTCCTGCGGATAGGCGCGAAACGTCACCTTCACATGAATTCCGGGCTTCACCGAAGCCGCGGCGCGCGCCGGCACCAACAGACGCAGAATCAGCGGCGAATCCGCGGGCGCCATGGTGAACAGCGGCTGCCCCGCAGCGACCGACTGCCCGTTGGCGATCATTGCCGTCGATACCACGCCGTCCGCCGGGGCGCGAATCGTCTGTTCCGCCGCCGCGTCGCCTTGCACGATCAGCCGTTCCAACTCGCCGCTGGAACGGCGTCGATTCTCCACCAGGCCTTGTAGCTGGGCGGCAACCACCTGGCGCCCGGCCTCCGTGGTGGCGGTCTCGAGATCGACCCGGGCCAAGGCAGCGCGCAATTCGGCGAGCCGGCCCTGTTGCGATGTGACCTCGTCCTTCTTCTGCGCGACCTGCAGCCGAGAGACGTCGCCCTGTCCGACGGCAGCGGCGAGTTGATCATTCTGTGCCTTCAGGCTGGTGAGCAGATCGCCGCTCGCCTGGATTTGAGCGCCCAGCGCGTCACGCTCCGCGCGCAGACCGTGCAGCTTGTGATCGATCAGCGCCTGGTTTGCATCCGCCTCTTGCCGGGCGGCGTCCACTTCTCGGTCGATCGCAGCCCGCTCCTCCTCGAGCCCGCGCCGCAGCGCGCCGTGCTCCGTGCCGCCATCCGCCCGCAGCGGATCGCTGTCGAGGATCGCCAGGAGCGTTCCACGCCTCACCCAGGCGCCCTGCTCCACCGCCAATTCACGGACCTGGCCGCTGATGGGCGCGCTCAGCCGCACCAGGCCGCCGCGAAGATCGACAAAGGACGGTACGCGATGGACCGGCGAGTACTCCGTCGTCGCGGCGAACGCGGCCAGGGCCGCAATCAGCGCCAAGGCCAACAACGTGAACAGCCCCACCCCGCGCCAGTGCGTGGTCAACGGCTCGCCGATCTGGGTACCGGCTGACGCCTCGACCGCGATCGCACGAAAGAGCGGCGGGGGCCCATCAGTCGACCCAACCGCAATGGCGGGGCGCGGCTTGGAACTCTCGGCCGACTGGCTATTCGCAAACAGCACAGCGTGGGTCATGTGCTCACCTCGTCGTTGAACCTGACGGGCTCGAAGAGCGGCATTGTTGCCGTGGCGGGACGGTCAAGCTCACTCGCGAGCAGAGCCGCGCCAAGCGCACCCTTGTACAGAGAATCGCGGAAGCGAAGTTTCGAGGCGTGGCCCGATGCGCGCCGCGCCGCCACGCGCGCGCGGTCGAGCCAGAGGCGGGCGCCGGTCAGCCGGTATGCCGCAAGAAAGGCGTAGCCGTTGCCGCCATTGCCGCAACATAGGGAGCCATTCAACGTTTCGATGTTCCATGAGCTGGCGGCAGCGCCCACCGCCAGGTCGGCGTGCCTTGGCACACCCAGCACTTCGTGGGCAAGTGCGAATAACATCGTGTATCCGGCCGTGCCATGGCACCACCCCGGCATCAGCGAGGACGAGTTGTTGGCCATCGTCCAGCACACTCCACCATCATGAGGGATCGCCAAAGCGGCGAGTTCGTCCAGCTTCGCCGCGAGCGGTGGCGGCACGCTTTGCCGAACCGCTCGGGTCCAACGCAAGAGGGCGAACACCAGCCCGGCCCAGCCGTGCGCTATGCCAAGCTTGCGGAGGCGGGGCGATGTTGCGATCTGCTCCGAACGGAGAATTGCGCACACGTCTGCCGCGATCTCGTCGCCTCTTCGGCGCAGCAGATCCAGCTCGAGCAGCGAGGAAGTACCCGCCGACTCAACGAGTTCCGCGCACCCCAAGAGCAGGCTTGCTGTACCGAGAGTCAGATCCCGGTGGTCGCAGGGGCCGCGCGACGCTTTCACGAATGCCTGGATTACCCGAGCGGCTCCGCCAGCATCACAAAGAGCGAGGCGGACCAGGGCATCCACGCAATGCAGGCCACAGACCGAATGAAAAAGCGAAACCTGCCCGACTGTCTCGGGCGTTACCCCGAAATCAGGGTCGTAATAGGCTTTGGCATTGGACGAGAGTGCGAATGATTGTTGCACCCAGGCGTCGGCCAGTGCGAGCAATTGATGCTCGCGGCGCGCGCGCGCGAGGCGGTACATTGCGTAGGCGATGCCGGCGACGCCGTAATTTATCGTGACGAACGAGGCATTGGCGGGGCCACAACGCATCGCCGTCCCGCCGGGCCGATAGCGTTCCATCGCCGGATCTAGGCCTAGCGATCTGCACCACGAAATCCGACCTTGGGCGCCCATTACCGTGATCCTCGTCTTAGCGCGTCGTGTGGGTGTGAGTACACTTCGCCGAATCAGTTGATGCCCCCGGGCAACCCGGCGGCGGTTAGTGAGTCGTCCTCGACATTGAGGCCCTCATCTGGGAGATCGGAATCGGCGGGGAAAAGCCGACACAGGGCGCGCGGCGCGAGCGACATTCGCGGTCCAACTTTCTGAAGGTGGTAGGGCACCTGGGGCGCAGGTACTTTACGGCTGCGAGCGTATCGGCCCGGCGCTACGCTATGAAATGACACGCGAGGGTGCCTTGATTCGGCGGAAGTACGTGACCTGCTGGTTGCGCTGGACGCAATCGGGCTTGCAGGAGTTAGACTGGCAGCGCCCCCGGGGCGGACCCAGCCCCCAGCGAGCGCCGGGGGGCACAACTTCGCGCCCCCCGGGCCCGGTCCGTCAATGAGTCTTATCAGTGATGGTCGTGTCCCCCGGGCAGGTGTTCGTAGTGTCAGAGCACCCCCCACCGACACGACGGAGTTCCGCGCCGGTCAGGGTGCGGATGGTCTGCTTCTCGAGGCGCAGGGCCCTCGACGTGCCGGACTTGCGGGCTCCAGCCGTATCTTGGGCGAACTGGACTGTGCTATGTGCATCGATCATTTTCATGACAATTCTCCTAAAGTAAGTTGAGTAAAAGATTTGCAATCAGCTCGACAGAGTCGGCCTCGACGTTGCTTGGACACAAACAACACCAAGGCTTGATAGAGACATCGAAAACGGGCGGCGAAACCCGACAGGTTAGGCCCATGACCAAAGTCACTACGCGACCGTCCCCCTTTCCCCCGCAGAGTGATCTCCGGAAAAGCATGGACGACTTGCCGCTGATTGCGCCGCCGCAGGCGGCGTGAGTTTCACGGCGCATCGTTTGTGGCGCCCTCGATGGTCATTCCGTACGAGGCACCTTCGCCGTCGACGCCGAGTCCCGCTGCCGGATCGGCGAGAACATGAGCGCCAGTGATGAACGGTTCTTCGCGAATCAGATATCAGACGTAAGTTGCTTTCTTCATGCCGGCGCGCCGGGAGCGCTCGGCAAGCAAGCGTTCCTCCTCGACGGTGCGCCTAACAGTGAGCATCGCCATGGGAAACACTATATGATCTGTCGTTTTTTTGTGTATCGATACCTAGGAAAGCCACAGAAGGAGCATCGTGATGCAGAACAGCGCGGTACGGATCATGCTGGCGGTTTTGTGGATAGCAGGCTCCACCGCCGCTATCGCGGGTACTCACCTGGCCGCCAGCGACATTAACCCGGCACCGCCGTTCGATGCGGGCGACGGCGTCCCCGGGCGCGAGGGCTGGGCGCTCGGCCCTGGCCGCCCTGCGACCTTCCGCAGCATTCCGGAGCTTCTGCCTACGCGTCGCGTCGCACCGCCCGCCGTTGCCTCGAAGCTCCTCGAAGCGCGCAAGCCCTTCGACCTACATTACACCTTGGACGGCCAATCCCACTCGGTCGCGGAGTTTGCAGCACGCACCGACACCACCGGACTCCTCATCCTGAAGGGCAACCGGATCTTGTTCGAGGGCTACTACCTGGGAGCAGATCCGCAGGACAACTTTCTCTCCTTCTCGGCCGGCAAGTCGTTCGTTTCGACCCTCGTAGCCCTCGCGGTCGTAGACGGCAAGATTACAAGCATTGAGGAGCCGATTTCGAAGTACCTGCCGGAACTCAAAGGCTCAGCCTACGAATCTGCGCGCATCCGCGACGTGTTGCAGATGGCCTCGGGCACGAGCTATACGGAGGAATATGAGGACCCGCACTCCGATATCGCCGAGTTCGCGCGCATCGTGGATACGGGCCGCGGCGGTCTCTATGACTTTGCTCGCTCGTTCAAGGCCGTGCGGGCACCGGGCCAAAAGTTTTACTACGCCAGCACCGATACCGAGGTGCTCGGAGCACTGGTTGCTCGCGTCACGGGGACATCCTTGTCGGCGTACATGTCCGAGCGCCTATGGAAGCCGCTCGGCGCCCAGGCCCCGGCCCGCTGGGTCATCGATCAACCGGGCTCGGCCGGCCGCGAACTGGCGGCTGGTGGTCTGCAGGTACAGCTACGCGACTACGGCCGCTTCGGCATGCTATTCGCCAACGACGGAAGGGTGGGCAATCGCCAACTGCTGCCGGCAGGTTGGGTCGAAGCTGCGACGCGGCCCCGAGCTTCGTATCTTGACTTCGGTCAGCTCGAGCCGGGCTATCCTCTGGGCTACGGCTACCAGTGGTGGTGTATCCCGGGACCCCATCATCGCTTCACGGCCGAGGGCATCCATGGGCAGTTCGTGATGGTCGACCCCGTCGAGCATGTGGTCGTCGTCAAGCTGTCCGCATGGCCCCGCGCCTGGGAGGACGACAAGGAGAAGGAGACCCTCGCCTTCTTCGACGCCGTGACGTCGCAGCTTTCGCATGCTCCAGCCAAATCCTCAGCCACTTTACCGTCTCTCGTGGGAGATAAGCCACCCTTCCCTGCCCTCCGCATCGGTCTTACCCCGGCCGATCGGCGCGTGGCCGGTGCCGCTCGGCCAAATCTCCATGTCCTGAACCTCGAGCGCCACGAGTTCCCCACGACGCGCAAGATTTTCGTACAGTGTCCCCACCCTCACAGCACCGGGATCGCCACATCCTTCGTGCCGTTGACCGTGACGTGCTTGTTCGGCACCGTGGTGCTCAGCTGGTCCACGGTCAGCGTGTCCGAGGCGGCAGTGGCCACCGCTCCCGTGCTGGTGACCTTCAGCGTTTTGCCCACCGTGGTATCGCCGAAGGTCGTGGTGCTGCCCGCGCCTCCGGTGGTCACCGTGGTCAGCGTCGTGCCGATCGTTCCCGATACGTCCAACGCTCCCGCAGAGGTCAGGGACACGGCCCCCGAGCTATCCACCGTCGCGGTCAAGGCTGTCGCATCCTTGAGTGTGATGGCACCTCCCTCGGCCGTCACGGCACCCGTGAAGTCGTCCTTCACACTCGTCAAGGTGATCGCGTCGGTGCCGGCGTTCAGATCGGTCGCGCCGCTCACGTCGATCGATGAGCCCTTGAGCTGCGTGATGGCCCCTGCCGGCGCATCCACGTTCAGCTCTCCGGTCGTGATGTTGCCAAGCGCCACTCCGCCGCTCGCCGCTTGAATCGAGAGACTCCCCCCGACATCGATCTTTCCGCCGGTCTGCTCGAAGCCCGCTGTGCTCATGCTTCCCGCGATGTCGAGCTTGCCGGCCGTCATGATGAGGTTGCCGCTGCTTGTCAGCGAGCTCAACTTGGTCGCACCTGGCACCCCGCTGTCGTAGGTCACCGTCACGCCCGCCGGGATCGTCACCGCAGCCACGTTCGAATAGTCCGGAATCGCTCCGCCCGCCCAATTCGAGGCCGTCGACCAGTTCCCGCTTGCGCCGCCCGTCCACGTCACGCTCGCAAGTCGCGTGATGGTGACCGGCGCACTTGCGTAGCTGATGATGTAGCCCTGCTGATTGGAGTAGAGCCCGCCAGGTGTGATCACGTACGACCCTGCATTGACCGCCGGACCCGAGGGGCCGTTGAACGTGAGCGTGCCCAGGAGATTGGCGTTCGGCGGCGTCGAGTACGTCACGCCCAAGGCACCGCTGTACGCCGAGCCGTTGTACGTCACGCTGCCGCTATTGGCTGTCACCGTTAGCGGCGTCATGAACGACCGCAGCAGCGGATAGGTGTAGCCGCTGTACATCACCCAAGTATTGGTGAAATCCCAGTTGGGATTGACGTTGCCGTTGGCGGAGGTGGCGGAGGTGAAATTCGCCTGATTCTGCATGTTCGCGGTGGACATGCCACTCCCCCCTCCCGGAGAGGTTGTCTGACCGGTGGTGGTCGTATCCCAGAAGCTGTTGGTAGCGTGTGCGCCGTAGCTGTAGCCCACCAGCCCGCCGACATAACTGGTACCGCTCACGCGGCCCGCGGCGTAACTGTTGGCAACCGTCCCGTAGGCATTGGCGCCGACCAGCCCCCCTACCCATTCCGTACCGGTCACACTGCCTGTCGCATAGCTGTTGCTTATCGTGGCGCCGTAGTTCGCGCCCGCGAGACCGCCAACACCGCTGTAACCGCTCACACTACCCGTCGCGTAACTGTTGCTCACGGGGCTGTGGCGGTTCCAGCCCAGCAGCCCGCCCACATAATTGCTGCCTCCCACACTGCCCGTGGCATAACTGTTGCCGACGGTCCCGTAGGAATTGAGACCGACCAGACCCCCTACGTTATTCGTACCCGTCACATTGCCGGTCGCGTAACTGTTGGTGACGATGCCATTGTTGACGTCCCGGCCGTAGTTGTAGCCCACCAGTCCCCCTACGTCCGTCGTTCCCGTCACATTGCCCGTCGCGTAACTGTTGTTGATATAGCCGTTGAGCGTGTACGAACCGTAGTTGCGGCCCACCAGGCCGCCCACGTACTCGTATCCGTTTACGCTGCCCGTCGCATGGCTGTTGATGACGTAGTCGTCGTTCTCGCCGACGAGCCCGCCCACGTAGTAGGTCCCACCGCTCACAGATCCCGTCGCGTAGCTATTCTCGATTACGGCGCCGTTCTGCCCTACCAGACCGCCGACATAACTACTGCCCGTATCGCTACCGCTCACGTTGCCCTTGGCGTAGCTGTAGATGATCAGGCTCGAGTTCTGTCCCACCAGGCCGCCGATCTCGTAACTGCTGTTAGCGGCACCAATACCGTTCACATTGCCGATCGCATAGCTGGTGCTGATCTCGCCGCCGGAGCTAAAGCCCACCAGGCCGCCGACGAGTTCTTCACCGCTCACGGGCCCGCTCGCATAGCTGTTACCGATCACGCCTGTGTTGTAGCCCACCAGCCCGCCGACGTAGAATCCGGTAACGCTCACGCTACCCGTCGCGTAGCTGTTGATGATCGTGCCAATGTAGTTTGCACCCACCAACCCGCCGGTCTTGTATGAACCGTTCACTGACCCGGTCGCATAGCTGTTGTTGATGCTGACCGGACCTCCGTAGTTCCAGCCCGCCAGCCCGCCGACGTACTGATATCCGGTCACGCTGCCCGTTCCATAGCTAAAGCTGATCGCGCCCGTGTTGTAGCCCACCAGGCCGCCGACGTAACTGCCGCCGCTCACGTTTCCCGTCGCATAGCTGTTGCTGATGGTGCCCGTGTTGTAGCCCACCAGCCCGCCGGTAGAATTGCCCCCGCTCACAACCCCGGTCGCAAAGGTATTGCTGATCGTGCCGCCGCCGTAGTTGTA
>Ga0181519_10002588_pt1 | contig 15289 bp, 12 predicted proteins | sample PEATcosm2014_Bin_26_FD_121102 | JGI IMG/M metagenome (GOLD analysis project Ga0181519, IMG submission 121102) | Peatland microbial communities from MTU Mesocosm Facility, Houghton, MI, USA - PEATcosm2014_Bin02_10_metaG | ecosystem: Environmental > Terrestrial > Soil > Wetlands > Peat | place...
AACCTCCGCCGCGGGGCATGGGCTCCATGCGGATTTTGCAGTCGCCGAACTGGCCGTGGCCGCCGGACTGCTTCTTATGCCGGCCCTGGGCTTCAGCTTTGCCGCGGATGGTTTCGCGATAAGGAACTTTGGGCGCCTTGAGCGTGACTTCAGCGTGGTAGCGCTTTTTGAGGCGGCTGACGATGGCCTCAATGTGTGGCTGGCCAGCGCCGGCGATGAGGAATTCGTTGGTCTGCGGGTCGCGGAAGAAGCGGATGAGCAGATCCTCTTCCATGAGCTTGTGGATCGCAGGAGCGAGCTTGTCCTCGTCGGCGCGGGACTTGGGTTCGATGGCGTAGGTCATGGCGGGCTCGGGCGGCGCGGGCAGCGCGACCTGGAATTCGGCACCCTTTGCCCCAAGAGTGTCGCCGGTGAGCGTGTCGCGGAGCTTGGCCACCGCGCCGAGGTCGCCGGCGTGGAGCTCGGCGACTTCGACGGGCTTGCGGCCCTGCATGATGCTGAGGTGCGCGAGCCGTTCTGACGACCTGCGGATGTAGTTTTCCAGCGTGGCGTCGTTTTTGACTACGCCGCCAATCACCTTGAAGAAAGTGATGCGGCCGGCGAAGGGATCGGCCATGGTCTTGAAGACCATGGCGGTGACAGGCTCGGCGTCGTCGATCTTGCGCGTGGGCGCGTCGGCATCGGGCCCGGACGTGACGCCGACAATGGGCGAGCGCTCAGTGGGTGCGGGCGTGTAGACCTTCAGGAAATCGAGAAGATGATCGAGGGCCATGTTGGCGAGGCCGCTGGAAAAAAGCACGGGGAAGATGCGGTCTTCGCGGATGGCTTCGTGCAGCGCGGCGACGAGGTGATCTTCGGGGATGGTGCCCTTCTCGAAATACTCTTCCATCAGCTCGTCTTTGCCTTCGGCGACGAGCTCGACGAGTGCTTCGTGACGGGCCTTGGCGTCGGCCACGAGGGGCGCGGGAATTTCCGCAGACACTTTGCCGCGGCCATCGCCGCCAACGGTGTAGGTGTAGGCCTGCATGGTGACGAGATCGACTACGCCGTGAAAGCCCTGGGCGTCGACGATGGGCAACTGGACGGGAACACAATTGCGGCCCCAGCGCTCGGTGAGATCGTCAAGGAGGGCGCTCAAGCCGCCGCCGCCACCGGCTTTGGGATTATCCATCTGATTGACGAGAACGACGCGGGGCACATTGGCTTCTTCAGCGAATTTCCAAACGCGCTCGGTCACGGGCTCGATGCCGGCCGAGGCGTTGACGACTACGATGGCGGATTCGACGGGAAAGAGCGCGGCGCGGGCTTCGTGGGTGAACATGTGGAAGCCGGGCGTATCAACGAAGTTGATCTTGACGCCCTGCCACTCGGCAAAGGCGACGGCGTTTTGCATGGTGATGCCGCGGGCCACTTCCTCTTCGTCATAGGCGGTGGCGGCGGTGCCGTCTTCGACACGGCCCTGGGTGGGAGTCATTTTCGCGGCATGCAGCAGAGCGGCAATTAAGGTGGTTTTGCCGCAGTGTGCATGCCCCACTACAGCTACGTTGCGGATCTCACTTCCCTGGTACGTTTTCATGGCGTGTTGCTCCTTAAATGATGTGCGTCTCCCACCCTTTCGCATAAAGCGCGAAGGGATGGGGCACGGAAATGTTGGAACAGGGATTGGTGGGCGGCGCCGGCTGGGGCGTCTGAGGGGCCGAGTTGCCGGGATCGGGCTCCCGGTCTGCCGTCTTCCTCATTCATACGGAGGTCTCAGGCGGCGCAGGGCGAAAAAGAAGAGGGGATTTTCGCCGGGCGCTTCGTCAAAGACCGGATGCTATCACACGCGGAGTATGAACGTCCTGTGACTAGAGGCACAAAGACAGCGTAGTTAGCGGGGTTAGCGGAGCTAGCGGAGTTAGTGAGGGGGCGAGGGAACAGGGAAAAGTGTGAGTGTGAGTGTGAATGTGCGCCGACGACCCACACTCGCACTGTCTTATTCCCAGCGGCGCATGATCAGGCTGGCGTTGATGCCGCCGAAACCGAAGGAATTCGACAGACCGATGTCGAACTTGTGCGCGATGGCTTTGTTGGGCACGTAGTCGAGGCGGCACTCGGGGTCGGGGTTGTCGAGATTGATGGTGGGCGGAAGCTGCTGGTTGACGAGAGCCAGCACGGTGATGCCGGCTTCGAGTCCGCCGGCGCCGCCGAGCAGATGGCCGGTCATGGACTTGGTACCGCTGATCTTAAGCTTGTGGCTGAGCGCGTGCTCGCCGAAGACCTTTTCAATCGCAAGTGATTCGTTGCCGTCTCCGGCCGGAGTGGACGTGGCGTGGGCGTTCACGTAGCCAACCTCTTCCGGTTTGATGCCTGCGTCTTTGAGGGCGGCCCGCATGCTGCGCTGCGCGCCTGCACCTTCAGGAGCGATGCCGGTCATATGGTAGGCGTCGGCGCTCATGCCGTAGCCGATGACCTCGGCGAGAATTTTGGCTCCGCGCGCGCGGGCAAACTCCAGCTCCTCAAGAATGAGGATGCCGGCGCCCTCGCCCATGACAAATCCATCACGATCCTTGTCGAAGGGACGGCTGGCGCGGGTGGGCTCGTCGTTGCGCGTAGAGAGCGCGCGCATGGCGGCGAATCCGCCCACGGCCATTGGCGTGACAGCGGCTTCACTACCGCCGGCGATCATAGCGTCGGCGTCGCCGTGCAGAATCATGCGCACGGAGTCCCCGATGGAGTTGGCGCTGGTGGCGCACGCCGTGGCAGTTGCGGAGATGGGACCCTGCGCGCCGTAGCGGATGCTGATTTGGCCGGCGGCCATGTTGACGATGGCCGCGGGAATGAAGAAGGGTGACATCTTGCGCGGTCCACCGTTCAGCAGGTTGGTATGTTCGCGTTCGATGATTTCGAATCCGCCGATGCCGGAGCCGATGAAGACCCCTACGCGGTCGGCGTTGCTGGCGTCGATGACGAGGCCGGACTGCGCCATCGCCTCCTGGACGGCGGCAAAGGCAAAGTGGGTGAATCGCCCCATCTTGCGCGATTCCTTCTTGTCGATGAACTGCAGGGGGTCGAAGTTCTTGACCTCGGCGGCAAAGGTGACCGGGAAGGCGGAGGCGTCAAAGCCCTGGATGGGCGCGACGCCGCTCGAGCCTGCCAGGATCTGCCGCCACACTTCGGGTGCAGTATTGCCTACGCCGCAAAGCAGTCCCACGCCGGTGACGACGACTCTGCGCGGCGATGTCTGGGCGTATCCCTGGGCCGCTGCCTGACTCAATGGCTACTTGCCGCCTTTCGCATTCTTCTCGATGTAATCGATGGCGTCCTTGACGGTCTTGATCTTCTCGGCGTCTTCGTCCGGGATCTCCATGTCAAACGCCTCTTCGAACTGCATCACAAGTTCGACCACGTCGAGCGAGTCGGCGCCCAGGTCTTCCTGAAAGCTGGCGCCGGGGGTGACTTCGGCTTCATCCACCTGTAACTGCTCGACAATGATCTGCTTCACTTTTTCTTCAACGGCCATGCGTGCTTCTCCTCGTGTGATTAGGAAATCAAGAAAACTCTTCAGGGACTGGAACCAGCGCCCCGCGTGCCTACGATACCGGCCCACGGCGGGAGATGACAACCTTTGCGCGAAGAAATCTGCGCATGGCCCCGAAGTTTCAAGTCTACCGGGCGAGCCGGGGGGTGTAAAGGCGGGAAAAAACAGGGATTAGGGAACAGGGAGCAGGGATTAGTAGGGGAGCAAGGGAGCAAGGGAGCGAGGGAGCACGACGTGGAGGAAAATGCACAGCCCCAGGGCGTATATTTGGCGAAGAGGAAGGGGAAGAAAACGATGCCGATCTGGGTTGTTGGAGTCGTTGCGGCGGTGGCAGGAATCATCGTCGGGTTTTTGTCGCGGAACCTTACTGCGGGCACGCAAAAGGCGCTCCTCGAGCAGAGCAATCGCAGCCTTACGGAGGCATTGAATACTGCGCGCAGCGAGTCTGCGCAGCGGGCCGGTGAAGTTCTCGAACTCACGCGCCAGAACAGCAGACTAGAGTCAGACCTCGGCAACGAAAAGGCCAACGGAGAGAGGCTAACGCAACAGTTCAAGCTTCTGGCCGCGGATATTTTGAAGGAGAATTCGAAGACTTTCTCCGAAGGCAGCCAGAAGGAGTTGGGAAACCTTCTCAATCCGCTGACTGAGCAAATCAAGGATTTTCGAAGCAAAGTCGAGGAAGCGCAGAAGGAGAGCCTGATTGGCAGGACGGCACTGGCCACCGAGTTGAACCAGCTCAAGGATCTCAATGAAAAGCTTTCCGCAGATGCGCAAAACCTCAGCACGGCGCTGCGCGGCTCGGCCAAGGCGCAGGGCGATTGGGGCGAGTTCATTCTGCGCGATCTGCTGGAGAAGGCGGGGCTGCGCGAGGGCGAGCAGTACAGTTTTCAGCAGAGTTTTACGGGCCTCGAGAGCGAGGACGGCGGAAAGACGCGATCGGCGCGCACCGACGTGATTATTCTTTTGCCCGGCGGCCGGAATCTGATTATCGATTCGAAAGTCTCCCTTACCGCGTATACCGATTATGCGAATGCAGCGGACGACGCCGCGCGCGGCGCAGCGTTGAAACTGCATTTGGCGAGCGTGCGCGGCCACGTGACGGGATTGGCCCGGGCCGGATATCAGAAATTGCCGGGAATTGAAGCGCCGGATTTCGTGGTGATGTTTGTGCCCGTTGAGCCGGCTTTTCTGCTGGCGCTGCAAAACGACGGCGAACTGTGGGCTGACGCCTATCAGCAGGGAATTCTGCTGGTGGGGCCGACGACGTTGCTCTACATCATTCGCATCGTGAATGTGCTGTGGCAGCAGGAAGTCCAGGCGCGCAGTGTGCGCGACGTGATGAATCGCGGCGCCGAGCTTTACGACAAATTCGCGAACTTTGTGGGCGACCTGGAGGCGGTGGGCAAGGCACTGCGGGCGGCGGATCAAAGCTATGGCACGGCGATGAAAAAGCTGAGCGAGGGTCGCGGTAATCTTCTGCGCCAGGTGGAGATGCTCAAGGAACTTGGCATCAGAACCAGCAAATCGCTGCCGCGGAATTTGCTGGATGCGTCGGCGGGCGAGGAATCGGAGCTGGCCCTGGCGGCGGAAGCGGATGCGAGCGACGAATCCGCACCGTGAGCCGCGCTTGGCCATTCGCTGACTGGGGTCAGACTTGGCGCGAGAAGGCTTTCTTTGCGATCACTTCAATCTCCGGTTCGGTTATCGCGGAGAGATCCGCCGTTTCGGTCGCGATAATCCGTAGGAATGTCTCTGGGTGATGGCTTTTCAGATATGCGCTCAGGAACACAGCCGCGTTGCTGGTTCCCGTGGCATGGCCGATGAGGATGATCTCCTGGGCATGGGCCAGATCCTGGGCGATCTGCTCGTACCATGAGTCTTCTTCGGGAACACGCTCGCCCACGTAATGAGCTTCCTTGCGGTGGATCAAGTGGTGATGGAATCCATGGGGATCGTAGGGCTTAACCGCAACTTCATCTTCGGGCAGGTTGACCCCGCGGTCATGGTAAACGTGCGCCGCATGATGGTCGATGACGACAACCATTCGGCCGGGTTGGTTTGCTTTGGCGGGCTTCTCAATAATCCCGTCCGGGAGAGCCCCGGCCTCATGCAGAAAATGGCGCAGGCGGGAGATCTCTTCCACACTGAGATCGTGGCTGCTTGGTCGCTTGAAGAGTTCTCTCTTTGAGCCGATTACGAAAAGAAACTCATCGTGTCCGTGGGGCTGCACTTCGCCGATTTGCGCAATCAAATCAACAACTGCGCTCCAGCTGAGATTGCGCGGCAGTTTTCCGTGGATCAGGCTCTCTAGTAGTTCTTCGTGATCGCGACGAATATGGTCACTCATGGTGGGAGTATTTCACCTCCGAAGGGGAAAAAGTGTTCCGGCTTGCTCAGGTCGGGCGTTGGTCAGCTTGAGAGAAGCCACCTCTCAGGGGCTAAAGGCCCCCTTTTTGAGGCTGTTTGCGGCACGGCTGAATCCGCGCCCTTTCAAAACAATTTCAAACTGACCCATTGCCCGTGGCGCGGTCGTACCCAGCGTCGTGGTAGCTTGTCCGCGCGCTTTCCGGCTGCGTTCTTCGCCAATTATTGCGGCGGCGGGGTGGGCTTGGCCGGCGTGTCCGGTGTTTGTTTGACGCGCTTCAACGTTAGCTCGACGCCGGGGAAGTCTCCCGAGTCGGATTTCGTGGTCATCTTGATCTCGTCGTCGCCGGTGACCGCGCAACTGTGGTGGATGGTCATGCCGTTGAAGGATACGTCGAAGGTGAACTTGTCACCATCAATTTTGCCGTTGCTGACGGCGATGGGGTCGCCTTGCGGACCCTGCACCGTGCCGGTGAGCGTGACGCCGTCCTGCTTGAAGGTGAAGGTGAGCGGAAAGCTCTGGCCGTCGGGGGTTTTCATCTCCGTCGACCACGTTCCGGTGACGTCGGCAGCGCGCACGGAGGCCGTGCCGAGCGTCATGACCAATGCAGCGCAAACACAGAGTAGTGTTTTCATCGCGTTCCTCGCAGACATGATACAGGGGGCAGGTTTCAGGTGCCAGGGGTCAGCCGCCAGGGGTCAGTGACGGTGAGACGTGAGCCTTGGACCAGTATCAGAAGCCAAGCCGCAGGGGCTAAAGCCCAGCCTTCATTTTTCTGCTTGATTCAGGGGCCTGAAGGCCCCTGCTCCCTCCGGATGCCCGAAGGCCGGATTCTTCGGCCTCCCTATTTATGTATCGCTTTCTGCCTATCGAACGATAGAATGCGGTGTCTCAGGACCGAAAAAGGAGAGTGCGAGGCATGACGAAGTTAACGCGGGGTGTGGTTTTGATTTGCGCGGTAACGATTCTGATGGTGGGCTGCAAGCCGTCGCCGGGGAGTGCTTCGCCCGGGAGTGGGTCGGCGCCTGTGGGCACCGTCAGCGGTCCAGGGCCGCAGTCGGGCGGCAAACCCGGGGCTGCGACATACGTTACCGCCTCGGCGCTGCCGAATCAATTTACGACGGCCACCATCACCGATCCATCCTTGAACAACATGCCCTCGGCAACCCTGACCATCCCCGCCGGGTGGAAGCTGCAAGGCATTACCATGATCAGCGCTTGCACGTTTTCGCCGTGGCCGGTCTTTCGCGCCTATTCGCCCGATGCCTTGATGCAGATGCGGATTGAGCCGGTGGTCGGCTGGCAGTGGCACCCCGCATTGAAGGGCACGTTTAACAGCGGGTGCGCGAATATCTCCGGACAGATTTCGGCGGCCGCCTTCCTGCAGTATTACCTGGGAATGATGCAGGGCGGCGTGCACGTGGAGGGGACCATGCCGGTTTCCGCTGCGTATCAACAATGGGCGCAGGGGTACGCCGCAAACCTGACCCAACTAACCACGCGCGCTCCGGCGGCGATGCGCAGCAACTACACGGCGGACACGGCGGCGTTGCGGATCGAGGTGGTAAACGGGTCGTTCGTGGTGGAGGAGCGGCTTCGGACGGTGGTGGAGTGCTCCATTGGCAACAACGCCAGCCCCTCCCAGACCGGCGGCACGTGCTGGGCGAGAGTTGACGTGCTTACGGCTCCGCTGGGCGAACTGGATGCCCTGGTGCAACTGGTGGACAACAACAATCTGCCGCACGGCGTGAACTCGCCGCAGTGGACGCAGGCGGCATTGCAGCGGCAACAGCGGCAGGGCCAGCAGGCGATGGCCGCCTTGACAGCTCAGGAACAACAGGAGAGCCAGATGATCTATCAGCAGTTCCAACAGATCATGCAGCGCTCCGCGGCCGAGCACCAGGCGTTCATGCAGCAACAGGAGTCACAGTTCGAGAGCGCGATGAACAACGCGAATGCGTCGATGAATGCGCAGAGCACTGCCGCTTCCGACTGGGTGGACTACTCGCTGGACCGGGAAACCGTGATGAACCCCGACGGAAGCACAACAAAGGTTACCGCCGGCTATTCGGAGACCTGGACCAACGGAACTCAGTGGTACCAGACCGACATTCCGAATTCCAATCCGAACGGAGTGCTGGCTGGAAACTGGTCGCCGACGACGCAGGTTCAGGGGAACGGGACCCCGATGAACTGAGGGAGATAGTGAAGAGAGTGAACGAAGTGAAAGGAGTGAAGCGCCGACAGAGTAACCTTCACTTCTTCAGTTCCTTCACTTCTTTCAATTCTTATCTTTGTCCTTGTTCTTCCGCGAAGGCTTCGCGGAGCCTGCGCCAGGTGGTTTCGAGGTCTTCAGGCAGGACGCGGGTTTCGGCGACGGTGGTCATGAAGTTGGTGTCGCCTACCCAGCGCGGCATAGCGTGCAAATGCAAGTGACCGGCTACGCCCGCGCCCGCGGCCTGGCCGATGTTCATTCCAAAATTGAAGCCGTGTGGCGAGTAGACGCGATCGAGAACGCGCTCGGTGCGTTGCGCCAGATCGATTAGCTCGTGCGCGGTTTCGAGGGGCAGCGCGGCCAGTCGGTCGAGATGCGCATAGGGCACGACCATGACGTGGCCTGAGGTATAGGGGAAGGCGTTGAGGCAGATGTAGCAATGCTCGCCGCGCACGACTAGCCCGCCGGCGGCTTCAGCCTGGTCACGATCCATGCCGTGGGCGATGGCGTAGTCGATGGCGGCGATGAGATTGCAGAAGACGCAGCCCAGATCGCCGGGCCAGGCATCGAGAGCCTTGGGAACGCCCGCGCGCACGGCGTTGTCCGCCGAAGTGATATACGCAAAACGCCAGGGAGTCCAGAGATGGTCCATGCGAGGCTCGCTGTTGGTAACGATAAAGCAGGGAACAGGGATTAGGGAACAGGGAAACGGGAAACGGGGAACAGGCAACAGGGAACAGATGACCGTGCTTTGGAAGGGTTCGCGGTATCCCACCCTAAAGTTCGCCGCGATGCTGCAAACTTTAGGATGGGGCATCCAGCGAAGGACGTGAAACGGTTAGCCGTGGATTGTGCATGGAGGATCGTAGACCGTTGTCAGCTTGTGGCTTGTGGCTGAAAGCTGGCAAGCCACAAGCTGCGCAGGGCGCGAAACGAATGCGTGTGCTACCACATCTAATAGATGAGCGGTCGGAGCAGAGCGGACGAGTGGTTCACCTTGTGACGTGTTCAATTGACGCTGGTTTGCGGAGGTTGCTACACTGATAGGCGTAGCTTCCTGCGCGGATTCCAGCAGTGAGTTGCGGCCGCCCTCCCAGCAAGCCGTTGCCTGCCGGCGTTTCCCAGGGAAATCAGCCGAGTTTCGATCTCCAGAGCAACCGGATGGGGACGGCGTTTCCTGCGGAAGACGGACCGGCGCGCCACGTGGCGCGAGGGCAACTGAATACAGCCCGAGGGCGACCGGAACGCAGAATTGCGCGGGAACCACCCAGCAGTTGGCTTCAAGCCATCGCTGGAGCACGTAATCGCGGAGCTGGCAGTAATGGCAAACGTCCTCAATCCTGAAACCGAGAGTATAACCCTGAACACCGAACTGGAAACCCCGACTTTAGAGCCTGCGACGGAGCTTGAGCAGCCGTCGTACGAATCCACGTCCAACCCCGAGCCTTCCGCAACTGTCGAAGTCACCCCTCTGGACGCCGATGCCTTAACCCAGCCTGCCGTTGCAACGGAGCTGCCCGCTGTTGAAGCGGAGCTGCCTTCCGTTGAAGAGGAGCTTTCTGCAGCTCCCGCGACGACCCCTGAGGAAACACCCGCAGTTGCCGCCGTCACGAATACGCCGACAGCACACGCTGGCGAGCCGATGGATGATTTTTCAAGCGCCCTGGCCGCATTTGAGCGTGAGCAGGCCGCTGAAGCGGCTGCCATTGAGGCCTACGGCGACAAGATCGTCAGCGGCAAGGTGGTGGAACAAAGAGAAAAGTTTCTGGTGGTGGATGTAGGCCTGAAGTCCGAGGGCCTTGTGCCTCTGGAGCAGGTGGTCGACCACACCGGCGCGGTAAAGTTCCAGCCGGGCGACGAGATTGAAGTGGTGATTGAGCGCGAGGAGCCCGAAGGCGGGTACCTGGTGAGCTACGAGCGCGCGCAACGCCTGCGCGTGTGGGACACGATCGAGAAGGCCGCCAACGACAAGACGCCGGTGAAGGGCATCGTGGTGAGCCGCGTAAAGGGCGGGTTGACCGTCGACATCGGGATGAAGGCATTTTTGCCCGGGTCGCAACTGGAAATCCGGCCGGTGCGCAATCTGGACGCCTATCTGGGCCAGCCCATTGAAGTGCGCGTAATCAAGCTCAACAAGAAGCGCGGCAATGTGGTGGTGAGCCGCAAGGAGCTGCTGGAGGAAGACCAGAACAGCAAGCGGTCGGCCACCATGGAGCACCTTAGCGAAGGCGCCGTGCTGACGGGAACGGTGAAGAACCTGACCGACTACGGGGCGTTTGTCGACCTGGGCGGAATCGATGGCCTGCTGCATATCACCGACATGAGCTGGGGGCGGTTGACGCATCCCCGCGACCTGGTGAACGTAGCCGACGAGATCCAGGTGAAGGTGCTGAAGTTCGACAAAGAGAAGCAGCGGGTTTCACTGGGCTTCAAGCAGTTGACGCCTGACCCGTGGCTGGACGCCACGGAGCGTTACCCGGTGGGGGCCAAGGTACACGGCCGCGTGCTTTCGGTGACCGATTACGGGGCGTTCGTTGAGCTGGAGCAGGGCATCGAAGGACTGGTTCACCTTTCCGAGATGACCTGGTCGAAGCGGTTGAAGCACCCGTCAAAGCTGGTAAAGCCGGGCGACGAAGTGGACACTGTGGTGCTGAGCGTGAATCCGGCCGACCGACGTATTTCGCTGGGCATGAAGCAACTGCTCGAGAACCCCTGGGAGAACCTGAGCGACAAGTATCCGCAGGGGACGATCGTCGAGGGCCGGGTGCGCAACCTGACCGACTTCGGCGCGTTTGTGGAGATTGAAGACGGCATTGACGGGCTGGTTCACGTTTCAAACCTGAGCTGGACCAAGCGCGTGAAGCATCCGTCGGAAGTGGTGAAGAAGGGCGAGAAGGTGAAGGCCGTGGTTCTGGGCGTAGAGCCGGAGAACCGTCGCCTCAGCCTGGGCATCAAGCAATTGCAGCCGGATGTCTGGGAGAGCTTCTTCGCTACGCACCGCGTGGGCGACACCGTGCACGGCAAGATTCTGCGCACCGCGCAGTTCGGCGCATTCGTCGAAATTGCGGAGGGCGTGGAGGGTCTGTGCCACGTGTCGGAAGCCGGCGAAGGCGGCGACCACTCCAAACTCGAACAGGGGCTGGAACACGACTTCAAGATCATCAAGATCAACGTGGAAGAGAAGAAGGTCGGACTGAGCCTGCGCGCCGCAAGCGGGCAGGAAGCCAGCCGGTCTACGGTCGAGCACTACAAGGAGAGCGCGCACAAGGCGCCCGTCTCCAGCTCGACAACCACGCTGGGCGATCTGGTGAACTGGCGGAAGAACGAGCGGTAGAAACAGTGGTCAGTTGTCAGTGATCAGTTGTCATTTGCAGAACGGCCACCCTTCGGGGTGGCCGTTTTGCGTTTGCGCTATGAGATCACGCGGAATGAATTGGCTGGGGTCGGATTAATTACCGGTGGGGATGATTCCGGCGTTCTCGACCATCAGAATCGTGGTGCGCTGCGGCGCGCGCGTGCGGTGGACCACGGTTTTGGGGACTACAAACCCCTGGCCGGGCTTAAGCGAGACCGTACGTTCTTCGAGCCCATCTCTAATGTCGATCAGCAGCTCACCGTCGACCACGTAGAAGAACTCATCGTCGTCGTCGTGCTTATGCCAGTGGTATTCGCCCTCGATTGCGGCCATGCGCACCACGGAATCGTTGACCTTGCAGAGAGTCTGATTGAACCATTTGTAATCGTTGGCGCCGGGAACGGCATGGACGTCGATCAGCTCAAGCGGGCCGTGCAGGATGTTGAGGCGAGTTTCGTAGGGGAAGGGTGCGGTTTCAGCCATAGCGCGGACCTCTTTAATACAGGGACCAAGAGAATCAGAATACAGGGGCCACGGAACAGGAAGCGAAGATCGGAAAAACGGCGGCCATCGGGAAGGATGGCCGTTGCGCGTTTCACGCATGTCGATTCGACCGGCGACAAATACTACTTCCGCGCCGTATTTTTTCCCGGGTTTCGATTCCGCGCGGAGGACTACAGGGTGATGACGATTTTGCCTATCTGCGCGTTGCTTTCGAGGTATTTGTAGGCTTCGACAGTTTGAGCGAACGGGAAGGTCTGTGCGATCTCCGGCTTGAAGAATCCATCTGCGAGGTGATCGTAGATGTACTTCTTCATGGTCTCCCACTCTGGCGTACCACGCAGTTCGCCGAAGGTGTAGCCGAACATGGCGATGCGTCGGCCAAAGGCAGCGAGAGGGAAGGGAGTGGGTTTGCCGGAGAGCCCGCCATACAGGAAGATGGTGCCGCCGTTGGCCGTGGCCTGCGCTAGCGTATTGATGTAGTCGCCGCCCACCGGATCGAAGACGATGCGCGCACCCTTGCCACCGGTGATCGACTGCACCCGGGCCACCAGGTCCTCCTCTTCTGTGACGATGACGTGGTCAGCGCCGAGGGCTATGAGCTGATCCTTTTTGGCTGAGGTACGGGTGGTCGCGATAGAGGTGCCCCCCTGTGCCTTGACGATCTGGATGGCTGCGAGCCCAACGGACGAACTGGCAGCGGTGATGATGACGAAGTCGCCTGCGGCCACTTTCCCGAAGGTCACCAGCGCACCATAAGCGGTGCAGTATTGCATCCAGACTGAGGCGCCCTCGACTGCGGAGAATGAATCCGGAACGGCTGCGAGAACGCTCGCGGGAACCACGGCCTCCTCCGCAAGCACTGGATACTGGTTCATCGAAAAACCCGGAATCGTGCCGAAGCGCTTGCCGATGAGAGCGGGATCGACCTCGGGACCAACGGCGATGACCTTTCCGAGCGCTTCGTATCCGAGGCCGGACGGCAGACTCGGCTTTTCAAAGTAGAAGCCGTGATAGTACACGCTTTCTGCCCGATTGAGGCCCACTGCTTCGATCTTGAGAAGAACTTCGCCAGGACCGGGCTGGCGCTCGGGCAAATCTTCGATATGAAGGATTTCGGGACCACCGAGCTGGTTGAAACGGATAGCTTTGGGCATGATGCAGACATCTCCTGTCGCTAGTGAGATGCGGACCATTGATGCGCGTTTCAAAATTTGCGTGACGGGAGTGTTGCTCGACGGCCCGAAGCTCCGCTGAAGCGGTTGCAGTCAATCAAGTCCGATTGTGCGATGGGCGAGCGAAAACTGGAGAGATCTTCCGCTTATGGCCGTCCACTTGGCCGGACTTATTCCACTTGCATTTCTTTGAGCACGATGACAATGCCCAGCGCGAAGAGGACGCTGATGAGCGCGAAGAGGAAGACGCTGGAGTAGCCGTAGAAGCCGATGATGGCGCCGGCGATGGGACCGACGAGGAAAAAGGAGACATCGGCAAAAGCGGTGTAGACGCCGAGTGCGGTGCCGCGATTGAATTCGGGAACGCGCTTGACCGCTTCCACCCCGATGGCAGGAAAGACCAGCGAGAGGCCCAATCCGCCGATGGCTGCGCCCGCCATGGCCATCCACGGCGCGACGGCCTGCCAGAGCAGAACCATGCCCACGGCTTCAGTCAAAAGCGAAGCGATGGCCACGGGATAGCCGCCATAGCGGCTGATGGTTCTGACGAAAAAGACGCGCACGAAGACGAAGCCAACGCCGAAGGCGGTGAGGCAGAGCGCAGCGCCGTCCCAGTGCCGATTATGGTAGAACAGCGTAACGAAGGTGGCGAGAACGCTGTAGCTGACGCCGCCCAGCGCCAGTCCCATGCCGTGCGGAGCAACGCGGCCCAGGACATGCGCAAAGGGCATATGCTCGCCGGGTTCCACCGGAACAGGTTCTTTATGCCAGGCTACGGCAAAGCTGATGGCGCAAATGAGGATGGTGAGCACGCCAATGGAGGCCAGGCCCCATTGCTGTTCGAGAACTACGCCGAGGGGCGCAGCGAGCGCCATACCGCCGTAGGTGCTGATGCCGTTCATACCGATGACCTTGGCGGTGTGCTCCTGGCCGGCGGCGGTGATGCCCCAGAGGGTAGCGCCTGTGGAGCCGAGGCTTTCGCCGACGCCAAGCACCAGGCGGCTGACGATGAGCACCGTAAAGCTGAGCCAATGCACGTCGGACAAGAGGGCAGCGGCGACCAGGAGCGCGCCGCTGGCGGTGCAGCAGGCCATGCCCCAGAGCACGGAGATCTTGGCGCCCATGTGATCGGAGATGCGGCCCGCCCAGGGACGGCTTGCGAGAGTGGCAATGTACTGGATGCTGATGGCCAACCCAGCCAGCACCGTGCTGTAGCCCATCCGCAAATGCACGAACGGCGGCAGCACCGCGAGGGGTAACCCGATGGAGATGTAGCAGATGAACGTGAAGTATACGTATCCAGCGATGTGCCGCGAGTGGCTCTTAAGGTCATCCGTGGCCGGAACCGGGATGTGTGCTGCGGCAGAGGTTGGCATCGCGTGGAATAGTTCTCGGATAGAAAACGTGCAATTCCAGTATAGCGAAGTGGTAGAACCACTGCATCAAGGACTACATTTCACCTATGGACGGACGCGGCACGTCGCTGCGCAACCACACAGGCTCTACGGCCGGCCGGGCTTCATTGCCCAGAGGATCCCGTTCCTAATGATCCCGTAGAGCAGGGGGTTCGCGTAGTCTTCCTTGTTGTGGCCAAGCGCCAGGTAGAACTCGCGCCCACCGTCGAATTCCTGATACCACGCCAGCGGCAAGTCGACGGGGAATTTGGTTACATCGATCGTCATCGGCTCCGTGGCAATTTTTGTCCGGTCTGTTACCAGGACCGGATGGATACCCGGGTTCAGGTGGTCAAGGAAGTAGCACTCGTCGGTCCACGTGAACTGGGCGGGCACGCCTTTGACGGCGGCGAAGTCTGGATCGACGACGCGAACGGTGAACGGCTGCTGGTGCGGATGAGCCGCAAATTTGCCGCCCAGTACGGACCAGAAGTAAGGCCAATCCCGCTCCGATCCCGAGGCCGAGTGGAGGCCGACGAATCCGCCACCGGCTTCGATGTAGCGCTTGAATGCGTCGCGCTTGGCATCGTCGCTGAAGGCCTGGTTGTTGCTGTTGGCAAACACCAGCGCGGCGTACTGGCGCAGGTTGCCGTCGGTAAATACGCTTGGGTCGTCTGAGGCATCAACGATGAATCCGGACTCCTGGCCCATCTTGCGGATCGCTGCCACGCTGGAGGCAATATTGTCGTGCACATAGCCCTTGC
>Ga0181519_10002589_pt1 | contig 15289 bp, 12 predicted proteins | sample PEATcosm2014_Bin_26_FD_121102 | JGI IMG/M metagenome (GOLD analysis project Ga0181519, IMG submission 121102) | Peatland microbial communities from MTU Mesocosm Facility, Houghton, MI, USA - PEATcosm2014_Bin02_10_metaG | ecosystem: Environmental > Terrestrial > Soil > Wetlands > Peat | place...
GAACAGCAGGATGAGCCGCATATCCGGCCAGCCCGGCGCAGCCAGAGAAATTCCCCACCAGCCGGGGAAAAGCACCAGCCAGGTGCCGATCGGCCGGTCGAGCCGCGCCAGGCGCAGATAAGGCCGCCAAGGCGCTGGCGCGTAAAGATCGACCCAATCGCCGCTCGGGATATCGGTCATGCGGGGGCATCTTGCCCGGCGCGCAGGCTTCGCGGAAGTGTGGCAATATCGCCCCATGGCCTATCAGCCGGTCACCCGCCTCTTTGTCGAGGCCAGCCTGGGCGAGGGCGGCTCGCTCGGCCTGGCAGCAGCCCAGGCGCATTACCTCAAATCCGTGCTGCGCCTCGATAAGGGCGATGAGGTCGCGTTGTTCAACGGCCGCGACGGCGAGTATGGCGCGCGCATCGCCGGGATGGGCCGCGGCTGGTGCTCGCTCGACGTGCTGGCCCAGCGCCGCCCCCAGCGCAATGAGGCCGATCTGTGGCTGGTCTTCGCGCCGATCAAGCGCGCGCGGCTTGATTTCCTGGTCGAGAAGGCGACCGAGCTGGGCGTCTCCGAAATCCGTCCGGTGATGACCGCGCGCACCATGGTGGCGCGGGTCAATGCCGAACGGCTCAAGGCCAACGCCATCGAAGCCGCCGAGCAAAGCGAGCGGCTTTCCGTGCCCGATGTGTTCGAGCCGGTGAAGCTCGCCGAGCTCCTCAAGACCTGGCCGGCGGGGCGCAAGCTCATCCTGTGCGACGAAAGCGGCACCGCGAAACCCATCGCCGAGGCGCTGAAGGTCCAAGGCTTGAACGGTTCCAGCCCCGCGCCTTGCGCAATCCTGACCGGCCCGGAAGGCGGATTCGCCGATTCCGAACTTGACGACCTGCGCAAACTCCCCTTTGTATGCGCCGTCGGCCTGGGGCCCCGGGTGCTGCGCGCCGACACGGCGGCGCTGGCATCGCTGGCCGCGTTCCAGGCGCTGGCCGGGGATTGGACCCGGGACCGTCCGCGCTAGTCTTTCCACGCATCTCTTGTCACCCCGTCTTCACGCAACCGAGACAGAATCGCGTTCATGTCCGCTCCTTCCCATTCCGGCGGCGCGCCGGTAACCTCCAAGCGCCAACTGATCGACTACCTGGCTTCGGGCTCGAAGCCGCTTGCCGATTGGCGCATCGGTACCGAGCACGAAAAATTCGTCTTCCGCCGCGAAGATTTGAAGCGCGCGCCCTATGATGGGCCGAACGGCATCCTGGCGCTGCTGCGCGGGCTGCAACGTTTCGGCTGGGAACCGGTGCTCGACGCCGACAAGATCATCGGGCTGTCGCAGGGCGAGGCCAGCATTTCGCTCGAGCCCGGCGGACAGTTCGAGCTGTCGGGCGCGCCCTTGAAAACCCTGCACGAGACCTGCGCCGAGCTGCACCAGCATCTGCGCCAGGTGCGCGAGGTTGCGGGGGAGCTCGATCTCGGCATGCTGGGATTGGGCTTCGATCCGCAATCGCGGCGCGACGAGGTGCCGTGGATGCCGAAGCGGCGCTACGCCATCATGCGCGATTACATGCCGAAAAAAGGCAAGCTCGGCATCGACATGATGCTGCGCACCTGCACGGTGCAGGTGAATCTCGATTTCGCTTCCGAGGCCGACATGGTGGCGAAATTCCGCGCCGGGCTGGCGCTGCAGCCGCTCGCCACCGCGCTGTTCGCGGCCTCGCCCTTCACCGAGGGCAAGCCCAACGGGTTCTTGAGTTTCCGCAGCCAGGTCTGGACCGACACCGATCCCGACCGCTGCGGCATCCTGCCCTTCGTGTTCGAGCCCGGCATGGGCTTCGAGCGTTATGTCGACTACATGCTCGACGTGCCGATGTATTTCGTCTACCGCGACGGCAACTACACCGACGTCTCCGGACAGAGCTTCCGCGACTTCATGAAGGGCAAGCTGCCCGGCATGCCGGGGGCGATTCCGGTGATGAGCGATTGGGTCGACCACCTGACCACGGTCTTCCCCGAGGTCCGTCTGAAGAAGTTTTTGGAAATGCGCGGCGCCGATGGCGGCCCGTGGCGGCGGCTTTGCGCCTTGCCCGCGCTCTGGACCGGGTTGCTTTACGACAGCGGCGCGCTCGACCAGGCCTCGCAGTTGATTTCCGGCTGGACACACGAAGACCATGCCGTCTTGCGCCGCGACGTGCCCCGGCTGGGTCTCGCCACCCAATTCCGCGGCCGGGCGCTGAAGGACTGGACGCTCGATATGCTGAACATCGCCTCCGCCGGCTTGAAGGCGCGCAAGCAACTCGACACCACCCGCGACGACGAGAGCATATTTCTCGACACGCTGTTCGAGAGCGCCGAATCGGGTCAAACCCCGGCGGAAAGGCTGCTGGCGGAATATCGCGACCGCTGGGGCGGCAAGATCGAGCCGCTCTACGAGGAACAGAGCTACTAGCGCGGCTCACCGGCCGATCCCCCGTTCGAGCGCCTGTGCCGGCGCCCGAACGGATCGAAAAATCAGAACGACAGGATCGTGTCGAGGGCGAGGGTGAACTCGTTGCTCGTGCCGGCGAAGGGTGCGATGCCGGCCGTGCCGCCGAGCACCGTGTCCCAGCGCACTTCCGGCCTTACCGCCAAGCCCACCGTGCCCGGCAGCTTGAGCGGCGGCGTATAGGTGGCGCCGACAGTCATCTCGCCATAAAGGGTGTTGCCCTCGCCCGTGCCATAGCTGTTGCCGGTGTAAAAGCGTTCCAAATCGACGTAATCCTGGCTTTCGGGATAGGCGCTGGCGAAGGAGAACGCACAGCCGCTGGACGGGCTGGAGCCGTAACAGGAGATGCGATTGGTGAACTGATCGGCGAAGGCCTCGGCGCGTCCGGTCACCGACCACTGGTCGTTGATCTTCCAGGTTATGTACTGCGCGGCGCCGCCGCCGGTGGCGCGGAACAGATCGTCATGGACCAGGTTCAATTCGGTCACCGAGGTCCAGTCGTCGTTGATCTTGTAGGTGATGACGGTGTCGTAATATTCGCGCCAATGCCCGTTGGCCCCGGCGAAGGCGACGGAGGGCAATTCCGGCCCGACATGCGCCAGCGCCAGGACGTTCAGCTTGCCGTCGAGCAGATTGTTGAGCCCGAAGCCCATGAGGAAATGGCCGAGGCTGCTGTTGACCATGCCGTGGTTGGAGCCGAGCGAGGCGTTGACGCCGGTATCCCATCCGGCCCAAACGTCGAGCGTGTTGTTGGCGTGGAAGGTGCTGTAAATGCCGGTGGCCTTGAAGGGCAGGCCGAAGCTGAAGATGTAGCTGTGCGAATAAAGCGGGTTGGCCGTCGCGTCGATCGACTCATAGCCCATCGGCGTCGGGAATTGCCCGATCTTCCAGTCGATGCCGCCGGTGCCGGTCAACGGGCTGTGCAGCTGGGCGTCGGCCTCGATGATGTCCCACTGATAGGGGCTGTTGGTCACCAGATCGAATTCGTTGAAGAAATGGGTGAAGCGCGCATCGGTGCCATAGAGACCGGTGAACTTGAAGCCGCCCTGCCAGCCGGGGTTGTTGGGATCGAGATCGTGCTCGATGTTCAGCATCGCCTGGTTCATGCGGATGCTGTCGTCGCGGTCGGTGAAGAGCTGGCCGTCATTGAGGTTGCTCGACGGATCGGAGGGATTGTAGGAAACGCCGGCCTCGACATGGCCCGAGAACATGATGCCGCCGAAGAGCGGATCAACCCAAACCGGGTGCGCGGGCTGGTCATCCGCGAAAGCCGGAGCGATCAGCGCCAAGGCGCAGCCAAAAGCGGCAACGAGGCCGGTGAGATTTCGAACGTACATGGTTTCCCCTTCAAATATTCGCCGGGAATCCTGACACAAAATCGTAAATAAACCAATGTTCCGGGTAGGGGCCGGAGCCGAAGGGCGGAATCGAGTCGCCCTCAGATGGGCGTTCTTGCTTACTGCGCCGCGGCCTGATCGCCGCCGAGCGTGGCGGTCGCCCAGGATGAGGGATCGGCCGATGATTTTTCCGGGGTCAGCCCGGACAGCGACATCCAGCGTGCGCGGAACCAACTCCGCGATGAGACTTCCAGTTTGACCTGATGATTTTGCGGCGGGCCCGCCAATCCAAAAGCCGCCCAGGGAATCATGGTTTCGGCGACGATGCGCGGCTGGTCGGCGCCGAAATAAAGCGTGGTGGCGCCGGCGACTTGCGTGCATGAAGTTCCGTGCTGCTCCGAAGCGCCGCCCTGGCACAGCATCGGCGCCATCGGCGGGTAGTCCTTGGTCTTGCCCTTGGGCGGAATGAAAAACAACGTGAAGCGTTTCGGCCCGGTCCCGGCGTCGAGATCGAGCTCGATGCGATAGGCCTCGCTCAGCGGAAACTCCCCGTCATAATCCAAGACGCCGATGTCGTAATAATCCTGGCCGATAGCGGCGAGATCGATGCCTTGGTCGCTCCAGGCAAGATAGGCTTCGCCGAAATCCACATCGCCCTTGGCCGCGATCATCCGCGGCAGCAGCGATTCCGGCTTGGGCCAGTCGATCAGCGACGCGTGATCGGGATCGATCATGGCTTTCGGGATCACGATATGCGCGCGGTCCTGGCGCGGCATCGCTACCGCCGCGCGGTGGATCGCGGGCAAGGCGCGATTGGCCTCGGCCAGCGAGGCGGTCAATTCCTCATAGGGGCGGTTTTCGATGTCCACCAGCCCGAAATTGTAATCCTCGCTGTCCGCCCGTCCGCCCACCGGATAATCGTAATACTGGAACCAATGCAGCCCCAGCACCTCGGGAATGGCGGCGAAATTCTTGGCCGCGACCGAAGCGCCCGCCGCGCGTTCCACTTGCGTGTCCACGGTCATGAGATGGCCGTTATTGCGGTTGCCGGTGCGGTTCTCATGCGCGGCATAGAACCATTCCGAGATCAGCACCGGCTTGCCCCCGGTGAGTTGGCGCAGCCCGTCGAAGTAATAGGGTGCGACCCAGCCCTCGGGGCTGTCGACATTGTAATTGGTCGCGATCACGTCGACATAGGGCGCCTCGGCTCTTATGGCCGCCGGGTCATAGTAGATCGGCAACCGGTCGCCGAGATAAAGCGCGCCGGGATCGGTCTGATGGATGGCATGGGCGGCCAGGGCGTAATAATGCCGCGCGACGATGAAAGTCCAACGGGCCACGAATTTGGCGCCTGCGCCGCCGGGCCTGATCTCGATGGTCTCCTGGCTCGCCAGCAATTCGGGCCAGGAATGCACGTCGTCGCCCGGCGCGAAATCGCGCGAGAAGCGCTGGAAATCGCCGCCATAATATCCTTGCAGCGCCTTCACCAGACGCTGCTTGGTGTAATTATCCGCCGGCTTGCGGGAATAGAAGGTGAGCAACGCGCCGTCCCACCAGCCCACCTCGTTGTCAGAAAAATATCCGATGCGGTAGGGATCGGCGCGGTAGGGCGCGGTCAGCTCGCGCGCTTTTTCGTCCATGATCCGGGCCATGTCGGGCCGGAAGGGATCGAACCAGTGAAACTTGGCGTTGCGGCCCAATTCGAGATCGATGACCTCGGGCAGTTTCATCTGCTGCGGCGGCAGCGACCAGGAGCCGGCGGTGTTGAATCCCCATTGCGCCAGCCGCGCCTTGGTGTCGCCGATCCATTCGTCGAGCGAAATGTTGTAGCGCCGCCAATCGTAATGCGGCCGGTCGAGCTTGGCCCCGGAATTCCCAGAATCGAGCACGTTGACGCCGATCGAGAATAGCTGCGTGCCGCAGGGCGTCACCAGCCAGGCTTCGTGCTGGATTTTCGCCGTGCGCCAATGCGCATCGGGCGCGTTGCCCAGGCCGCAGGCCGAAGCATGGGCGGCGGAGCAGAGCAGCAGAATGAAAGCGGCCGCGGGCGCGCCCGCGCGCCGGAGGCTCACGCGCAACACCGGAACAAGCTCATGCGCCGGTGCCGCCCACCGTAAGCCCGTCCATGCGCAAGGTCGGCTGGCCCACGCCGACCGGCACGCCCTGGCCGTCCTTGCCGCAGGTGCCGATACCGTCATCGAGCTTCAGATCGTTGCCGATCATGGAGATCTTGGTGAGGGCGTCCGGTCCGTTGCCGATCAGGCTCGCCCCCTTCACCGCTGGGCCGATTTTGCCGTCTTCGATGAGATAGGCCTCGGAGGCCGAAAACACGAATTTGCCGCTGGTAATGTCGACCTGGCCGCCGCCGAAATTCACCGCGTAAAGCCCGCGCTTGACCGAGCGGATGATCTCCTGCGGATCGTGTTTCCCGGCCAGCATGTAGGTGTTGGTCATGCGCGGCATCGGCGCATGGGCATAGCTCTCGCGCCGGCCATTGCCCGTCGGGCGCATGCCCATCAGCCGCGCGTTGAGCCGGTCCTGCATATAGCCTTTCAGGATTCCATCCTCGATCAGCGTGGTATAGGAACTGGGCGTGCCCTCGTCGTCGACGGTGAGCGAACCGCGCCGGTCCTTGAGCGTGCCGTCATCCACCACGGTGACGCCGGGTGCGGCCACGCGGCTGCCGATCAAGCCGGAAAAGGCCGAGGTCTTCTTGCGGTTGAAATCGCCTTCGAGGCCGTGGCCCACCGCCTCGTGCAGCATGACGCCGGGCCAGCCGGGCCCCAGCACCACGGTCATCTCGCCCGCCGGCGCCGGAACCGAATTGAGATTGACCAGCGCCTGGCGCAACGCCTCGTCGACTTGCTTTTTCCACTGCGTGGGATCGAGATAGCGCTCATAGGCGATGCGCCCGCCCGCGCCCGAACTCCCGGATTCCATGCGGCCGTTTTCCTCGACCACCACTGCGACATTGAGCCGGACCAGCGGACGGATATCCGCCGTGCGCGCGCCGTCGGCGCGGATGATCTCGATCGCGCGCCACTCGCCCGACAGCGAGGCCATGACCTGCCTGACGCGGCTGTCCCGGGATCGGGCATAGGCGTCGATTTCCATCAGCAGCTTGGTCTTGGCCGGAAAATCGACCTCGCCCAGCGGATTGATATCGGTATAGAGCGAACGGTTGGTGCCTTGCGGGGGTTCGGCCACTTTCCCGCTTTGGCCCTGCTGCACCGCGCGCACCGTGGCCGCGGCGCGCTTGATCGCCGCTTCGGAAAGTTCCGCGGCATGGGCATAACCCGCCGATTCGCCGGAAAGGCCGCGCAAGCCGAAACCCTGCGACTGGTCGAAGGCGGCGCTTTTGATCCGCCCGTCGTCGAGCGCCAGCGCTTCCGACTGGCTCCATTCCAGGAACAGCTCGCCATCGTCCATGCCGGAGAGAGTCTCGGCCACGATTTTCTCCACCCGCGCCCGGTCCATGCCGGTTTTGGTGAAGAACAGTTCGTCGGTGCGGGCGAGATCGGCCATGGGGCTCCTTCGGGTCAATGTTTCTTGCCAGAAACACAGATGGGGTGCCAGGGGCTATTCCGCCAGCGCCAGAAGCCTCATTGGCGAGCGGGTTATTCCGGGCTTGGTTTATGCGGCATAAAGTCGCAAAGTTGCGGTTGGCATCGCCTTACCCCCGGGCGTATCTAAGGTGAAACCGCCGCTCCCGGCGGCGAGGGTGATCTCGATTTCCGGCCGTTCCGATCCGCCGTTCTGACCCATGGACAAGAATTCGCACGCGACGATGAGCATCGAGATTTCCGGCAATCCTTCGCCCGCATCCCCAGCCGCCACCGCCGGCATCGCCCGCCCGGGTGAAGCCGATTTCGGCACGGCCTGGGGCGATTATGTCGTTCTGTTGAAGCCGCGGGTGATGTCGCTGGTGGTGTTCACCGGCTTCGTCGGGCTTTATCTGGCGCCCGGCCATCTCAATCCGCTGCTGGCGGCGGTGGCGGTGTTGTGCATCGCCGTGGCCGCCGGGGCATCGGGCGCCATCAACATGTGGTATGAGCGCGACATCGACGCGCTGATGAATCGCACGCGCAACCGGCCGCTTCCGGCCGGGCGCATGGATCCCCATGAGGCGCTGATCTTCGGCTGCGTATTGGCGGCGGCCGCGCTGATCGTGATGGACCTCGCGCTCAACTGGACGGCGGCGGCTTTGCTGGCGCTGACCATGGCGTTCTACGTCTTCGTCTACACCATCGGCTTGAAGCGCCGCACGCCGCAGAACATCGTCATCGGCGGCGCTGCCGGCGCCTTTCCGCCGCTGGTCGGCTGGGCGGCGGCGACCGGCACTGTCGGCTGGCCGGCGCTGGCGCTGTTCGCGCTCATCTTCTTCTGGACGCCGCCGCATTTCTGGGCGCTGTCGCTCTACCGCGCCGGGGATTACGCCCGGGCCGGCGTGCCGATGCTGCCCGTGGTTGCGGGCCCGGCCGAAACCAAGAAACAGATGCTGCTCTATACCCTGGTGCTGTGGCCGGTGGCGCTGGCGCCGGCCTGGCTGCATGTCACCGGCTGGGTCTATGGGGTTTGCGCCCTGGCGCTGTCGGCGGCGTTTACCGCGCTGGCGTTGGCGGTGTTGCGCGGCGATGCGCGCTGGCCGCGGCGGATGTTCGGCTTCTCGATCTTTTATCTTTTCCTGCTGTTCCTGATCATGGCGCTCGACCGTGCGCCCGGCTTGATCTCGGCCCTGGTCTCGAACCTTGCGCCGGGTTCCGGCGCCTGATCCCGGGCCGGCCAATCGTGAACCAGAGCAAAGCGCCATGACACGCTCGCTTTTCTGGGCGGCGCTGGGCGTGCTGCTTTTGCTCGGATTGGGCTTCTGGCAGATCGAGTTGCTCGCCTGGACAAATTCGTTGATCGCCCAGCGCGAGGAAGCGCTCGAGGCCGCGCCGGTGGCGCCGCCGGAAAATCTCGAAGACGCGCGCGCCCTCGAATTCCATCCCATCAACGTCTCGGGCCGTTTCCTCAACAATTCGGAAATGCCGGTCGCGGCCTTGTCCAAGAGCGGCGCGGACGGATTCCACATCGTGACGCCTTTCCTGCTCGAGAACGGGGAGACCCTGCTGATCGATCGCGGCTTCGTGCCGTTGGCGTTGAAATCGTCCGAGACCCGCGAAGCCGGGCAGATCGAGGGCGATACCACGGTCACCGGTTTTCTGCGCGTGCCCGAGCCTCCCGGCCCGTTCGCGCCGGTCAATGACCCGGCGAAAAACACCTGGTTCTCGATCGACATCCAAGCCATGGCCAAGGCGCAGAACATCGCGAACGTGCTGCCATTCTATCTCGACGCCGACGCTTCGCCGGTGCCGGGGGGTTATCCCCGGGGCGGGCAGACCGTCACCAAGATTCCCAACAACCATTTGCGCTACGCCGCGCTCTGCTTCGCTCTGGCGGCGGGGCTGGCCTGCGTCTATATCCTTTTCCTCTACCGCCGCCGCAAGGGGGCCTAACATCGCCGCGTGTTGAATAAAATTTAAGGAGCGCCGTGATCAACGATCCCTACCGCAATCTCGAATCCCGCTTCCGCCGCCTCGGCCTGTTGCAAGAAGCTTCGGGATTCCTGAGCTGGGACACCGACACCATGATGCCCGAGGGCGGGGCCGGTTCGCGCGCCGAGCAGCAAGCGGCGCTCGACGTGGTCTGCCACGAGCTCTTGACCGGCCCCGATCTGCCCGAACTCTTCGCCGCCGCCGAATCGGAAACCGGGCTCGATCCCTGGCAAAGCGCCAATCTGCGCGAGATGCGCCGCGCCTGGCTGCACGCCACCTCGGTGCCCGCCGATCTGGTCGAGGCGTCGTCGCGCGCCGGTTCGGCCTGCGAAATGGCCTGGCGCAAGGCGCGGCCGGCGAATGATTACGCGTCGGTGCGGCCCTTGCTGCAGACCGTGCTCGATCTGACCCGCGAGATCGGCCAGGCCAAGGCGGAAAAGCTCGGGGTTTCGCCTTACGAGGCGCTGCTCGACCAGTTCGAGCCCGGCGGCCGGGTCGCGGATATCGATCCGCTGTTCGCGCGCCTCACCGACATTCTTCCCGATCTCATCGAGAACGCGCTGGCGGCGCAAGATGCCCGTCCGGCGCCGCGGATTCCGTCCGGGCCTTTCCCGGTCGAAAAGCAGCGCCAGGCCGGAATCGAGCTCATGAAAAAGCTCGGATTCGATTTCGAACATGGCCGGCTCGACGTCAGCCAGCACCCGTTTTCCGGCGGCACGCCGGACGATGCGCGCATCACCACGCGCTACAACGAAAACGATTTCGCCCGCTCGTTGATGGGTGTGCTGCACGAAACCGGGCACGCGCTTTACACGCGCGGCTTGCCCGCTTCATGGCGTCACCAGCCGGTGGGCGATGCGCGCGGCATGAGCATTCACGAAAGCCAGTCGCTGTTGATGGAGATGCAGCTCTGCCGTTCGCGTGAATTCCTGTCCTTCGCGGCGCCCATCTTGCGCAAATGTTTCGAGGGTTCGGGCCCGGCCTGGGAGGCGGAAAATCTCTACCGTCTCGGCACAAGGGTGGCGCGCAGCTTCATCCGCGTCGATGCCGACGAGGTCACATATCCCGCGCATGTGATTTTGCGCTACCGGCTGGAGCGCGCCATGATCGCCGGCGATCTCGGCCTGGCCGATCTGCCCGATGCCTGGAACCAGGGCATGAAACATCTTCTCGGCGTGGCGCCGCCCGACGACCGCCAGGGCTGCCTCCAGGACATCCATTGGTACGATGGCGGCTTCGGCTATTTCCCCACCTACACGCTGGGCGCCATGACCGCGGCGCAGTTTTTCGACGCGGCCAAGCGCGAATTCGCCGTCAGCCAGGGCATCACCAAGGGCGATTTCGCGCCGCTGGTCGCCTGGCTGCGCGCGCATGTGCACGGGCTCGGTTCGAGCCTGTCCACCCCGGAAATCATCGCCAAGGCCACCGGCAAGAAGCTCGACACCGAGGTGTTCGAGCGCCACTTGCACACGCGCTATCTCGCGGCTTAGGCTCGGGCCCATCCCGTCCGATATCCGGATCACCATGCGCTATATCAGCACCCGCGACGGCCGGTCTCCGGCCGAAACGCGTTCCTTCGACGACATTCTCCTGGCCGGGCTCGCTCCCGATGGCGGGCTTTACGTGCCCGAAACCTGGCCGCAATTCGACGCCAAGGCGTTGCGCGCGCTGAAGGGCAAAAGCTACCCCGATATCGCCTATGCGGTGACGCTGCCCTTCATCGGCGACGCGCTCGCCCCCGCCGAATGGCGCGCCATCATCGACCGGGCCTATCAGGGCTTCGACGAGCTTTCGGTGGTGACCTTGCGGCCGCTGCCATCCGAGTTCTGGCTCATGGAGCTGTTCCACGGCCCGACCCTGGCTTTCAAGGATTACGCGCTGCAGCTCATCGGGCCGCTCTTCGACGCCGTGCTGAAGAAAAAAAACCGCCGCGTCACCATCATCGGCGCCACGTCGGGCGACACCGGCTCGGCGGCGATCGAGGCTTGCCGCGACCGCGAAGCCATCGACCTGTTCATGCTCTATCCCGCCGGGCGGATTTCCGAGGCGCAACGCCGCCAGATGACCACGGTGCAATCGCCCAACGTTCACGCCATCGCCATCGACGGCACCTTCGACGATTGCCAGGATCTGGTGAAGGCGATGTTCGCCGATGCGAAATTCCGCGAGGAATTCCAGCTCTCGGCGGTGAATTCGATCAACTGGGCGCGCATCATGGCGCAGATCGTCTATTACTTCGCGGCGGCGGCGGCGCTGGGCGCGCCGCGCAAGCCGGTCGCCTTTTCGGTGCCGACCGGGAATTTCGGCAATGTCTATGCCGCCCATGCCGCGCGCTGCATGGGCCTGAAAATGTCGAAGCTGATCATCGCCACCAACCGCAACGACATTCTGGCGCGGTTCTTCAACGCCAGCGACATGAGCCTCGGGCCGGTCGAGCCCACCATCTCGCCGAGCATGGATATCCAGGTCTCGAGCAATTTCGAGCGGCTCTATTTCGAGCTGGCCGGGCGCGACGGCAACGCCGTGGCTTCGGCCTTCGGCGAATTCCGCAAAACCGGAAAACTCCCCGTGACCAAGGCGCAATGGGAAAAGGCGCGCGGCCTGTTCGAGGCCTATCGCGTCGACGAGGAGCAGACCGGCGCGACCATCAAGGCGGTCTATGACGAAACCGCCCATTTGATCGATCCGCATACCGCCGTGGCCCTGGCCGCCGCCCGGGAAGCCGGCGGCAACCCATCCGGCCCGATGATCGTGGTGGCGACGGCGCACCCGGCCAAATTCCCCGACGCGGTTCAGGCCGCCACCGGCATCAAGCCCGCCATACCCCCGCGTCTCGCCAAGGTGATGACGCTGCCCGAGCGGCTGGAAAAACTTCCCAATGAACTGGGCGCGGTCGAGTCGTTCATCAAATCCCATGCGCGGCTGGCGGCCAAGATTGCGGTGAAATCATGAGCGTCAAGCTCTCCCATCTGCCGAACGGGATGCGCGTGCTGACCGATCGCATGGACAGCGTCGAGACCGTCTCCTTGGGCGTCTGGGTCGATGTCGGCACCCGCCATGAGCCCAAGGAAATAAACGGCGTGGCGCATCTCCTGGAACACATGGCGTTCAAGGGCACCGAGCGGCGTTCGGCGATGGACATCGCCTCCGAGGTCGAGGATGTCGGCGGTCATCTCAACGCCTATACCTCGCGCGAGCAGACCGCCTATTACGCCAAGGTCTTGAAACAGGATACCGGCCTCGCCGTCGATATCCTCGCCGATATTCTGCAGCATTCGGTGTTCGACGCGACCGAGCTGGAGCGCGAACGCGCGGTGATTTTGCAGGAGATCGGCCAGGCGCAGGACACGCCCGACGACGTCATCTTCGATCTCTTCCAGGAAAAGGCCTATCCCGACCAGCCGATGGGCAGGCCGGTGCTGGGCCGCGCCGAGATCATCCGCGGGATCGGCCGCGAAACCGTAGCGCGCTATTTGAAGGAGAATTACGCCGCGCCCGGTATGCTGCTGGTGGCGGCGGGGAATTTGGAACACGACGCTCTCGTCGCCATGGCCGGGGAAAAATTCGCGGCATTGCCGCGCCACGGCCAGGCCACCAGCGGTCCTGCGCGTTATGAAGGCGGCGATCACCGCGAAATCCGCGATCTCGAACAGGCGCATATCGTGCTGGGCTTTCCGGGGTTTTCGGCTTCCGATCCCGATTACGCCGCCGCCTCGGTGGTGTCGACGGCGCTGGGCGGCGGCATGTCCTCGCGCCTGTTCCAGGAAATCCGCGAAAAGCGCGGCCTGGTCTATTCGATTTACAGCTTCGCCCAGGGCTACAGCGACGGCGGCATTTTCGGCGTCTATGCCGGCACCGGCGAGAAAGAGACGGCGGAGCTGCTGCCGGTGCTGTGCGAGGAATTCATCAAGCTCCAAGGCGGCTTCGGGCCCGAGGAACTGGCGCGCGCCCGCGCCCAGCTCAAATCCGGTTTGCTGATGTCGCTCGAAGCCACCTCGGCCCGGGTCGAGCAGCATGCCGGCCACATGCTCACCTTCGGCCGGCCGTTCGATTCCGCCGAGCTGATCCGTCGCATCGACGAGGTCGACGACGCGGCGGTCGCGCGCGTGACATCGCGCCTCTTCAGCGCCCCACCCACTTTCGCCGCGCTCGGCCCGATCAAACAGGTCGAGGCTTATGAGCGCCTGGCCGAACGCCTCGAAGCGTAAGGGGAGGGCGGCGATGCCCGGCGCGTTCGACAATCTCTCGCGGCTCCTGGGCAATTCGCCGCCGCTCTGCCGTGTCGAGGGTACGCGCTGCGTATTGCGCACGCCCGCGCTTGGCGATTTCGAGGCCTGGGCGGCATTGCGCGGCGAATCGCGCGGCTTTCTGGTGCCGTTCGAGCCGAGTTGGCCCGCCGACGCGGTGTCGCACAGCGGTTTCCGCCGGCGGTTGCGGCGCTACGCGCAGGACTGGAACACCGATCAGGGTTACAGCTTTCTGTTGTTCCGCCGCGAGGACGGGGCGCTCCTGGGCGGGATCAGTCTCAGCAATGTGCGCCGCGGCGTCGCCGAAAGCGCCAGCCTCGGCTATTGGATCGGCCAGGTTCATGCCCGCCAGGGCTACATGACCGAGGGGCTGCGCCTGGTGCTGTCTTTCGCTTTCGAACGGTTGCGGCTTTACCGGGTCGAGGCGGCGTGTTTGCCCCATAACGCCGCGAGCCGGAAGCTGCTGCTCAAAAGCGGCTTCCGCGAGGAAGGCTATGCCCGCCAATATCTCTCGATCGACGGCAAATGGCAGGATCACGTGCTGTTCGGACTCCTGCGCGCGGATTGGGTGGCGGGGTGCGCCGCGTCCGGCTTGCAGGCGCGGCCCCAGGCCGAATCCCAAGCCCGGCCCCAGATTCAAAGATGAGATCAGGCGCGGCCGGATTCGCCGGACAGCGACAAGAGGTCGACGCCGAGCTTGGCCATCGCGCCTTGCCATTTCGCCGACTGATTGGCGCCGAAAACCAGCTCCTCGTCGGAGGCGACGCTGAGCCAGCCATTGGCCTGCAGCTCGGCGTCGAGTTGGCCGGGGCCCCAGCCGGCATAGCCCAACGCCAGCAGACTCTTCTTCGGCCCGCCGCCCTTGCCGATGGCGCGCAAAATCTCGAGCGTGGCGGTAAGAGCGACATTGCCCCCCACCACCAGCGTGCCGTCCTCGACATAATCGGCGGAGTGCAGCACGAAGCCGCGCCCGGCCTCGACCGGGCCGCCGAAATGAATCTGCTTCTCGCTTCCCGGGTCGGCGCTATCGATGCCGAGCTGCTTCATCAGCTTGGGCCAAGTGACCTCGTCCAGGAGCTTGTTGATCACCAGCCCCATCGCTCCGTCGGCGTTGTGCGCGCAGAGATAGACCACCGTGCGCGAAAAGCGCGGGTCCTGCATTTGCGGCATGGCGACCAGGAGATGGCCGGCAAGCGTGGTCATGGCACTGTCCCTCTCTCTCCAGAGATTAACGCCGCCGCAATCGCTGGCAAGCGGGTAAAGCAAATTATGGCCCTGGTTTTGGGCATTTTCATGTTGGGGTTTTTATGTCCGGCCGGGGCGGCCCAAGCGCAAACTCCGGCCTCGCCGTGGTTTTCCACCGACCAGGGCCGCGCGCGGCTGATCGCCGCCGCGCCCGCTATGGGTGATAACAAAATCGTGACGCTGGGATTGCAGTTCGAGCTCCAGCCGCATTGGAAGATTTATTGGCGTTCGCCGGGCGATGCGGGATATCCGCCGCGGCTCGATTGGAAGGGCTCCAAAAATCTGGCTGGCGCGGAAATCTCATGGCCGGCGCCGCAACGCTTCTCGGTGCTGGGGCTGGAGACCATGGGCTATACCGACGCGGTGGTGTTGCCGATCACCGCGCATCTCATTGAGAAAGGCGGGGCGCTGTCGCTTCGTGCCACGCTCGATTACCTCACCTGCAACGACATCTGCATTCCCTAC
>Ga0181519_10002591_pt1 | contig 15288 bp, 14 predicted proteins | sample PEATcosm2014_Bin_26_FD_121102 | JGI IMG/M metagenome (GOLD analysis project Ga0181519, IMG submission 121102) | Peatland microbial communities from MTU Mesocosm Facility, Houghton, MI, USA - PEATcosm2014_Bin02_10_metaG | ecosystem: Environmental > Terrestrial > Soil > Wetlands > Peat | place...
CGCCATCGACACCGCCGCGGTGCCGCCGGTGGTCGACCGAGCCACCTTTCAGGCCGAGCTCGATGCGTTGCGGGTTCGAGAGAAAGCGCACACGCACGAGGGGGACGCGATCGCGACAGCCCGCCGACGCCTGCCGATGGTGGAGGTGAACCCCAACATCACGGTGATTGGCCCGCACGGCGCGGTGACGCTTATCGAGGCGTTCGAGGGCCGTCGACTGCTGATTGCTTACTACTTCATGTGGCACACCGGCCACCCTGCGCCGGAGCAATGCGAGGGATGCACCTGGGTTACAACGCAAGTGCGCGAGCTGTCCTATCTTCATTCTCGCAACGTCACCTTTGCCGTGTTTTGCCAAGGGCCCTACGCAGAGAGCGCCCGCTACCGAGACTTCATGGGCTGGGAGATGCCTTGGTACTCGGCCCAGGACTCGCTCGACACCCTCTTGGTTGGACGCCGGGTGGGTCGGATGCACATCGTGTGCTACCTGCGACAAGGATCCGATGTCTTTGAGACTTACTGGACGACGGCGCGCGGCGTCGAGGCAATGGATAACAGCTATCGGTTGCTCGACTTGACCGTCTACGGGCGGCAGGAAACGTGGGAAGACTCGCCGACCGGCTGGCCGCAACAGTGCTCCTACACGCGCACGAACGGCGGCTCGCCCGATTGGCCACCCGCGCCAGTGTGGCCTGCCGGACGCCCCATCGCCCAGTGGCCCCGCCTCCAAGCCGGACGCTCCGATGACTTGGGTCCCGGCAGGCACTAGAGCATCGCGATATGGCTCGACTACTGTCGGTAAACGTCGGACTTCCACGTGATATCGAGTGGAAGGGGCGCACGGTGCACACCGGGGTCTGGAAGGATCCGGTGCGTAGCCGTTGTCGTGTCGGCCGGTTAAATCTAAATGGGGATACCCAAGGAGACCTGGCGGGACACGGGGGTGAGCAGCGCGCCGTCTTCGTCTACCAAATTGAATCATATCGCTATTGGCAGGAGCAGCTGAAGCGGACGGACTTCGTCCCGGGACAGTTCGGCGAGAACTTCACCGTTGAAGGATTGCCCGATGATGCGGTGTGCATCGGCGACCGTTATCAGATCGGCAGCGCACGGTTCGAGGTCACTCAACCTCGCGTTACCTGCTATCGCGTCGGCATTCGGATGAACGAGCCACGGATGCCGGCATTACTGACCTCCAGCGGGCGTCCTGGGTTTTACTTCCGCGTCCTTGAGGAAGGCGAGGTGGGCGTTGGCGACGAAATCGTAAAAGTGGGAGAGGCGGAGGAGCCAATGACCGTCAAGGAGATCAACGCGCTCCTCTATTTCCCCGATCCTGCGCGCGATCGGCTGGAGCGCGCACTTCGAATCCAAGCGCTTTCGCCGGGATGGCGCTCTTCGTTTGAGGCTTTGTTGCAGAGCCCGGCGACTGGTGCGGGGAGTGGAAACGCGGGGCTCGCGCCAGCAGCGGCTGCGCATCCGGCTGCGCCGGGTTTTCAGCCGCTCGTGGTGACGGCGATCGATTACGAGTCCGCAGACGTCCTGTCGCTCACGATGCAGAGCGCGGACGGTCTGCAGCTTGGAACGGCATTGCCAGGCCAGTACGTGGTCGTGTGTCTTCAGCCGACCGCAGGAGGCGCGCCGATTTTTCGCAGCTACTCGCTCTCGGGTCCCCTCTCGACGGAGCGCTATCGCATCAGCGTGAAGACCGAGCCGAATTGGACGGCTGGAACTTACTTGCGGGAGCATGTCCAAGTGAGCTCTACTCTCGCTGTCAGCTCGCCGCGCGGAAGCTTCATTCTGCGGTCCGGGGAGTGCCCGGTGGTGCTGATCAGCGCGGGAATCGGTGCGACACCTGTTCTGGCAATGCTTCACGCACTAGCTGTGGTCCGCTCGCCGCGGCGGATCTTGTGGCTCTACGCTGCTCGTGATCGGCAGCATCATCCGTTCGCCGATGAAGTCCGACGCCTGATGCTCGCCCTCACCTGTGGCCGCAGCTATGTTTGTTACAGCCGGCCGGGCCCGCTCGACAAGGTGGGTGAGAATTTCGACGCTGCTGGTCACCTGTCGCGATCAGTCTTCGACGAGGTCGGCATCCCGCGAGAGGCGGACGTCTACCTCTGCGGCCCGACGCGCTTCATGGCGGACATGAAAGAGGCGCTCACAACTGTGGGCGTGGCGCCGGAGGGGATTCACGTGGAAATCTTCAACGGCAGCGAGTCGATGACCCCGGGTGTGATCGGCGCAATCACACGCGCTCCGCATCCGCCCAAGGACGACGCCAACACTGGGCCGCTGGTATCGTTCGCGCGCAGTGGCATCGCCGCACATTGGAAGGCGTCCTACTCGAGTATTTTGGAGCTGGCCGAGGCGTGCGATGTTCCGGTTCGTTGGGCGTGCCGAACCGGTGTTTGTCACAGCTGTGAGAGTGGGTTGGTTTCCGGGGCGGTCGCCTATGAACCGGAACCGCTCGAAAAACCCGCCGACGGCAACCTTCTCGTTTGCTGTTCGCAGCCGATCGGCGACATCGTTATCGATTTGTGAGCTTGAGCGAGGTTCAGCACACGCTGATGAACGCATTGTGTTCACGTCAGGCGCGCCGCGCTGCCTCGATGGCGGCGATGTCGATCTTCTTCATCGTCATCATCACCTCGAAGGCACGCTTTGCCTCGCCGCCACCAGCCGCAAGCAAATCGGTTAGCGCGCGCGGGGTAATCTGCCAGGAGAGGCCCCAGCGGTCCTTGCACCAACCGCACTGGCTTTCCGTGCCGCCATTGCCGACAATCGCGTTCCAGTAACGGTCCGTCTCTTCCTGATTCTCCGTCGCGATCTGGAAGGAAAAGGCCTCGGTGTGCCTGAACGCCGGACCGCCGTTGAGACCAAGACAGGGAATGCCCAGGACGGTGAACTCCACCGTCAGCACATCGCCATTCTTGCCGCCCGGATAGTCACCCGGAGCCTTGTGAACAGCGGTTACTTCACTATCCGGAAAGGTGCCGGCGTAGAAGCGCGCCGCCTCATGTGCATCCTTGTCGAACCAGAGGCAGATCGTGTTCTTTGGCTTCATGTTCGTGTGCTCCTTGTGCTCGATCACGGTCAACGCCGCGGTCTTTGCGTCGGCCAGTATCAGTGAAGCTCCTCGCGCTTGGCCAGATACTCGGAAGATTCGTTGGTCAAAGTCGTTGCCGAAATGTCCCAACGATTACTTCGTGAGCCATGATGGCTGCCTCCGCCTATATGAGATTATGGGAGTCGATTCTGTGATGCCATGCGCAAGCGTTCGGTAGCCATGGGGTAGCGGCAACCCGAGCCGCATTGCCGCTGAAGATAATCACCCGCCCATGAGACCATCACTCCTCGACTGCTTCCAGTGGTCGCCATCCAAACACGCCGATACATTCTTGTTCTGAATCGCGGGCAAGCTGCAGAGACTGGCGGATCAGACAACCATAAGGGGGCGGTAGCTCACTTGCTATGAGGACTGGCCCTACTTTGCGATTCGATCTTGAGCAACTGTGCCTTTGCCTCCAGCCCACCTGCAAATCCGGTCAGCTTTCCGGATGAGCCGATCACGCGATGGCATGGCACTACAATCGAGAGTGGATTTCTGCCGCTAGCGCCGCCAATCGCACGCATGGCACGCGGGCTGCCAAGTTGCTTCGCGAGCTGGCCGTAGCTTCTCGTTTCACCAAATGGAATCGCCAGCAGAGCTTCCCAGACACTCTTTTGAAATGGAGTGCCCCGGATGTCCAGTGGAATAGAGAAGTCCTGCCGCTTACCTTCAAAGTACTCTTTCAGTTGCCGCTCCGTTTCAACCAAGATTGGCTGGCGATCGTCGTCCCGCAAATTACCGAGAACCACCCGACGGGGGTTGTGATTCTCCCAAAGAATCGCCACAAGGCCCTTTTTACTAGCCACGAGCTTCAGTTTTCCGACCGGGGATGCCATCAATTTGCATACAAGATTCATATTGAATTCCTTTCAGCTGACTGCGTGGATTCGAGCCAAGGAGGGGGATTAAAATGCTCATCGCTGCGATTGCACTCTATCCCCATCAGCCGACCAAAGATGTTGTGCCGCATAGGCGCGCCATGGACGCCACGATTCCGCGCGCGCCAACAAATCAGCGGAGGATGTTTTCTCTCCGTGCAAAGCCGCAGCTCCTCGGAGGAGCCCGACGTCGGTGGCGGGAAAGGCATCCGTCTCCCGATTGGCACGCAAGGCGATGTAATGTGCCGTCCACGCCCCAACCCCAGGAATTTTCATGAGTTTGGAGGTCGTTTCGTCGAGATCGCCGGACGGTCGAAACAGGTTCGGATCTGCGATCGCAGCCTCCGCAACTGACCTCGCAGCCCGCAGGCGGGCAGCCGGCATGGCAAGCCCGATCGGGTTGTTCGCCAACCGTTCAGCTGTCGGGAAAGCATGTGTCAGTTGTGGGTGGATCCGCATTGCATCGGGAACAACGCACCCGTGCTTCTCAACTAACTGCCCTGCGTAACGACGCGCTGCAGCAACAGTGATTTGCTGCCCGAGCACAGCTCTGACCGCAATCTCAAATCCATCCCATCCACCGGGCGCTCTCAGTCCCGGACGCCGCGCGACTAAAGGAGCGAGAATTGAATCTGCGGACAGATGACTGTCGATCGTCTCGATATCCGCGCCGAGGTCAAACAGTCTTCGAACCCGATACACGACGGCCGGCAAGAGTCGCACATCTGGAACGAGAATGCGAACACAGAGACTCTGGTAATTAGGTTGATGCGACACCTCGATGCTTCCGATCTTGCCGTTGATCTCTGTAGTCCGGAAGTAACGTTCGTTCTCAATCACCTCGACGCCAGAAATTGCGCGCGCACTTAAGAAGCCGAGGATCGACGACCAGTCGTAAGGAGGACGGTAGCGAAGTCGTAGAGTAACGTCTTTTCGGTCGACGGCCGCTGCTCCCTTCTGCCTGAGGGCGCTTGGGGGCCGATGAAAGAGTTCCTGAAAGATTTCGTTGAAGCGTCGCAGACTGCCAAATCCGGAAGCCATGGCGACTTCAGTCATCGGCATCCGCGTTTCGTGAATGAGCTGCTTCGCGAAGAGCACACGGCGAGTCTGCGCGACGGAGACAGGTGATGCGCCGAGATGCTGAAGGAATAAGCGGCGAAGCTGGCGTTCTCCAAGTCCCATACGGTCGGCAAGTCTGTCGACACTGTTCCCGTCACCGTCCAGAACGCCCTCGGCAATCAGTGCGAGTGCGCGGGACACTGTGTTTGAGGTTCCTTTCCAGGGCGCCAGATCGGGAGCCGTCTCAGGACGGCAGCGCAGGCACGGTCGAAACCCAGCGTCCTGTGCTGCCGCAGCAGAACCAAAGAACTTGCAATTCTGGAATCGTGGAGTCCTTGCTGGACAAACCGGGCGGCAATACACGCCAGTGGAAGAAACACCCACAAAAATCCGGCCATCGAACCGGGCATCCCGGCTTTGTAGAGCGCGATAACAGGTCTCACGGTCGCTCAGTTCCATGTCTTGATTCTCGCATTTTTGGATGCATCCTACTCGCGGTTTTCGGACATGGTCATTGAACTCGCTCTGCTCTCGTTTCGGCCAACCGCCCGTTCTTCGCAGGTTATCTATTGAGCAGGAGACAGTCTCCGTTATATTCGAAGCGGCAGTGCGTCATGAGTGCCGGTTACAAATGGAGAAGCCAACAATGAATCAGGGAGGAATGGAATGGTCCATGAAATAAGTCCGGCCGGCAGCTTCAGCCTGCCCGGCAGTTCACTCACTGTGAACCGCATGGGCTACGGAGCCATGCAACTTGCAGGCAGAGATGGAAACAAGTTGGTGTGGGGCCCACCGCGAGATGTCGATGGCGCGATCGCTCTCTTGCGAGAAGCCGTGGCGAGCGGTGTAAACCACATCGATACGGCGGATTTCTATGGCCCTCACGTCACTAATCAGATCATACGAAAGGCGCTTTCTCCCTATCCCGACGATTTGGTAATCGTGACCAAAGTCAGCTCCCGACGAGGCGAGGATGGGTCGTGGATTCCGGCTTTCTCACGCGAGGAACTGACCGGGGCGGTGCACGATAATCTCCGCAACCTCGGTCGGGATGTGCTTGACGTGGTCAACTTGCGCAGCATGTTTAACGTCCATCAACCGGCGGAAGGTTCGATCGAAGCGCCGCTCACTGTCCTGGCCGAGCTTCAGCAAAAGGGCTTGATACGCCATATCGGGCTGAGCAACGTCACGCCCGCTCAGATCGCGGAAGCGCGGCGGATCGCACCCGTTGTCTGCGTGCAGAATCAATACAACCTGGCACATCGGGTCGACGATCCGCTCATAGCGGACCTTGCTCGCGACGGCATCGCCTACGTTCCGTTTTTTCCACTTGGCGGGTTCACTCCGCTGCAGTCGGATAAGTTGTCCGAAATGGCTTCGCGCCTCAATGCCACGCCGATGCAGGTTGCACTTGCGTGGCTCCTCCGGCGCTCGCAAAACATTCTGGTGATTCCCGGAACATCTTCCCTCGAGCATCTTCGCGAGAATCTGAAGGCGGCGAAGCTGCAAATGCCCGCTGAGGTGCTTGCCGATCTCGACGCAATACCCAGACAAGAGGTCGAAAGCTCCAATATCTCGGTATAAGCAGTGATCGGATTTGCCACGGGCGCGACAGGTTTCATTGGTTCGGCCATCGTTCGAGAGCTGGTCGCCGCGCTCTCCACTATCTGCTCTGTAACCATGCAGGCCGCAACGTCTCGAAGGTGAAGGACATAGCTGATGGGCGCTTCGGAATTGTCGAACCGCTGTCCTGAGGTTCCACAAAGTCGTGCGCCCGTTGGTTCCCACTTTGGTACCGCCAGATCGGTTCGTCAGACAACTATAGTTGGTGAATCGGACGTCTATATGTTTGAGAGCCTATGGCGGAGTCCGACCGACGGATGAATTCTCTCTGCCAATTGCCCTCGGCCCACGGTCGCTAAGCGGTTTCCTATGCTGCAGCCTAGATGTGATACCGCTCGGGAAATTGAGCTGCTGTTTCGAACCGGGTCCTCCGTGAATCCTGCTCCTGCCGCCGCTGCGGCAGAGTTGCGCCAGCTGATAGGACACGATCAGGCGGGACTTGCCTTGGTGTTTGTCTCGAGCCGATACGATCTCGACGCCGTGGCTGAAAACCTTCGGCGGGAGTTCGGCGCAACCCAGGTAATTGGTTGCACTACGGCCGGTGAGATAGGGCCCTTAGGCTATCTGGAGGGCGGAGTATCGGGGCTGACGCTGGGACGCGACGACCTGACTTTTGAGATCGGCCTGATCGAGCACGTATCCGAAATCGATCATAGACGAGTCCAGGCTTTTGCGTATGAGATTCGTCAGCGTCTGGCACAAAAAGTAGAAAAATTTGACGCGAATCGTTGTTTTGCACTGCTGCTGATCGATGGTCTGTGCGGGCACGAGGAGCACGTGGCTCGCGCCGTTTATGACGGGTTGGGCGGCATTCCGATGGTGGGCGGGTCCGCCGGCGACGGAATGAACTTCCAGCAAACGGCGGTACTGTACGATGGGCAATTCCATACCAATTCGGCAGTACTGTTAGTCGCTTCTACCCCGCACCCGTTTACCAGCTTCAAGACCCAGCATTTTGTCTGCGGTACGCAACGCTTGGTCGTCAGCGGCGCGGTTCCCGAACATCGCATCGTAACCGAAATCAATGGCCTCCCCGCGGCAGAGGAGTACGCCCGATCGATCGGCGTCGAGGCGAGTCAACTGGGCCCGCTCGTATTCTCGGCGAACCCAATGGTGGTGAAGATCGGCGGTGCCGATTTCGTGCGTTCGATCCAGAAGGTGAATCCGGATGGCAGCCTGACCTTCTTCTGTGCCATCGACGAAGGCATCGTATTCAATGTCGCCAGCGGAGTCGATCTGGTGCAGAATCTCAGGTCTCTGTTTGACGATATTGCGCAGAAAATTGGGCCACCACGCGTGGTCATCGGCTTCGACTGCATCCTGCGGCGGCTCGAACTGTCGCAGACCGGAACGATCGACAAGGTTTCCGCCATTCTGCGCGACCACAACGTGATTGGGTTCAGCAGCTATGGTGAGCAGTTCCGGGGTATGCACGTAAACCAAACTTTCACCGGCATAGCGATTGGTGCCAAGAGCAAGCATGATTGATGACATCGACATCCGATGCGATCTCAACGACAAAGCCGGATTACTGGCCGAAATCAGGCGGCGAGACAAGATTATTCATGCATTGATGAATCAAGTTCAGCGCAATCTGAATAATCCGAACAATGATTTCAGCTTGTTACAGACCACCTTCATGCTGGAGGAGGAGGTTAAACAGCGCACCCAGGAACTCGAAAGCGCGCTCGACGCCCTCGCGGGGGCGAAGGAGGCTCTGGAAAAAACCAATAGCGAGTTGGAAGAGCGTGTCGCAGAACGCACGGCGGAATTGTCCCAGCAGCTTCATTTTGTACAGCAACTGATTGAAGCGATCCCCGGTCCGGTCTTCTACAAGGATGCGCAAGCGCGGTACCTTGGCTGCAACAGCGCCTTCGAGGCATTTATTGGCCTTCCCGCCTGCGAGTTGATCGGCAAGACGCCGAACGAAGTTTTTCCTCCGGAGTCGGCCGAGGGATATCTCGGCGCGGATCGAGCACTGCTCGACCGACCAGGGTCACAGATCTATGAAACGCGGGTTCGCTATGCCAACGGCGAGATGCGCGATGTGATGTTTCACAAGGCTACTTTTACCAGACCGGATGGAACGCTCGGAGGGATCGTCGGGCTCATCCTCGACATTACAGGACTGAAGATCGCCGAAGCTTCCGTACGGAAGAGCCAGCAACTGCTGCAGGATATCGTCGATAATTCCACTGCGCTCATCTGCGTGAAAGATATGTCAGGCCGCTTCCTGTTGCTCAATCGCCGAATGGAGGAACTGTTGCGTACTGGGTTTTCCGCAAGTGAAGCCATTCGTGAGATCGAAGGCAAGACCGAGCACGACCTTTTTCCCAAAGATAGGGCCGATGCCTGTCGCGACCGCGAGCAGCAGGTACTGGCGACGGGAGAGGTCATGGAAACAGAAGAATCGATTCCGCAAGCGGACGGGCAACATACCTACATTGTAACCAGGGCTCCATTGCGCGATGAACAGGGCAGGCTCTACGCCATTGGGACCATTTCAACGGACATTACCGAGCGGAAGCACCTCGAAGAACAACTTCGCGAAGCCCAGAAGATGGAGGCGATGGGGCAACTGGCTGGCGGAATTGCGCACGACTTTAATAATCTAATGACAATCATCGTGGGCTATGGCGAGTTGCTGCGCGACTCATTGGAGGATCATCCCGCAAAGCAAGAAAAGGTCGAGCAAATCCTGCGAGCCGGAGAACAGGCTAACTCTCTCACTCGTCAGTTGCTGGCATTTACCCGCCGCCAAATGCTGCAACCAAGATTGTGGGATTTAAGAAGCGTAGTGGCCGATATGGAACAAATGCTACGCCGAGCGGTGAGCGAGGACATTGAACTTGCCATTCAGAATGACCCGGAACCATGCCTGATCCACGCAGACCGCGGACAGATTCAACAGGTGATCTTGAATCTGCTGTTCAACGCACGCGACGCTACAGGAAAAGGCGGCAGCATCTCCTTGTCGGTCAGAAACGTGGTGCCAGAAAATGAAGGCATGAGGCTTTCTACCGCAGTTCAGTCATGCCCTTATGTCTGCTTGAAAGTCAGTGACACGGGACACGGCATGGATGCCGCGACGAAAGCCCGAATCTTTGAACCGTTCTTCACCACTAAGGAAGTGGGTAAGGGGACGGGGATGGGCTTGGCGACGGTTTATGGAATTGTGCGGCAATCAGGCGGGCATATCGCTGTCGAGAGCGAGATTGGGCGGGGCGCAACCTTCTACGTTTACTTTCAACGCACGGAAGGCTCGATGCCTGAAGAACGACGGGCGGTTCCGTTCGAGATGGCCCCGGGTTCAGAGACAATCATGGTTGTCGAGGATCAGGACGGACTCCGAACGCTGATCTGCGAAGTCCTGCGCAGGAGTGGGTACACGGTGCTACCTGCTGGCAACGGATACGAGGCTCTGTTGCTTGCCGGAAAGCATTCTGGGCGCATTGGTCTTATGATCACCGATCTTGTCATGCCCGTCATGGGTGGGCGAGAAGTGGTCGAAGCGATCCCTGCAAGCCACCCGGAAACTCAGGTGCTTTATATGTCCGGATACGCGGACAACATAAGCGAACTACTCGGGGTTGGACACGCCTTCATCGAAAAGCCATTTACTCCCGATGCTCTGTTACGCAAAGTGCGCGAAGTCTTTGATCGGAAATCGGGCATTCGTCGATCTGCTTGAAGTTCTACCGAGCGGTAACAGAGAGTTGATGTGGAAGGCCGAATTACGCCTTGAATCAAGCGCTCCGCTGCCCGGTGCTCTCATTGTCCGAAGCAGGCGAATGAAGAACTCTGGTGCCCTTCGGTACCATCAGCCACGCAACCGCAGCACTTGCCAAGGACAAACCAGAACAGATCAACATGATCGATCGGAATCCGAACACAAAAGCGTCCTGAACGGATTCTTTTATGGTGGCTCTCGCAACCGAACTGAGACCGGCAGGTACCTGTAACCCGGCGAGTTTAATCTCCTGAACTTGAACTTCCTGCAGAATGCGGGGCGGTAGCCAGAGGTGCGCCAGTCTGTGATTCAGGCGAGAACCAAATGCGTAAACCATCACCATTCCAAGGACTGCAATCGCAAGCACGCCCGCGACCCGGGCCACTGCGTTGTTAATTCCAGAAGCCGCGCCGACGCGGTCTTGGCTTACGGAGTTCATCACAACGGTGGTCAGAGGAGCAACGGTGACCGCCATTCCGAAGCCGAGAACAAGCAGCGTGGGAAAATACGTTCTCCAGTAGCTGTTTCCAACTGTGGGTAAAGCGAACAGTGCGAAACCGAGTGCGACAATGAGGGGGCCGACGGTCAGCGGACCTCTTGCACCGTAGTGGGCGACGAGCCCGCCAGACCAGCGGGAGAGTAGGAAGATCAGCAATATTAACGGGATAATGGCGGTGCCGGCCGCGCTTGCGGAGTATCCCTGGACTTGGATCAGGTTCAAGGGAAGCAGGAAAAGAAGATTCCGATAGCAGCATATAAAAACAGTGTAAGCAGGTTCGCGCCACTGAAGGCGCTGGATTCGAAGAGCGTCATGGGAACCATCGGTGAAGTAGCGCTGCGCTCGATGAGCACGAACGCAATCAGGCCCCCGAAGCCAATGATCAGACTACCGATGACCAGAGGATGTCTCCAACCCAGGTTGTTAGATTCGACGAATCCGTAAACCAATCCGCCTAACGCGAGGCTGGCAAAAAGGGCTCCCGCCCAGTCGACGCGAGCTGCTGTGGCGCTGCGGCTTTCCGGAACTCGCCAGATCGAAATGGCGATCACGGCTGCCGCAATCGGGAGATTGATGAAGAATGCCCACCGCCAGGAACCATGCTCAACTAAAAAGCCGCCAAGAGCGGGCCCAACTGCGGTGGTGATCGCTGTAAATCCAGACCAGATGCCAATCGCTTCGCCACGACTCTTCTGGTCAAAAGAGGTACTGATGATCGCAAGACTGCCGGGTACGAGAAGTGCGGCTCCCAAACCTTGAATGCTCCTCGCCATGATGAGCTGATGAATGTTCAGGGCAACGCCACAACCCGCGGAAGCCGCGGCGAAAATTACCACGCCCAACACGAAAATCAGACGTCGGCCAAGCAGGTCGCCCAGCGAGCCGCCGACCAGAATCATCGCACTCAGGAAGAGACCGTAAGACTCTATAACCCATTGCATATCCACCACTGTTGCCTGAAAGCTGACTTGAAGCGCAGGCAGAGCAACATTGACGACCGTGCTATCGATAAAGGCCATGCTGGACGCGAGAATGGTGGCAGCGAGTATCCATGCTTTGTCTTCGGGGGCACAGGGAACTCCGATTCCCCTCGATCGGATTATGGCATCATCGCAGGGCGGTCTCATGGAGGGTGTGGATGCATTTTGGTGCGGATTAGGTTCTGGGGAAGGGTGAGGTAGGGTGCAATATCACGATGCGATGCGTGTCGAGTTCGTCATCGACGTCAAACACAAACGGAGCCACTAACACGAACGGACCCGCTCTCCGCCTCGCCAGCACAGGTGGCAACGTGGCTCCCGTATGCTTCCGGTCAAGCCGGATTCCGCACTCTTCCTCAAGCTCGCGGAGAGCAGTATGCAGCAAGTCGAGGTCGTCGGGATCACGCCGGCCGCCCGGAAACGACCAGTGCCCCGACCAGGAATCATCTTGCCGCTCCGCGCGCCGAATGAGCAAAATGGATTCCCTCGGCACGCGTGCACGCACGATCGCTACCGCTGCTTGGGGTTCTGCCATGTCCATATCTTGGCACGTTCTATCCACCACCGCGATTCGCTTTGGAACAGAGTGACGGCTTAGACTGTTCAAGAAATGAACACTACTCATGTGTCCCACTTCGATCTTCAGGCGGCAGCCAAACAAACCATGCTGGAGAACGGCTTTGAGCCGGACTTTCCTCCGCTCGCTGAGCAGGAGCTTTTGCAATTGGCCGCGCACCCACCACAGGTGGCGCCGAGTGGAACGATTCGTGACCTGCGCAATCTTCTCTGGTCTTCGATCGATAACGATACCTCGCGAGATCTCGACCAGATCGAGGTAGCTGAGCGGTTGCCCATAGGCGAGACGCGTGTGTTGGTAGGCATTGCAGATGTGGATACCTTTGTCCCGAAGGACTCCGCTATAGATCAACATGCCGCGAAGGAAACGACGACGGTCTATACAGGCATACGGAATTTCTCTATGTTGCCGGAGCAGCTCTCGACCGACATGACTTCGCTGCTGGAGGGAGCGGATAAGCTCAGCCTGGTAATCGAGTTCGTGGTTAGCCCGGATGGGCGCGTCAGCTCGGGCGAGGCATATCGCGCGATAGTCCGCAATAAAGCGCAGCTTACCTATGATGCCGTGGGGGCTTGGCTTGAGGGCAAAGGCGCAGCTCCGGATAAAGCGGCAGCCTCGACCGAGCTGCAATCTCAGCTACGCCTCCAGGATGAGGTCGCTCAGGCTTTGATGAATGAGCGGTACCGGCACGGAGCGCTGAACATAGAGACCACCGAGGTCCGCCCAATAATACTCAACCAGCAAGTTGTGGGCGTGGCGAAAAAGGAGAAGAACCGTGCCACAGAACTCATTGAAGATTTCATGATCGCAGCCAATGGGGCAGTCGCCCGCATGTTACCGGCGCGTGGTGAAAACCCCCGAGCGTTGGAACCGAATCGTAGAACTTGCAGCCCAGCAAGGTGAACACCTGCCAGCCGAACCGGACTCCAAGGCGCCATGATTGCACCAGCAGCCGGAAGGTGAGCACTGTCTCAGCCGATGCCCGCGGCAAACTTCCTACAGTGTTCGAGGTAACCCTTTTCGTGACTGGCGAGCAAATCTACAACACTGGTCCACAGCCAAGATGGAGCATCTAAGCTCTTCGACCGATTGCGCTGCAATTCTGCGAGCCATGCCTTTCGTCCGCCCTCGTCTATTTGGCGCGCATGTGCCCTCCCGACGACGCCTGCTAAGAAACGCGCAGACGCGACGATTTGCTCTCGAGTAAGACGGTCCATTTCCAGCATGAGATCTTGCGGAAGCAGCTCGCGAAGGACGACTGACTTGCCCAGAATCTTAGCTGCAAGCATCCGCTGGCCCAGGTACGGCGACAGGTGACATGCGCCTTCAACCACGCGATCTGCATTGTCTCGCGGCACTCGGACGTGGGAGGCGCGAGGGGCTGCAGCGCAAACAGCTTCTTTAATATCAAGTAGACACAGACTACCCTGCGAATGATTGCCAACCCTGGCAAGAACGGCGTACCGCAATCTTCCCAAAGAACTACAGCCTTTCATCCAATAGGCTGCGTCCAGAACCTCCACCGGGTCGTTAGCGTCTCTGTGCCGAAGGCAGGTGATCAGCTTGCGGGCCTGCTCTGAAGCAAACAGGCGAGCAATCTCCTGCTTCTCGCCTTGCGCCAACACCCAGAATCGCTTCCCCAAGGGAATAGTAGGGGTTACGTCTTCGATCCGCTCTTCTGCCAATTGCCTCCACTTGCGTTTCAGCGCTAGTTTCATTGCGAACTGGATCGGATCTGTTGCCTGACCCGAAGGTTTGCGCTTGGTACAGGGGTCGATGAGTGCACCCTCATACCCGACGATCATCGCCTCCATCATCAGGGCCGTTGAAACTCCAGGAAGGTCGGAACTGCGAGCGGCTGTGGCGAGGGATAGCGCAAGCCGGATCAGGTCGTGTACTGGATTGCCGATGACGGCTTGGTCCAAGTCACGAATTTGAATTTCGACTTTGCCTTCCAAACTCGCTACGGGGCCCAAATTCCCGAGGTGGCAGTCACCGCAGATCCAGACCGCCGGCCCTTCTGGCAGCGATCCGCGTCGCAAGGCCTCCAGACACTCGTAGAATTTCAGCGCATTGCCCCGGACATAGGTATGGGCCGACGTCGCCATCTTCGTTTTACGGCGTCGATCGAGCACGGACTGTCGTTGCGAAGGTCGCAGATTTGGGGGCTTGGGTACGGATCTTTTCATCGTCCAGTTCTTTCATGCCGAGATTGAAGAAGCGCCATGGCTGTTACCGTTGTTCTACTGTCAATACGAGCCGGGTCCTGAACAAACCGCAGCGAATGGCTTCCATGGAACGCGGCGAATCAGAGCGTCCCTCTGGTGGGTATGCATCAGACATCCTCATTCCATGATGGATACCCACCGCTCCAGACTGACGTCCGCCGTGTCTTTAGGTACTACTCGGCGAACGGCGGACGTCAATTGTGCCAGACGCAGGAACATGTTAGGACAGGGCTCTAATTTACTTCTCGAGCACCTTTTCGATTTGCCCGACTTTCTTTTCAACTTTGCCAGCGGTGTGTTCGGCTTTGCCTTCAGCCTCTAAATCAGGATTGTTGGTGACTTGGCCAACTTTCTCTTTGATTTTTCCTTTCACTTCATGGAGGGTGCCTTTAATATCATGCTTCGTACTCGTGTCCATCGGTCTTCTCCTTATCTTCTTAATTCCCAGATATCCGTTGACCTGGTATCTGTCTACTTCTTCCTTCTCGGTTCGCTGGAGTTAGTGCGAAACTCCAAGTCTTCGTGGCTGTTTAGAGAACCCAATTCCTCAGCCACTAATACATATACAAACGCCTGAGTTCTGACGTCTGTGCAACATTGATCAG
>Ga0181519_10002593_pt1 | contig 15287 bp, 19 predicted proteins | sample PEATcosm2014_Bin_26_FD_121102 | JGI IMG/M metagenome (GOLD analysis project Ga0181519, IMG submission 121102) | Peatland microbial communities from MTU Mesocosm Facility, Houghton, MI, USA - PEATcosm2014_Bin02_10_metaG | ecosystem: Environmental > Terrestrial > Soil > Wetlands > Peat | place...
GACTCCCGTCACGAACCGTCGGAGGCTGAGGCCTACTCTGCTGCCGGCTCCGACGAAGGCCCGAGTGTAGCCGTAGACGTAGATGGACAGAGCAACAATGGAGATGATCAACGCCTCAGCGCCGACGGCTGCGTGATTCTGCCCTCCCATCACCGCAAATGCGCAGATGGTGAAGATGGCTGTGAGGCCCGACAGGTTGCAGATGGCACGGTATCTGTGGGTGTCATCCTGAACAATGGCATGAAGATTGAGAGACATCGAGACGAACACCAATCCGGTCAGCGCCGCCGCACCGGTGCCGACCAGTTGGAAGAAGCCGCCCCAGACCTGGGGATCATAGATGTCGGCGATCATGTCGGACGCGATTCTATATGGGACCTTCGCAAAGCCGCAACGTCAGGGACGGCGGCCGGCCACGGACGGCTCAGGAGGAGCCGCCCGCGCCTCCGCGGTCAGCGCCAGCTCCCTGCACCCTCACACCTGGCTCCCAGCGCCGCCGACCACCTCGGCTGCGGCCTCGATCAGCTGCACCACGTCCTTCGGGTGAGACACCATGGCGACGTGACTGGAGGCGACCTCCACGGTGGTCGCGCCCATGCGCTTGGCGAACATGCGCTCAGCGTCCGGCGGGATGGCCTCGTCATTGGCGGCGACGAGGTACCACGACGGCAGCGACCTCCACGCCGGCTCTCCCATGACCGTCTCCAGGATGCTCATCGAGATCCCCTGCTGGACGGCGTAGATGACGTTGGCCTTCACCGGATCGACGTCGGCGGCGAAGTGCCCCACCACGTCTTCCCTGGGGAGCCAGCCGAAGCCCTGCTCGTCGACGATCAGGTGGGCCATCACCGGCGGTGTCGGTCCACCTCCGAGAAGGGCGCCGAGTGACTCTCCCTGATCGAGCCCGAACCCGGCGATGTAGACGAGCGCCGCGACGTTCGGATGGTCCGCCCCGAGTGCGGTCATGATGTGCCCACCGTACGAGTGGCCGGCAACCACGGTCGGACCGCTCTGGCGCGCGAGCACCTGCCGAAGCCGCGCGACGTCGTTGGCGAGCGAGGTCAACGGGAACTGCGGGGCGGTCACCGAGAACCCCTTTGCCTGCAGTGCCTCGATCACCGCGCTCCAGCTCGATCCATCGGCCCACGCTCCATGGACCAGCACAACGCTGGGCTTGTCGCTCATGTATCTCTTCTCCTGTCGGGGGTCTGCCCGATCATCACCGCGGGTTTCATCCTGCTTGCTGCGGTCGTTCGCGAGTCTGGCTGCGCTCATCCACATGTCAGGACCCGGATCCCTCCCTCGCGCTGCAACGCGCAGCCGAGGCAGGTGATTGGCCCAACCGGCGCCATGCGTGCTGACGGGGGGCTCCGGGAGGCCCGTGTGCCTCAGTGTCAGCCTCGTGCCACCGGGGATCGGAGTGAGGCGGAACTCGACCCGCGACGAGCCGGGTGGCTGATCGGCTGCCCCCGCAATGCCCCAGGAGACCACGACCCGTTTCGGGGGCTCCAGCTCCAAGTACTCACCGCGGAACTGGTAACCGTTGATGTCGACGGCCACCTGGCCCCCCGGGGTGGGCTCGAGCACGGCGTGCTGGCCCATCCACGCCACCATGCGCTCCGCGACGGTGAGGTGCTCGAACACGACCTGCGGGGGGGCTTCAATCTCGATGGACATGGAGAACTCAGCCATCTTTCGTTCCCGGCTGCGACCGTCCCCGGGCGTGCGCCTCGGCGGCTGACTTGAGGGCCGCCAGATGCACGGGCCAGAACCCGTCGAGGACGTCCCGGACCGCGGCCAGCCCCTCGGTCTGCACCATGAAGACGTGTCGGGTGTGCTCATGCCGCTCGCCGACGAGGCCCGCGTTCCGGAGCACTCTCAGATGGTGTGAGGCCATCTGCTGTGAGGATCCGAGCTCGCGCGCGACCTCGCCCACGGAGCGGGGATGCTGACCCAGCAGGGAGAGAATCCGCCGCCGGCTGCGATCAGACAGGGCCCGGAGGGCGACGTCGGCTGCTTCCGGGCTGGCGACCACGACCTTATTCAATCACACGCTTGTACAAATGACAAGCAGAATTATGCCCGGCCTCTCGTGACCCTCAGCGGTCCCTCGTCCCAGTGCTGGCCAGGCGGCTAGGCCGGGTTGCCGCCGGAGCCTGGCGGAACCGGCCCGGCCGGCTCATAGGTGGCGATCACCACGCCGGAACTGGTCGTTGTGCTGGTGACCAGCCGCAACGCGCCAGCCCGCGCGCCGTCCTGGAAGAGGCGCTTGCCGGTGCCCAGGTGCAGCGGGTAGTACAGGAGCCGGAACTCGTCGATCAGGTCGTGATCGATGAGGGTGCGAGCCAGGTCACCGCTGCCGTGGACCTGGAGCTCGCCACCGGGCTGCTCCTTCAGCCGGGCCACGTCCGCGGGCACGTCGGCGCCGAGCAGCGATGCGTGGGCCCACTCCACCGAGTCGAGGGTGGTGGACGCCACGTACTTCAGGAGGGCGTTCAGCTTGGTCGCGATCGGGTTGTGAGGGTCGGTGACGTGCGGCCAGTAGCTGCTGAAGATCTGGTACGTCTTGCGCCCGAGGAGAAACGCCTCAGCCTTCTCGAACCAGCCGACGATGGCAGCGCCGACCTCCGCGTCGCCGTACGCGAACTGCCAGCCCCCGTACTCGAACGGGCCGTCGGGATCCTCGTTCCGATCTCCGGGCGATTGCATCACGCCATCCAGGGTCACGAAGGTGTGCAACGTGAGTCTCATGGGCGCCGGTTATATCCGTTTTCACCCCGGCTACGCCCCGAGACTGTCTCTTCACTTCCACGCCCGCAGAGCCTCCCGGGGTCTTGATGCCGGTGGCGCTGGAGGAGGGGGCTGGGGCGGACGCCACCAGGGTGAGCTCCGTCCTCCGGGGTCAGCGTGTCGGGATGTCCTGGAGGGGGCCCGGCTCGGCGCCGCCGCTGCCCTTGGAGGCCTGCCCGTCAGGGCCTAGAATGGCGGCCGTGACGACGCACATAGAGCTCACCGACGCGGACGACCGCGCCCCCGTCCTCGTCTCGATCCAGGCCATCAACTTCTTCTGCGCCTCTGAGGTTGGGGAGAACGGGGTGGTGACGCGCCTCAACCTGGATGGCTGGGACGAGGAGTTCGCGGTCCTGGAAGCCCCCGATCAGATCGGGCTGCTCGTGGGCCAACACCCGGAGGCTCCGGTTCTCCTCGTCCTTTCCTTCGCCGAGGATGGCAACCAGGTCTGGGTGAACTCCAGCAAGGTGGCTACATTCCAGCCGGAGGAAGAAGGCACCACAACCCTCGCCTTCGCGACCATGGCCGACGACATCGAGGTCAGGGAATCGCTTCCCCTGATCAGGGAGATGCTGGCGGGGCAGGGGCGACCTGACTGGCTGGAGCACCCTCTCGGGTCACCGCCGACCACCGCCTCGGGTGCATGAACCCCAGCGGGGCATATCTGCTGGTGGCAAGGCGCGAGGCGCTGGGTACTCAGCTGGGACCTTGCCTCACCGCCGGCCCGGCAGCCGCCCCAGGGCGCGCATGGCCGTGGTCATCGCTCTCGCGTACCTCTCCTGGGAGACGAAGTTGGGCGCCGCGATGGGATGCAGACGCTGCACGGCCACGGTCTGGGCGTCGGTGTACTTGAGTAGCCCGCGCTCGCCGTGGCGGCTGCCCACGCCGGACTCCTTCCAGCCGCCCATCGGCGCGTCGACCGAGCCCCAGCTCGCGGCGTAGCCCTCGTTGACGTTGACGCTCCCCGCCTCCAACCGGCGGGCCACGGCCCGACCCTTGGCAAGATCGCGGGTCCAGACCGAGAAGCTGAGCCCATAGTTGCTGTCGTTCGCGTGCTGGATCGCCTCCCCCAGGCCACTCACCCGGTACAGCGAGATGACCGGCCCGAAGGTCTCCTCGGCGTAGAGGGTCATGTCGGGCGTCGTGTCGGTGAGGATGGTCGGCTCGTAGAAGTAGGGGCCGACCTCCGGTCGCGCCCGGCCGCCGGCAAGCAGCGTGGCGCCCTTGGCGAGCGCGTCGTCCACGTGGCGGGCCACGGTGGCCAGCTGGCCTGCGGAGATGAGGGACCCGACGTCGGGCCTGTAGTCGAGGGCGCTCCCGATTCGCAGCGCCTTCGTTCTGGCGACGAAGCGCTCCATGAACGGGCGCCACACCTCGGCTTCCACATACATCCGCTCCATGGAGATGCACAGCTGGCCGGTGTTGGAGAACGCCGCCCGGATGGCCCCTGACGCGGCCTTGTCGAGGTCGGCGTCGGCCAGGATGAGGATGGCGTTCTTCCCCCCGAGCTCCATCGAGTAGTCGATGAGCCGCTCGGCCGCCTGGGCGGCGACGCTGCGCCCGAGCCGGGTGCTGCCCGTGAACATCAGGAAGTCGCTGACGGCGATCACAGTCGAGCCAAGCTCCTGGCCCGGCCCGACGACGACCTGCAGCAGGCCGGGCGGCAGTCCGGACTCCTCGAGCAGCTGGGCCGCGAAGAGGGCCGAATAGGGCGTCTTCGTATCCGGCTTGGCGAGAACGGCGTTGCCGGCGATGAGGGCCGGCAGCGTGTCGCTGATGCCCAGGGTGAGCGGGTAGTTCCACGGCGAGATCACCCCAACAAGGCCCTTGGGGTGGTGGTACTCCCAGGTCTGGGTGAGCACCGGCAGGGCGCCCGCCCGCCGATGCGGCCGGAGCAGGCCTGGAGCGGTCCGGGCGTAGTAGCGGGCCACCTGCGCGACATCGAGGACCTCCTCGAAGGCGTCTCGGCGCGTCTTGCCGCTCTCGAGCTGGATCACGTCGAGCAGCTCGACCTGCCGGTCGAGCACGAGCTCGCCGAAGTGCACCAGCACCTTCGCCCGGTCGGCGACCGGAACCCGGGCCCAGGCGCGCTGAGCCGTGCGGCCGGCCTCGGCAGCCGCCACCAGATCCTCGGGCGTGCTGTGCGGCACCTCGCCCAGCGGGACACCCGTCGCCGGCATCTCGATGGGGATCGGCTGGGCCCGACCGCTCGCCGCCACCCGGGCCGCAAGCCGGTCGAAGAACTCCTGGTCGAGCCGCGGACCGAGCAGGTCCACCTCGCTGCGGGGTGGCTTGCTGATCACGGACGTCATCGTGCTCCATTCCTGACCTCGCCGGCCAGCGGCACAAGACCCAACCGTCCGTCAGTGCCACCGCCACGGCCCCGCCAGGTCACATGAACCGATCCAAACTGATCAAGACGGTGCGCGGAGCGGTAGCCCTCCCTGGGGCAGGGGAAGAAGTTCTAGACCGGTTCCATCCCGTGTCGCCGCATGACAGCTAGCTCCGTCTCGCGGTCCGGTGGGTTGGGCGCAGCCCAGACCTGTTCCAGCTCCTCGAAGTAGCCGTCCAGGGCGGGGGCGTGAAGAACAAGAAGCCGAGCCGGTGCAGCGCTTGTGTTCCCAAAGGTGTGCGCCTCTCCAGCGCTGACCAAGACGAAGGTCCCCGGTTCGCCAGCGAAGACCTCACCGTCAACGTGGAATTCAACGAGTCCCTCCAAGACGAAGTACGCCTCATCGTTCCCGACATGCCTATGCGCCGGGGGCATCCGGCCACCAGACGGCAAGGTCCGTTCCATTAAGGAGAACCGCCCCTGGGTGTTCGATGCCGTGGCCTTGAACCACATCTCGCTGCCGCGGGCCTCCCTGCGCAGTCCGTGTCCGCTCTCCCAACGAAGCACCGCCTCACCTCCACAGCCGGGTCGGATCCATGCGCCTTCAGTCTAGGGAGCCCTGCCCAAGCCTCGACCGGCCCGTCCGCAACCGCTCCCACTCAGCGCGACGTCAAGGAGCGGAGCGGGAGAAGCCCGTTCGGCTTGCATCCGTCGTCCATCGAGATGCCACCGTCGGCAGATCGCCAGTGAGCCCGGCGCAACGACAGGAGCGGTCTGGTACCGTGAGACCACCGCCATGGCACCTTTGACGGAGCGCCACAATGCGCCCCTATGTGTGTTGCGTCCGCAGCCCTGACTCTGTGTTGAATGACGCAAGAACGCGAGCCGTCCCAATCCCCTGCGCGGGCCACTAAGCGGAAGGAAGTGGTTCGGTCAGACGGGGCCACCGCGGGAGTGCTGCGCTATCGATCACCCGCTGGGCGCTGGGTCATTGTGGCCACGGTCCTCGGGTCTGGCATCGCCGCGCTTGACGCGACGGTCGTCGGCATTGCCCTGCCATCCATCGGTCGGGAGTTCCATGCGGACGTTGCCGGGCTTCAGTGGGTGCTGACCGGCTACCTGCTCAGCCTGGCCAGCCTGCTCCTCCTCGGTGGCGCCCTGGGCGACCGGTACGGAAGACGACGCATCTTCGTCATCGGTGTGGTCTGGTTTGCCAGCGCATCGCTCCTCTGCGGACTGGCTCCCAACACGCCGGTCCTGGTTGTGGCGCGCGCACTTCAGGGGGTGGGCGGAGCGCTTCTCGTCCCCGGCAGCCTGGCAATCCTCCAGGCAACCTTCGTGCCAGGGGACCGAGGGCTTGCCATCGGGGCCTGGTCGGGACTCGGGGGCGTGGCGACCGCAATCGGCCCTTTTCTCGGCGGGTATCTCATCGGAGCGGTCTCCTGGCGACTGGTGTTCTTCATCAACCTTCCCCTGAGCTTGGCCGTGGTCGCAATCGCCGTCCGGCACGTGCCGGAGTCGCGCGACCCCGCGGCGAGCGGCCCACTCGACCTCGCTGGCGCCGCCCTCGGCGCCGCCGGACTGGTCGGTCTCTGCTACGGCTTGATAGAGGGACCGGCTCTCGGCTGGGGAGCGATCCCAGTGGTGCTGATGATGGGGGCCGGGGCCGTCAGCCTGGTTGCCTTCCTGCTCGTTGAGGCGCGAAACCAACACCCCATGCTTCCGCTGTCACTCTTCAAGGCGCGCCAGTTCAGCGTGGCCAACGCGGTGACCTTTGTCGTGTACGGTGGCTTGGGAGGTGCGCTATTCCTCCTGCCCATCGAGCTGCAGCAGGTCGCACGCTACTCGCCGCTCGAGTCGGGGGTCGCGCTCCTGCCCCTCACAGCGATGATGCTCGCGCTCTCGTCTCGCTCCGGCGCTCTCGCCAGCCGCATAGGCCCCAAACTGCAGATGGGAACCGGACCGCTGATCGTCGCCGTCGGACTCTGGATGTTCGTCCGAGTCGACGGATCGGGAGGCTACCTTGGAGAGGTGCTGCCGGCCGTCATAGTCCTCGGGTTGGGACTCGCGGTCATGGTGGCGCCGCTGACCGTGACCGTCCTCGCCGCAGCTCCCACCGAGAAGGCCGGCGTCGCCTCTGCCGTCAACAATGACGTGGCACGCTCCGCGGGCCTGATGGCCGTCGTCGCTCTCCCCGCGATTGCCGGCATCTCCGGCACGAGCTACCTACATCCATTGATGTTCTCCCGCGGATTCCACATGGCCATGGTGGTTGCCGCGTTGCTCTGCGCGTTTGGCGGCCTGCTCGCAATGCTCGCCATCCGCAACCCGGCCCGGTGGCCCTCGGTTGCTCCCCGCCCATCGAGTCGCCAAGCGCATTGTGCACTCGAGGCACCGCCGCTCCAAGGAACCTGAGACGCGCCTGCGGCACCGTCCGGAGTGGCCCATGCAACGCTCGCCTGTCTCCACGCGGGGGCGGTTGCAGCCCTCGAGCTCAGGGCCCAGCCGGCGACACTCCGGATCAGGCGGGTGCCCGCCCCAGGACGACGACCTGCCAGAAGGCGCCGGTCTCGCTGGCCACGGTGATCAGCCCGTGCTGTCGGGCGACCTCCAGGACCCGCTCGGGCGGGTGCAGAAACATGTGGAACTCCCGCCGCCCGATCCGCAGCGCCAGGTTGCCGAACCCGACAGCGGAACGGGTCCACCATCGCTCCTTCGGGAAGCTCATCACCAGGATGCGTCGCGCGTGATCGGCGGCCACGCCGGCGAGCGTGGGCATGTCCGGATAGCAGCAGATGACGCGGTTCAACACCACGATGTCGGCGGGGGGCACCTTGCCGCCGGCCCGAGCGAAATCGAGCACCTGGCGGTCGACCAGGTCGTCGAAGCCCGCCTCCCGCAGCAGGGCTGCCGCCACCGGTTCGTAGGTGGGTGTCATCTCGATGCTCACGACGCTGCTGCTGATCCCCGACTTCAGCAGCTCGATTTGGATCGCGCCGATCCCCCCGCCCACCTCGAGCAGGCTGCAGCCTTCCAGGCTACGCTCTCGGAGCAGACGCACCAGCCGTGAGGACACCGCATCGAGGCCCCTCCGCCGGTACCGGCGGGCTTGGGCCTCTGCGCTTCGCTCGCTGAAGGCCCACCGGTAGCCCTTGGGGGTGCAACAGTCCATCGACCCCTCATTGTCGTGACTCGCTCGGCTCAGGCGCTCTGCCAACGAAGCACCGCCTCACCCTCCAAAGCTGATCGGGATCCATGCGCCTTCAGCTGAGGGTGCGCTGCCCAAGCCTCGACCGGCCCGTCAGTAAGCGCTCCCACTCAACTTCGAAACGGAGCGGAGCGGGAGACGGGACTCGAACCCGCGACCTCCAGCTCGGAAGGAACGTGCTCGGATTCGTATTCGGATTTGTCCCGCAGCCCCTCATGAGCACAGTCCTCGAGATCCTGAAAGGAGCCTGCGGGTCGCCCACCGGCACTGCCTTGCCCTCGGCGGGGATGACATCACGCCGTCCGTCGTCGAGCTGGAAGCTGAGGCGATGCTGCTGGATTTCGACTCCGCCACGGCCCAATGCAGCGTGAGAGTCGAGACCCGAAGCTGACCCAGTCGTCGTCATCAGAATAGGCTGCACCGAGCCTACGACGTCGTCAGTGCCACCGCCGCCTCCGGCGTCGCCACGTGGAAGCTGAAGGTTTCCTCGAGGTACAGGCGCACAACCTCGGCGTCGTGTGAGTCGTAACCAATGGAGAGATCCTGCCCGCACTCGAAGACGAAATCACCACCTCTCAGGCTGAGCACCACGGCCCCGTCGACCCCGGGCGCCCACACGATCGGGCCCCCCAGGATCTTGCCCAGGTGCTCCAGGAGGGGGTAGCCGCCGTGCTCCGAGGTTTCAACGACCACCCGATACTGCTCGCGTCCGAGGGCCAGCCCATACGGCCCGCCGACCCCCGTGCCAAGGAGCTGCTCGACGGCCTGAGCCGCCAGTCGCGGATAACCGTCTGCGGCGGCGCCAGGCTTGCCCTTCGCGTGAGGTGAGGCCTCGCTGATGCCGGCGATCACACCCTTCCAACCGTGGAACACGGCGACGTTCTCGGCCACCGCGAGCTGGTGAGCTGCCCTGTCCAGACTGGCGAGGTCTGTGTCACCCGCGCCTCGATCGGCGTCGCGGAGCTCAGCCCGCGAGACCTCGAAGTCGGCCCTCAACTCGACCAGCGAAAGACTAACTCGCTGCAACCCGGTGACACCCTCGACGGGCGTCGCCGCCGTCCGGCGGGTGCGCCCGAGGTTGGTGGCCGAGTATTCCCAGCCGTGAGGGCCGGAGAAGTCGACGAGGCGGCGGGCGGCCAGGGCTGGGGTTGCCCTTTGGCGCGCCTCTTCGTCCAGAAGCTGCCACCCGGCGGCGCTGATCGGAGCGTGCTCGCGAAGTAGGTGGTTCACACCCGGCCCTCCCTCAGGCTTCCGATTCCCAATGACCCATCCTCCTCAGCAGATCGGCTCGCCGGGGGGGCGACTGCCAGCCCAACCGGTTCCGCGGCCTCCTGCGTGCTCACGGTAGTGAGGGCGCCTGGGGGATCGTCGATGAAGTCGGCGGAGGGTACGAAGAACAGGTTGCCCGTCACGGGCCTCGAGAAATCGAGGATCCGATCGTAAGTGCCGGGCGGATTGCCGACGAACATGTTGGTCAACATCTGCTCGATCACTTGCGGGTCCCTCGCGTAGCCGATGAAGTACGTGCCGAACTCACGGGCCCCGACCCGACCAAAGGGCATGTTGTAGCGGACGATCTGGCGCTGTTTGCCGTCGTCGCCGACGAGGGTGTTGAGAGCCACGTGTGAGTTGGCCGGCTTGAGATCATCCGGCATCTCGATGTCGGAGAGCTTGGAGCGGCCGATGCGCAGCTCCTGCTCCGCCACCGGGAGAGCATCCCAGCCGGCGAGGTCATGGAGGTACTTCTGCACGACGACATAGCTGCCTCCGGCGAACCGGGGGTCCTCCTCGCTGATCACGACCGCATCCAACAACGCCGGACCTGCAGGATTCTCCGTCCCATCCACAAAACCGAGCAGATCGCGTTGATCGAAGGACCGGAACCCGTGCACCTCGTCAACGACCTGTGCAAAGTCGAGGAGCCGGTCGGTGAGCCTCTCCGCAAGCTCGAAGCAGAGGTCAAAACGGGTGGCCCTGATGTGGAACAGAAGGTCGCCCGGCGTGGCGACCGCGGTATGGCGGGGGCCGATGACCTCGCGAAATGCGTGCAGGCCAGGCGGACGCGGCTGACCGAACGTGCGACCCCAAAGATCGGAGCCTATGCCGACCACGCAGGTCAGCCCACCGTCGGGGAAGCGAAAGCCGATCGATCGCGTGAGCCCACTGACATCGGTGAGAACCTCGCGCAGCGCGTCTTCGGACCCGGGATCGACGGTCGCGACCAGGAAGATCGCTGACTCGGTGAGAGGGGCCAGGACGGCTTGCGATTCGGCGGCTGACACGGCGCAACCCTACCATCCTTCCGCGGGGCGGCTGCGTCCAGCAGTGAGCTGGCCGGAGATGCCGCCACCACACCCTCCGTGGGACCAGGTGAAGGGGGGCGGAGAGGGAGTTCCCTGGTTGTGATGGCGCGCGAGCATGCACTGGCCCAGTGCCGAAATGGGCACCGACGCCGGCACTGAGCCAACCAACTCAATCGCCCTGTGCGCACCGAGGCTGTGAGTGCTCTGAGGTACTCGACCCCGATCACGGGTCGAAGCAGGGTCCGACCGGATGCTTCTCCGGTGGAGGGATGCCTTGGAGCGCCTCGGCGAGGCCCGGTGGCCCACCTTGACTTTGTGTTTCAAGGTGGAGTAACTTTGGTTTGCAAAGTCACCCCACGTTCGAGGGAGCCCGATGGATGTGAATGACGCAACTGGAATGAGCCCGGTCGACGCGGCGGCGCTTGTGCAGCAGGCGCGGAATCGAGCACGGCACGAGCTGACTATCAACCGGCCCGTTATCTTCGTGAGCTGGGCGCTCTGCTACCTGCTCGGGTATGGAGCGGTCTGGCTCTCGGTCCGAGGAGAGCGCCCCTATGAGGGACCGGCCGGGTGGGCCCTGGCTCTCCTCGTCCTCCTGGCAATCGCCGCCCTGGCTGTCACCGCGCAGGTCACGGACCGCGCGACGAGGGGGGTGGAGGGCTTGTCGACGGTGCAGCGGCGCATCTACTGGCTGTCGCTCGCCGCCGGATGGCTCGGGGTGATCGTCATGGAGGGTGCGCTCCGGCACCAAGGCGCCAGCCAGGGCATGATCGGTGTGTTTACGGCTGCATCGCCGCTGCTGGTCGCAGGGGTGGTCCTGGTGGCCGTTACGGCAGCCTGGCTGAACTGGTACCTCTTCGCCCTGGGGGTCTGGCTCATTGGTGTGGCGGGTTTCAGTAGCTTCGCCGGTCCCGAGGGAGTGTGGGGCATCGACGCCTTGGCCGTTGGCCTGCCCTTCCTCGTGATGGGAGGACTTGTCATGATCCGCGACCGTCGATGATCGAGGACGGGCTTGACCCGGTGATCCACAGTGCCGCCCGTCTGCGCGTCATGGTCACGCTCGCGACGCTCAAGGACGGCGACAGCCTCTCGTTCACCCGGTTGCAGAACCTCATGGCATTCACCTCAGGGAACCTGATCACGCACCTGCGCAAGCTCGAGGCCGCCCGGTACGTGGCGATGAACAAGTCAGGAAGCGGCGTCAACGGCGTGACCGATGTATCCCTTACCCGGACCGGACGCGAGGCGCTCGACCGCTACGTCGCCGCGCTTCGGAAGCTTCTCGACAGCGCCGGGATATCACCACCACCTTAGACGACGCCGCCCATCCGATGCGGGTACCGGCGGATCTGTGCGCTGCTGCGCCAGGGGGGCTGGCTGTGAACCGCAAGCGGGTGCAGCGAATCCTCAGCCATCACGGCGGCGTTCTGGGCGGCGACTCCTTGTCCGCCTGCCAGCCCGAAGCCTTCACCCGCAAGCGACGCGACGCCCTTACCGAGGACAATCGATGCGGCTTGAATTGGGACCCCTCATGGAGGCCTGACGTGGGTCGGATCGTCGTCATGAACCATGTGACCTTGGATGGTGTGATGCAGGCACCAGGACGCCCGGATGAAGACACCCGAGGCGGGTTCACGCAGGGCGGCTGGGGTAGCCGGTCCACATCGGCTGGCGACGCTGCGGGCAAGGCGATGGGCGAGAGGATGGCGGCCGGGGCGGCCTGGCAGGATGGCTGTTCGGGCGGCGCACCTATGAGGGGCTGCTGGCGACCTGGAACGCCCGGGGTGGCCCATTCAAGGAAGCGCTGAACAACTCGCCCAAGTACGTCGCATCGAGCACTCTCGAGGAACCGCTGCCCTGGCCCAACTCGACGCTGCTGGGCGGCGATATTGCTGATGCTGTGGGCGCGCTCAGGGCGCGATCTGACGGAGTCCTGGCAATCATGGGCAGCGGCGAGTTGATCGACTCGCTGATGGCTGCGGACCTGATCGACGAGTACCTGCTGATGATCCACCCGCTGGTGCTGGGTAGCGGACGACGACTGTTCCCGGCGAATGTGCATGTAACGCTGCGGCTGACCGACAGTGTCGCGACAGCCACCGGCGTGGTAATCGCCACCTACGAGCCGGCGCGAGACTGATTCAGCTAGCGAGCGCTCCAGCTCAACTCGAACCGAGGAGTGGAGCGGGAGACGGGACTCGAACCCGCGACATCCAGCTTGGAAGGAATGTGCTCATAGCTGAGTTCAGGTTGGTCGGCGGACGCCGCTGGAGCGCGTTACTTCAGCTTCTGCATACAGGTTGAAGGTGCTTGAATGATCTCGGCGATGACCTGTCCACGCCCTCGGCGGCCACCCCACAACCCGGGGTTCAGCCCGCCGTCACCGGCACGACCTGGAGCCGCGACGCAATCTCCCCGACGTCTGCGGCGCCCCGGGCGGCATCCATGACCAGGTCAAAGGCTGCGTCCTCATCCAAGTCCGGGGCATGTCCGTTCAGATCTAGAAACACAACCGTCGCCAGCCAGGCAAGGCGCTTGTTGCCGTCCACAAGGGCGTGGTTTCGGGCGACCGAGTGGAGGAGCGCGGCCGCCTTGAGCTCAAGGTTGGGGTAGGCGTCTTCCCCGAAGGCGCTCGAGCGTGGCCGACCGGCCGCCGAGTCGAGAAGGCCGATGTCTCGGACCGGTCCGACACCGAGGGTACGGGCCAGTCCCATGAGGTCCTCGAGATCGAGGTACTCGACCCCGGTCACGCCCGGCCGAGGCGGTCCAGGACATCCCCCCATCGGTTGAGCATCCGCTCGGAGCCCGCCTCCACACGGGCCCGATGGCCTCGGCGCTCGTAGCGATCCAGCACAGCCCGACGGATCACCTCTTGCCGCGACGCGCCCTCGGCCTCGGCGAGGGCTGTCAGGGCCGTCTCCAACTCGGGATCAGTGCGCAGGGTCATGGCCACCGCGTGATGGTACCACTCTGATACCGTGGGTGCGTGCTCCGCATGCTTGAAGCCGTCCTGCGGGGCCTTGGAGACGTCGCTGATGCCGGGGCCCATGGGCGGGGGCGAACAACAGCGTCGCTGCGTCCTTTACGGCCGACCAGCGCCCGGTGCTGGTGCGGAGGTGGCCAGAACCTGTCCCGCGGTCCCGTCGAACATACCGCCGGGGCCATGCCACAGGTTGGCGGTCATGAATAGAGTGGTGCGATCGGCGCCTCCGAGGGCGCAGGCGAAGCACCCGCGGTCGAGCTCGACGGTTTGAAGCACTTCGCCGCCCTCGCGCGCACGCACGCAACGCTTGTTGGGGACGTCGGCGTACCAGATGGCGTCGTCGGCATCAGCGCAGATCCCGTCCGGGACACCGTCGCCGAGGTCCGCCCAGACCCTGCGGTCCGACAGGCTGCCGTCGGACGTGATCTCGAAGGCCGTAAGTCTTCTTGCGTAGGACTCGGCGACGACCAGCGTCCGACCGTCGGGCATGATCAGCAGGCCGTTAGGGAATGCAAGCCCCTCTGCGACCCGTCGAGCCAATCCGTCCGGCCTGACCAGGGCAATGATCCCAGTGGCCGGGCCGACGCCCAGCGGCTGCCCGCCGTTGACGTACGCGTTGCCTCGACCGTCGACAACCAGCTCGTTCCCAGCCGCGGGCTCACCGGCCCTCATTGCCAGGTGATACTATATGCGATACTATGACCAAGGACCTCGCCAAGAGGCTCGCTGAGCTCCGCACAAGCCGTCGGAGCGTCTCCCCCAAGGACATGGACAAGTTGCTCGCCGACGCAGGGTTCCGCCGCCGGGCCGGCAAGGGGGACCATTGGGTGTACTCGCACGCCCGCCGTGCGTACCCGCTGACGATCGACCCGCGCAACCCTCTGCTTCCGGCGTACGTGTCCAAGGCAATTCGCGCCATTGAGGAGGTCCTGAGCGATGACTAGGGTTCTCTCGCCTGAGATCCAGGCCTACCTCGATCTTCCCTATGCGATCGAGTTGGTGTTTGACCGCGCCGAGGATGGCGCCGAAGGCTGGGTGGCCGAGGTCGAAGAGCTGCCAGGTTGCATTTCCCAGGGCGCAACGCCAGAAGATGCCGTTTCCCGGATCAGAGATGCGATGGAAGGTTGGATCTCGGTTGCTCTAGAGGATGGCATCGAAGTCCCGCGACCGCGGGCTCTCGGCAGGTACTCGGGGAAGTTCGTCGTACGTGTCCCGCAAACCCTCCATGCTGATTTGGTTCGCTCGGCCGAGAGGGAAGGCGTTAGTCTCAACCAATTCGTCTCGACCACGTTGGCGCGCAGCCTCGGCCGCAACGAGCGATAGACGGCGTCGAGATCGAGTGGACAGATGTCGGGTTTTGACGACCATGAAGCGCCAGTGCTTCGGCTTCAGGCGGCCAGAGACGAGGCTCTCGATCGACTCAACCCCGGATGGATCCACGCTGCCCAATTAGGGCCTGGCGCCTGCGATATCATGCAATGGTGGGTGAGTCCGACTGCATCACCAACCGCATACTCAGCGACGGCCCTCAACCCGAGGTGGTCGGCGACCGCGCCGCGCGTTCGAAGCGCTCGATCACTCACGGCACTGATATCCAGGTACTGCCCGCCGTCCAACCGGCTATCGCGGAGCGCATAGCGGCCGCCCGAGGCGCAATCCCCGCTGAGCCGC
>Ga0181519_10002594_pt1 | contig 15277 bp, 14 predicted proteins | sample PEATcosm2014_Bin_26_FD_121102 | JGI IMG/M metagenome (GOLD analysis project Ga0181519, IMG submission 121102) | Peatland microbial communities from MTU Mesocosm Facility, Houghton, MI, USA - PEATcosm2014_Bin02_10_metaG | ecosystem: Environmental > Terrestrial > Soil > Wetlands > Peat | place...
CGACGCCGCGGCCGCGGCGCTCAGAGCCCGGAGGCGACGGCGAGCTCCTTGGCCGCCACCTCGATGTCCGACTGGTACTTGAGGAGGATGTGCAAGGTGGCGCGCGCCGTGCCGGCGTCCACGGCCTCGATGCCGAGGAGCACGAGGGTCCGTGCCCAGTCGATGGTCTCGGAGATGGAGGGGTGCTTCTTCAGATCGAGCGAGCGGAGGGAGCGGACGATACGGGCGATCTGGTCGGCGAGCTCGGAGCTCACGCCCGGGACCTTGGCGAGCACGATCGCCCGCTCGCGCTCGAGCGAGGGGTAGTCGAGGTGGAGGAAAAGGCAGCGGCGCTTCAGGGCCTCCGACAGCTCACGGGTGTTGTTGGAGGTGAGGAACACGAGGGGTATCTGGTTGGCCGAGATGGTGCCGAGCTCGGGGATCGAGACCTGATAGTCCGAGAGGACCTCGAGCAGGAGCGCCTCGGTCTCGATCTCGAGACGATCGACCTCGTCCACGAGGAGCACGACCGGATCGGTGGCGCGGATCGCCTCGAGCAGCGGGCGCGTGAGCAGGAACTCCTCGGAGAACAGGTCCTCCTCGAGCGACTCCCATCCGGGCGGGGCGGCCCCGTCGGAGCCCTCGCCACGGCGCTCGACCTGGATGCGCAGCAGCTGCTTTTTGTAGTTCCACTCGTAGAGCGCCTTGGCCTCGTCCAGGCCCTCGTAGCACTGGAGGCGGATGAGGCGGGCGCCGAGGACGGCCGCGGTGGACTTGGCGAGCTCGGTCTTGCCCGTCCCGGCCGGGCCCTCGACGAGGACCGGCTTTCCGAGACGGTCGGCGAGGTACACGACGCCGGAAAGCCCGTCGTCGGCCAGGTAGCCGATGGCGTTCAGCCCGTCACGCACCTCCTCGAGAGAGCCAAAGCGCGGCTCACCGGCCCGGCCCGGTGCGATCACGACCTGATCTGGCCTTCGCCGTAGACGACGTACTTCACGCAGGTCAGCTCGCGCAGCCCCATCGGCCCGCGGGCGTGCAGCTTCTGGGTCGAGATGCCCACCTCGGCGCCGAGACCGAGCTCGCCACCGTCGATGAACCGGGTGGAGGCGTTGACGAGCACTGCGGCCGCGTCCACCTCGCGGACAAAGCGCGTCGCGGCATCGAGGTCCGAGGTGACGATCGCCTCCGAATGCCCGGAGCCGTAACGGGCGATGTGGGAGATGGCCCCGTCGAGGTCGTCGACGACTCCGACGGCGAGCTCGAGGGCGAGGAACTCCGTGGCGAAGTCCGCCTCCGTGGCCGGGCGCGACCCGGGGAGGAGGGGGCGCGAGCGCCCGTCGGCCGCGAGGACGACGCCCTCGAGCGCCCTGTGGATCTGGGGCAGGAAGGCGCTCGCCACCTCACGGTGCACGAGCAGCGTCTCAGCCGCGTTGCAGACGCTCGGTCGCTGCATCTTCGCGTTCACGACGATGCGCTCCGCCATGGCGAGGTCGGCCGAGGCATCGACATAGACGTGGCAATTGCCGTCCCCGTCGAGCACGTAGGGAACCGTGGCGTGCTCGAGGATCATCGAGAGCAGAGCCGGGCCGCCCCGCGGGATGAGGCAGTCGATCGCACCGCGGAGACGAACGAACTCGACGGCCGTCTCGTGCGCGGTGTCCTCGACGAGGAGGACCCCGTCCGCGGGGAGGCCGGCCTTCTCGATGGCCTGGCTCAGGGCCGAGGCGATGACCCGGTTGGACTCGAGTGCCCCGGCCGATCCCCGCAGCAGGGCGGCGTTGCCCGACTTGAGGCACAGGGCGGCGGCGTCGGCTGTGACGTTCGGTCGGTTCTCGTAGATGATCCCGACGACGCCGAGGGGGACGCGCACTTTCTGCACGCGAAGCCCGTTCGGCCTGACATGGCCCTCGACGACCTCGCCCACGGGATCGGGGAGGGCCGCCACGGCGCGCAGCCCGTCGGCCATGGCCGCCACGCGCCCCTCGGAGAGCCGCAGCCGGTCGACGACCGTCGACGACGCCCCCGATGCGACGGTGCGGGCGACGTCGGCGGCGTTGGCGTTGAGGATCTCGTCGCAGCGCTCGGCCAGGCGGTCGGCGGCCTGGGCGAGCGCCTCGTTCTTCGCCGAGGAAGAGGCGGTCGCCAGCAGTCGGGCGGCCGCTTTCGCGCGCAGGCCGAGCTCTTGAAGGGAGACGGTCGACATGGCCCAAGGTTACCGGTAAGGCGGTCCTGCTATTCGGGAGCGAGCAGCTCCAGGAGTCGCCCGACCTGCCAGAGGCGCTCAGTCTCACCGGCTCCGGATCCCTCGAGGTCGGCGGCCGCCTCGCGGGACCGCTCCGCCGCGTCGCGCGCCGACACCCAGGCCGGGGCGTACTTCGGCCCGCCGCCCCCGACGGCGTAACGGCCCCAGGGAGTGTCGATCTCGTCGATGTCGGCCCCGGCCTTGCGCTCCTCGTGTGCCTCGTACCGGCGCGTCTCCCGGTCGGCGAGGAACGGGAGCGCGACGTGCCTCACGGCCTCCACCGCGGCCAGCACGGCGTCGCGTGCGGCGGCGAGGGTCTCCCAGGCCGGGTCGCTCAAGATGTCGAGCCCCTCGCCCTCGGCCTCGACGGCCGCGGCGAAGGCGGCGTCGCCGATGGTGGTGCTCTCGCGCCGGAGGCGCCGGGCTGCTGCTATCCGCGAAACGAACCCCAGCCTCTGGGTATCGGTGCCGGCTCCGTCGGCGAGGTACTCGCGGGCCGAGGCGATGATCTCACCGAGCGTCCCGCCGCCGGGAAGCTCGGCGTCGGCGCTCCCGGGAACCACCTCGAGCACGTGCGCCACGCAGTCGAGCGCGAAGCTGGCCGCGACCGCCTCCGACCAGGGCGTGCCGGCGACGAGGCGGGCCGCGCCCTTGTCTCCCACGGTCTCGGCGACGAATATGCACTCACCGAGCTGGTCCAACAGCGCGACGGCGTCAACCAGGACGGGGCTGCCGTGGTCGTCGGGCTCGACGACCTCGCCGGGCGCCCAGGCGTCCTCATGGCGGACAGGCAGGGGCCACTGCCGCCGGTAGCCCTCGTGATGCTGCAGGCCGTCGCTATCGGTCGCCACGAATAGATCGGGCACTTGGATGACCTCCTGGTCAGCTCGGGGGCTCGCCGAACGATAACTTGCGCGAACACGCGTTCTAACTTTCTGTGGACCCCAACGGGTCTTTGTCGGACCCGTCGCCGGTGACGCTAGAGCACGACGAGGTCGTCACGGTGAACGACCTCGTGCGGGAGATCCTCGGCGAGCTCGGCCGTGCGCAGGCCCACCCACTCCTTGGCCCTGGACGAGCCAAGCCGGGCGATGCCCTTGGCGAACATCATGCGGTCCGAAGAGATGATCTCGACGGCGTCGTCGGCCTCGAAGTCGCCCTCGACGGCCGTCACCCCGGCGGGCAGGAGAGACTTGCCGCGTTCGACGACGGCGCGCCGCGCCCCGTCGTCGACGACTATCCGCCCGGCGGGGCGCAGGGCGAAGGCGATCCAGAGCTTGCGCGCCCCGAGCGCCCGGCGTTGCGGCAGGAAGATCGTGCCCACTCCCGGCGTGCCGGCGACGGCGTCTGCGAGCACGCCTGGCCGGCGGGCCGCGGCGATCACGACCTGGGAGCCGGACCACACGGCCATCTTGGCGGCGGCCAGCTTCGAGGACATGCCGCCGCGGCTCATCCAGCTGGCCGCGCCGCCCGCCAGCTCCTCGAGCTCGCGGTCGATCTCGGTGACCTCTTCGATCAGGGTCGCCTCGGCGCTGTGGCGCGGATCGGCGCTCAACAGCCCGGCCGTGTCGGTCAAGAGCACGAGGACGTCAGCCCGGAGCAGGTGGGCCACGAGAGCCGCCAGCCGGTCGTTGTCCCCGAAACGGATCTCGTCGTCCGCGATGGCGTCGTTCTCGTTCACGATCGGGACGACGCCGAGCTCGAGCAGGCGCGTGAAGGTCGCCCGGGCGTGCAGGTAGCGCTGGCGGTGGGCGAAGTCGAGCGGGGCGAGCAGGACCTGGCCCGCGAGCAGGCCAAAAGACGCGAGGGCGTCCTCATAAACGCGCATGAGGCGAGGCTGGCCTATCGCCGAGAGCGCTTGCAGCGTCATCGGGTCGGTCGGGTACCCGCCGAGGTGGGCGACGGCGGCCACGCCCGCGGTGACCGCGCCCGAGGTCACCACCACGACGGTGTGGCCGTCTTGGCGCAGCCCGGCGACCTCGGCGCAGAGCTTGCCGACGGCGCCGGTGTCGACCGAGCCGTCGGAGGCGGTGACCGAGCTCGTGCCGATCTTGGCGATGACGATCACGTGCTCAACGCTCCGACTCGTAGGTGAAGCGCAGGTCCCCGATGCGCACGGCGTCGCCGTCGTGCGCCCCGGCGCGCGACAGGGCACGGTCGACGCCGATCCGCTTCAGACGACGGTGGACGTGCGCGAGGGCGTCCAGGTTCGTCAGATCCGACACCGCGACCGCCCGCTCCGCCTCTTTGCCCGTGACGACGAAGACCGGTCCTTCCCGGCTCACGACGACACCCTCCGGCTCGGGACGGTGGACGACAGCCGTCTGCACGGGCAGGGGCGCCTCGGCGCGGGCCTCCTCCACCAGCCCGGCGAGGCGACCGAGGAGCTGGGGCAGTCCGGAGCCTGTGACCGCGGAGACCTCGAGGTCGAGCTCGAGCTCCGGCGAGTCGCCGGACGGCGCCGGCCGATCTCCGCGACCGCCTGGCGCGTCGTCGCGCCGGTCGGCACGCGAGCCGATGATCATCCTCGGGCGCTCGAGCAGCTCCGGCCGGTAGCGGCCGAGCTCGTCGAGCAGGACCCGGACCTGGTCGGCCGGGAGGCGACCCTCGTCCTCGCCGAGGTCGGCGAGGACGAGGAGCACGCGGGCGCGTTCGACGTGGCGGAGGAACTTGTGCCCGAGACCGCGCCCTTCCGAGGCGCCCTCGATCAGGCCGGGGATGTCGGCCACGACGAACTCGACGGCATCGGCGTCCTGGCGGCTCGTGCCCCCGACGCGCACCACGCCGAGATGCGGCTCGAGAGTGGTGAAGGGATAGTCGGCGATCTTCGGCTTGGCCGCCGAGATCCTCGACACGAGCGTGGACTTGCCGGCGTTCGGGAACCCGACGAGGGCCACGTCGGCCATCAGCTCGAGCTCGAGGCTCAGCCAGTGCTCCTCGCCCAGCTCGGCCTGCTCGGCGAAGGCGGGCGCCCGGAGGCGGTTGCTCGAGAAACGGGCGTTTCCCCGCCCGCCCCTCCCGCCCGCGGCCGCCATGTAGCGGTCGCCGCCCGCGGTCAGGTCGGCGAGCACGTCGCCGTTGGGGTGCCGGACGATCGTCCCGACGGGTATGGGAACCACGAGGTCGGCGCCGTTGCGGCCGTGCTTCTTCTTCCCCCCACCGTGGCCGCCGTCGCCGGCGCGCCGGTGGGGGTGGTCGACGAACGACAGGAGGGAGGCGAGGTTCGTGGTTGCCTCGAGGAAGACGCTTCCCCCCCGGCCGCCGTCACCGCCGTCAGGGCCGCCTTTGGAGACGTGCGCCTCCCGGCGGAACGAGACCGCCCCGGCCCCGCCGTTGCCACCTTTCACATGGACCTGCGCCTCGTCGACGAAGGGCGAGGCCATCTCAGCGCCGCCCGAGTGGGTCAGTTGGAGGCGAGATCGGTGGGGTAGAGCGCGAGCACGGCGAGCCATCCGCCCTGGCGGCGGAGCACGCGGGCCCAGAGGCCTTCTGGATCCCCGCCCAGCACGTCTTGGTGCTGTGAGGCGAGGACGTGCCACGAGCCCGATCCGATCTCGTCGGTGAGCTGGCCGGGGCCCCAGCCCGCGTAACCGGTGAAGACGCGAACCTCCGCCAAGGCAACGGGCACGTCCGTGGGATCCTCGTGGAGGTCGACCGTGCCCAGGGTCCCGCACAGCGGTGCGAACCCTGCCGCCTCGGCGGCGTCGGGGAGCTCGGTCCGACCGATGCATATGGCCGCGCTCGGCTGGACGGGGCCTCCGATGAACAGCACCGACGGCGTCGCCGCGAGGCTCCCCCACCCCGGGACGATCTCGTCGACGGGCACGGGGCTGGGGCGGTTGAGCACCACGCCGAGGGATCCGTCATCCTCGTCGTGGGCGAGGACGAACACGACGCTGCGGTAGAAGTTGGGGTCGGCAAGAGTCGGTGACGCGACGAGCAGCGAGCCCTTGGCGAGAACGCCCGCCATCTGCCGTGGGGCGTCAGTCCTCGACGGGTAGGACGTCTACGAGGCGGCGCCCGTGGCGCGATCCGAACTTCACCTTCCCGTCGGCCCGGGCGAACAAGGTGTCGTCGCGGCCGCGGCCGACGTTGTGGCCCGGGTGGAAGTGCGTGCCACGCTGACGGACGACGATCGTCCCGGCCGTGATCGCCGTGCCGTCGAACACCTTCACGCCGAGGCGCTGGGCGTTCGAGTCGCGGCCGTTGCGGGTTGAGCCACCGCCCTTGGTCTTTGACATGAAACCCTCTCCTCAGTCCTCGGTCGCAGTCGCGGACCCGTCATCGGCAGAAGCGGTGCCCGCGGCGACACCTTGACGGCCGGGGAAGTCGATGCCCGTGATCTCGACGGTCGTGTAGTGCTGGCGGTGCCCGTAGCGGCGCCGGCCACGTGCTTTCGCCTTGTAGGTGAAGCCGATGATCTTCGGGCCCTTCGCCAGGCCGACGACACGGCCGGTGACGCTCGAGGCTTCGATCTGGGAGCGCTCGGTGACGATCCTGTCCCCGTCGACCACGAGCTTGGGCGCGAAGCTCACTTCGTCGCCCGGAGCAGCGCTGAGCAGCTCGACGTCGAGTTGCTCGCCGACTTGGACCCGCGCCTGCTTACCGCCTGTGTCAATTACCGCGTACATATGCGGCAACGATAGCGCAGAGGATCACAGCTGCTGGTCGGGGAAGATGATCCCCCGCCCGCTGCACATCGGGCACGTCTCCGAAAGCGCCTCCACGAGGCCCTCGCCCACCCGCTTGCGGGTCATCTCCACCAGGCCGAGCTCGGAGATCTCGTAGACCTGCGTCGGCGTCTTGTCGCGCGACAAGGCCGCCTTGAAGGCGGCGAGGACCGAGGCGCGGTTGGACTTGACCTCCATGTCGACGAAGTCGATGACGATGATCCCGCCTATGTCGCGAAGCCGCAGCTGGCGGGCGATCTCCTCGGCCGCCTCGAGGTTGTTCTCGAAGACCGTCTCCTCGAGGCTCGAGGAGCCGACGTTCTTGCCCGTGTTGACGTCGATGACGGTCAGCGCCTCGGTGCGCTCGATGATCAGCGAGCCACCCGAGGGCAGCCAGACCTTGCGGTCGAGCGCCTTGTGGAGCTGCTCGTGCACGTGGTGGCGCTCGAAGAGCGGGAGCGCCTCGGTCGACAGGTCGTAGAGCTCGACGCGCTCGGCCAGCTCGGGGTTGAACTGCGACACGTAGTCGCGCACGATCACGAAGAGCTCGGGGTCGTCGATGAGCACGGAGCGGTGCTCGTCGGTCAGCTCCTCACGGATGATCCGCACGGCCATGTGCGGCTCGGAGTACAACAGGGCCGGAGCCGTCAGCTTGCGGGTCCGCTCGTCGATGTCGCGCCAGCGGCCCACGAGCTGCTCGACGTCGCGGCGGAGGTCCTCGGCGCTGGCTCCGGCCGCGGCGGTGCGCACGATGAGCCCGTGACCCTCGGGGCGCACGTCGTCGAGAATCCGTCGCAGCCTGCGGCGCTCGCTGTCGTCGAGGCGCCGCGAGATGCCGTAGGTGTTCGACTCCGGGACGAGGACGACGAAGCGGCCCGGGATCGACACCTCCTGGGTCAAGCGGGCGCCTTTGAGGCCGATCGGGTTCTTCGTCACCTGGCAGACGATCGTCTGGCCGGGCCGGAGAAGGTGCTCGATGCGGTCCGCGCCGCTCTGGCGCTCGACATCGTCGCGGTCGTAGGAGACGTCGCCCCAGTACAAGACGGCGTTCTTCGGGGTCCCGATGTCCACGAAAGCCGCTTCCATGCCGGGCAGGACGTTCTTCACGCGGCCCCGGTAGATGTTGCCGACGATCTGGTTGGCGTCGTCTTGGGGCCGGGCGACGAAGTGCTCGATGAGGGCCCGGCCCTCGAGCACGGCGATGTGGGTCGCCTCGTTCTCGACGTGCACGCACATCAGGTAGCGCCCGACGGGCCGGCCCCGCCTCGTCGGTCGCCGCGCCGAGCCCGTATCGTCGTCGGGCCTCTCGGCCCGGTTGGCAGGCGTCGTCCGGCCTCCGCCCGGGCGTCCCGGGGCACTCGGCGCCCCGAGCGCCGGGCTGTCCGGCCTGGAGGGCTCGGTCTCGGTCGGCGAGGCCCCCGAGCCGCTGGCGGCATTCGAACGGGTGCGGCCTCTTCCCCCGCGACGACGCCTCGAGGCGCCCCCACCAGAGCTGGCGCCGTCACCGTTGCCGCGCTGGGACTCTTTTTGTCTCGAGGAGGGCTGGCCTCCCCGCCCGCTACCCGGAGGCGGTGAGAGGACCTCGGGCGTCTTGGGCAAAGAGGGCGCCGGTCTGGTGTCGCCGATCTTCGGCCTCACCGGGGCCAGCGGCACACCTGCGCCGTCGGCACCGGAGGGCGCGAACTCGGGACTGCGCGCACCGGCGGCCGCCTCGGGCGCAGCGGCCGCGCGCTTGGGCGCGTCCGGTGCGGCCGCCGGGCGGCCGGTCGTCGGATCCAACATCGGGGAGATCCCTTCTCAAGGTCGCGCCGGCATGCGGCGCGGGCGGCACTCGTCGGGCTGCGCCACTGAGAGTCGCCTCTCCGGTGCGCTCAGACGAGTCGCCGAGATTGACAGCGAGAGCACGTTCTTTGTCGTCTCGTTCGCGAGGATCCGCGAAGATCGGGGAGACGTTACGGTCGGTGACAGCGAAGAGGACGAAGCAGGCTACGACCGCGACGGCAAGCGAAACGGCGTTGGCAACCGAATTTGGCGGCTTAAGTGCCCTGTACCTCGTCATCCTGGAGGTGAGTTTACTCGCCGACCGTCTCCGCCCGGCAGCAATCGGGCCTGATCGTCCCCCCGCCCGGGGAGCCAGGCCGCCGTAGGCGGCCCCAGGGAGCGATCACGGGGCGCCGACCGGGGCGCGGAGGTCCGGCGCGCCGACCGGGTGAGCGGTCAGGTAGGTGAAGATCTGCCGGGCGACCGGGGCTGAGGCCACGGCGCCGTAGCCCGCCTGGTCGATGACCACGGCCACCACGTAAGAAGGCGTGCCCGTCGTCGGGCCGAAGCCGACGAACCACGACGTCGGCTGCACGTTCGCATTCGAGCTCTCGGTGGCGGTGCCCGTCTTGCCCGCGATCGGCATACCGGTGTAGCCCTGGAAGGCGCCGTACGCGGTGCCCTTCGTGTTGTAGACGGCGCCTTCGAGCCCGCTCAGGATCTGCTGGTAGGTGCCCGACGGTAGCGGGACGTGCGCCATGACACGCGGCCGGAACTGCTTCACGAGCTTTCCGGTCGGAGAGATGATCGAGTTCACGACCTGGGGGGCGTACCGGGTGCCTCCGGTGGCGAAGGTCCCGTAGGCGACGGCCTCCTGCAGCGGGGTGACGAGCGTCTCGCCCTGACCGAAGGCCATCTCGATGTTGTCGGCGACGCCGTAGTAGGAGTTGGGGAACGCCTTCGGCGCCTCGGCGTGCTGGACGAGGCGCAGGCGCGGGCTGTCGAGCTGACCGGAGTACTCGTTGGGAAGGTCGATCCCGGTGACCTGCCCGAAGCCGTACTTGGCGGCGACGGCCTGGATGGGGCTCTGCCCATAGCTCGACTGGTGGAACCAGTAGTCGGCCCCGAGGGTGTAGAAGAACACGTCGTCGGAGAGCGTGAGCGCGGTAGACACGTTGATCAGGCCCTGGCCAGGCTCGTTCTGGTTGTTGTAATAGGTGCACTGGCCGGTGCACGGCGGGGGGATCTGGTAGCTGCCGGAGTCGTTTATGTAGTAGCCGAGGCTGGCGAGCATCCCGTCGTTCAAAGCGGCGGTCGCCGTGGCGAGCTTGAACGTGGAGCCGGGGGCCCAGAGCCCCTGCATGACGCGGTTGAGGAGCGGGTCGTGGTCGGCTTGGCCCGTCAGGAGCTGGTAGTGCTGGTTGGAGATGCCGCCGACCCACCAGGAAGGGTCGTAGGTCGGCACCGAGGCCGCGGCGAGAACTGCTCCCGTCTCGGGGTCGAGGACCACGACGGAGCCCGAGTCGGCCGGCTTGCCGCTCGCCTGCAGGGCCTGGATCTGATGGGTGAGGGCGTTCTCCGCCAGGGTCTGCAGGCCGAGGTCCATGTTGAGCACGAGGTCGTCGCCGCTCTTGGGCGGCGTCGTCTTCTCGATGCCGATCGGGTTGCCGACGGCGTCGACCTTTATCACCTGAGCGCCGGGGGTGCCGCGCAGGTAGAGCTCGTAGGTGGACTCGAGGCCCGCCTGGCCGATGACGTCGGTCTGGGTGTAGTTGTACCTGGCGAGCGCCTTGAGCTCGGCCGCATCGATGTCGCCGGTGTAGCCGATCAGCTGCGCCGCCGTGTCTCCCAGGGGGTAGGTGCGCTCGGCCGTGAAGGCGACAGAGACCCCGGGGAACAGGTTCTTGTGCTCGGAGATGTAGACGATGGTCGACTGCGAGATGCCGAGCGCGATCGGTATCGGCTGATAAGGGTTCGCCTGCGGGTTCAAAAGGGCGGTGTTGACATCACCCACGGTCTCTCCGAGCAGCGCTGCCAGGCGCCCGATGACCGCCGGTGTCGCCGCCGACCTGCTCAGCGTCACCACCGGGAGAACCTGGTCACCCACGAGGACCCTGCCATCCCGGGTGAGGATCAGGCCCCGCGCGGGCGTGCTCGGGACGGTCTCGGTCTCATAGGCGGTAGCCGCGTTGCGATAGTGCGAGCTGTGCAGGATCTGAAGCGACCAGAGGCGCACGACCACGGCGGAGAAGGCCAGGAGGACGACGAGGCCCATGATCGTGAGGCGAAGACCGAACCGGGCGCTCTCCTGGCGTCGCTGCTGCTCGCGCTCTTCGTCCTCGATGCGCTTGAGAGGGCTGGAGCTGACGATCCTGCGATGCCGGTCGGTCTCCTCGTCGGCGGGGAAGTAGGGCGCCTGCACCGCCTTTCGCCCCCGTGCCGGCGTTCCCGACCGCGAGCCGCCCGCGCGCCTCGGGTCCCTCGGTCGGTCGGGTCGTGCTCGGCCGCCGCCGGCCTTCACCTCGCGCTACCGCCGGCAAACGCGCCCGCGTCGCGATGGGTGCCGGGCACGACTGCGACGGTCCACTCGAAGATCCGGTAGCTCAAAGGCGCAAGCACCGCGCAACCCGCGGCGACGACCACCGCCACGATCGCGAGCTGGTGACGGGAGAGGTCCGTCTGGCCGATGAGCGTTCCCAGGCCGGCGAACAAGAGCGTCCCTCCGACTCCTCCGAGCACGGCCGCCACGAGCTGGAAGCCGAGGGTGGGGCGGCCGGGCAGGGTCGAGACCACCATGCCCATGGCGAAGGCCACCAGCACATAGCAGAGGGAGGACAAGCCGTACGGGGTCTGCACGAAGACGTCGGCCACGAGCCCGAGCGCGAACGCGATGACCGCCCCCCGCTGGGGACCCCCCACGACTCCGGCCGATATCGCCAGCAGCAGGAACAGGTCCGGGTGCGCGCCGGCGACGACGATCTGGTCGAGCAGTCCGACCTGGACGATCACGGCCGCGAAGGCGACCAGACCGAGCCGGCCCCACATCCGGATCGTCATCGCAGGGCCCGCCCCGTTACGCAAGCGGGCCGGCAGGCCGCCCGGCGCAGGGCGCTCATGCGGGCGACAGCCACTGGAGCACGGCGACGTACTGGAGAACCGAGAGGTTCACGAGCGGAGTGACGAGAACCTGGGAGGTGAGAGAACCACCGGGATGGCGCACCGAGGAAACGGTACCCACCGGAATGCCGGAAGGGTATGCGGCCACGTCCAGCCCGCTCGTCACGACGGGCACGCCACGGTGGGTGGCGCTGGTCTCCGAGACGTCCTCGAGCTGCAGCGGGGAGCCTCCGCCCTGCCCCTGGGCGACGGCGACGTCGCCCGTGCCGAAGCGCACCCCGACAGCCGATCCCTGGTCTGTGAGCAGCTGGACAACGGCGGTGTGCCTGCCGGCCGAAATGACCGAGCCGACGAGCCCGATCCCGGACACGACCGGCATGCCGACCCCGACGCCGTCGGAAGTGCCCCGGTCGATCTCGATCGTGAGCTCGAAGTTGGACGAGGGCGAGGAGATCACCTGCGCGAGCACCTCGGGAATCCCGTCGGCGAAGGGAAGGTTCTGCTCCGCCCGCAGCTGGTCGAGTTGCTGCTGGGCCTGCTGGGACTCGATGAGCTGGCGACGGAGCCGGCCCACCTCGAGCTGCAGGCGCTGATTCTCCGAGAGCGCGCCGCCGTAGTCGACGACGCCGGCGAACAAGTTCCCCACCGGATGGAGCGCGGCCGCGATCCCCCGCTGCACGGGCGACAAGACGTCGGCCGCCCCGTTGCGGACCGAGCCGACGGCGCGCCTCGCCTCGCCCTTGTAGGCGACGGTGATCACCGTGATCGAGGCGAGCAGCAATATGACCAGCGTGAGACGCTGGCTCGTGTTGCGGCGCGAGGCGGCCACCGCGACCCCGAAGGTCAGCGGTTGGTCGAGGAGATGAGGACTTGCTTGAGCGCCTCGAACTCCTCGAGGCACATGCCACTGCCGAGAGCGACGCAGTTGAGCGGATCGGGAGCGACGACGATCGGCATGTGGGTCTCGAACTGAAGCCTGCTGTCGAGCCCGTGCAGCAGGGCGCCGCCGCCGGTGAGGACGATCCCCTGCTCCATGATGTCCGCGGCCAGCTCGGGCGGAGTGCGGTCGAGGGTGACCTTGACGGCGTCGACGATGGCGGCCACGGGCTCTTCGATGGCCTTGCGGATCTCCTCGGTCGTGGTCACGACCGTCTTCGGAAGACCGGTCACGAGGTCCCGGCCCCTGATCTCGGCGTGGAGCTCCTCCTCGAGCTCATAGGCCGATCCGAGGGCGATCTTGATCTCCTCGGCCGTCCTCTCACCGAGGGCGAGGCTGTACTCCTTCTTCACAAAGGAGATGATCGCCTCGTCGAGCTCGTCCCCGCCTATCCGGATCGACTGGCTGACGACGATGCCACCGAGGGAGATGACCGCGACCTCGGTCGTGCCACCTCCGATGTCGACAACCATGTTGCCGGTGGGCTCGTGGATGGGCAGGCCGGCGCCGATCGCTGCCGCCATCGGCTCTTCGATGATGTAGGCCTTGCGCGCGCCGGCGTACTCGGCGGCCTCCTGCACGGCGCGCTTCTCCACGCCGGTGATGCCCGAGGGCACGCAGATGACCATGCGGGGCTTGGAGAAGCGGTGCGGGTGCACCCGGCGGATGAAGTAGCGCAGCATCATCTCGCAGATCTCGAAGTCCGCGATGACGCCGTCTTTCAGGGGTCGGATCGCCTGGATGTTGCTCGGGGTACGCCCGATCATCCGCTTGGCCTCGACCCCGACTGCCAGCGGATGCCCGTCCTTGACGTTGATCGCGACGACGGAAGGCTCGTTGAGAACGATCCCACGGCCACGGACATAGACGAGTGTGTTGGCAGTGCCAAGGTCGACGGCCATGTCGCGACCGATGACGGACCACCTGCTCTCCGACATACAAGTGCTCCAGGACTAGGCGGGCTAGAGCACCAGGGTAGGGGATGTGCGCCCAGGTCACAAGAGCGCCGAACACTTCTGCGACAGAGCAACGGGACCTTCGGCCCTAACGACGGGGCGGTCGGGAGACTTGGATCAGTCCAATGACCCTCGACCTTTCGCGCTGGCAGTTCGGGATCACGACGGTCTTCCACTTCATGTTCGTGCCGCTCACGATCGGTCTCGCCCTCCTGCTGGCGATAATGCAGACGGCTGCCTACCGGACCCGCGGGGACGCGGCACGGCACGACAAGTGGGAAGCCATGACGCGCTTTTGGCGAAAGCTGTTCCTGATCAACTTCGCCGTCGGGGTCGTGACCGGCATCGTGCAGGAGTTCCAGTTCGGCATGAACTGGTCCGTCTACTCGCGTTACGTGGGCAGCGTGTTCGGCGCCCCCCTCGCTGTCGAGGCGTTGCTGGCCTTCTTCCTCGAGTCGACGTTCCTCGGGATCTGGATCTTCGGCAAGGGCCGGGTGTCGGCGCGGGTCCACCTCGCCTCGATCTGGCTCGTGAGCATCGGCACCATGCTCTCGGCTCTTTTCATCCTCGCCGCGAACGCCTGGATGCAGCACCCGGTCGGCTACAAGGTGGTCGGCAACCGTGCCGTCATGACGAACTTCTGGGCCGTCATGACCAACAGCACCCTGATCGGCTCGTTCCTGCACGTCTTGTTCTCGGCGCTCGTCACCTCGACGATGCTCCTGCTCGGAGTGAGCGCCTGGCACCTGTTGAAGGACAGGCGCGCCGGGCACGGGCCGCGGCCGGTGTTCGCCACCTCGGCCAAGCTGGCCCTGGTCGTGGGCGTGGTCGCCATCGTCGCCACGATGTTCTTCGGCGACAACCAGGCGAGGGTCATGGAGCGCCAGCAACCGATGAAGATGGCCGCCGCCGAGGCCATCTACAACACCCAGGACGGCGCCAGCTTCTCGCTGCTCACGATCGGCGACCTCTCCGGCAACCCTATCTTCCAGATCCGCCTCCCCCACATGCTCTCGGTGCTGGCGGACAACAGCTGGAACGGGTCGGTGCAGGGGATCAACCAGATACAGGCGGCCGAAGCGGCGAAGTACGGGCCGGGCAACTACAAGCCCATCTTGTGGGTGACCTACTGGACCTTCCGCATCATGGTCGGCTGCGGGATCCTCATGCTCTTGATGCTTGCGGCCGGCCTCTGGCTCATGCGGCGGCGGCGGCTCGAGCAGTCGCCCTGGTTCCTCAGGTTCTCGGTCTTCGCCATCGCCCTGCCGTTCATCGCCAACACGACGGGGTGGATATTCACCGAGATGGGCCGCCAGCCTTGGGTCGTCTACGGCCTGCTCAAGACCTCGGCGGCGGTCTCCCACCTCGGCACGGGCTATGTCGTGACGAGCCTGATCGGATTCACCGCCATCTACAGCCTCCTGGCCGCGATCGACTTCGGGCTCATGGCGCGCTACGCCCGCGGCGAGGGCGGGGGCGACGAGCACGACGAACCTGAGCCCGAGCCCGGTTCCGACCGGGCACCGGCGCTCGTCTACTGAGCGAAGGAGGATCGGTGCCTCTCATCGTCGCCAGCATCCCCTCGGCCCACACCGGCTTCGAGGTGTTCTGGTTC
>Ga0181519_10002597_pt1 | contig 15273 bp, 15 predicted proteins | sample PEATcosm2014_Bin_26_FD_121102 | JGI IMG/M metagenome (GOLD analysis project Ga0181519, IMG submission 121102) | Peatland microbial communities from MTU Mesocosm Facility, Houghton, MI, USA - PEATcosm2014_Bin02_10_metaG | ecosystem: Environmental > Terrestrial > Soil > Wetlands > Peat | place...
CCGAGCGGCGCTACGTGCACGCGGCGGACCTCGACGCGGTCGCGCCGGCGAACCCCGTGTGGCTCGAGCACACGACGGGACACTATGGAGTGGCGAACAGCGCGGCACTCAAGATCGTGGGCATCGATGCCAGCACGCCGAACCCGACCGCCGGCACCATCGATCGCGACGCGGCCGGCCGGCCGACCGGCGTCCTCAAGGAGGGCGCGCAGGATCTGATGCTCGCGCGCCTGCCGAAGACGAGCGGCGCGGAGTGGCAGAAGGGCATCGAAGCGTCGCTCGAACTGATGCGCCGCGAGGGCATGACGGGCGTCAAGGACCCGGACATCTCGGCGGACATGTGGGACGCGTATCTGGCGCTGGCGCATGCCGGCAGGCTGAGCGCACACGTGTGCACGTTGTGGCACACCGAGCCGAACCTCGACAGCGTGCGCGCCAACATCGCGCGGCTCGCGGCGCTGCCGAAGCCGCCGGCAACGGCGGCCGACAACCTCACGTCCTGCGGCGTCAAGATCTTCATGGACGGCAGCGGCGGCGGGCGCACCGCCTGGGTCTACAAGGACTGGTACAAGAACGGCAACCAGGTCGACACGGGCAACACCGGCTATCCGCTGTGGGATCCGGCCCTCTACCGGCAGGCGGTCGGCCTGTACACCGCCGCCGGCGTGCACATCGGCACGCACGCGGTCGGCGACCGCGCGATCGACTGGGTGGTCGACAGCTATGCAGCGGTGCTCAGGGAGCATCCCGTCAAAGGCCTCAGGCACTCGATCATCCACGCCAATACACCGACGGACCACGCCATCGACGTGATGGCCGCGCTCGAGCGGGACTTTGACGCCGGCTATCCCGAGACCCAGGGGGAATTCACCTGGTGGATCGGCGACAACTATGCCGGCAACCTCGGACCCGAGCGGCTCGGGCGCCTCAACCGGTACCACACCTACCTGCAGCGCGGCATCCGCTGGGCCGGTGGCTCCGACTTCGAGGTGACGCCGCTACCGGCGCGGCTCGGGCTGTGGGCGTCGGTGGCGCGTACGCCCGTGAAGGGCACCTACGGCGCGACGCCGTTCGGCACTGCGGAATCGGTGGATGCCATGACGGCGCTGCGCTCGTACACCGTGTGGGCTGCGCACCAGCTGTTCCTCGACGCCGAGGCCGGCACGCTCGAGCCGGGCAAGAGTGCCGACATCGCCGTCTGGGACCGCGACCCGATCGCGGTGCCGACCGCGGCGGTCAAGGACATGAAGTGCGAGCTGACCGTGTTCCGCGGCGCCGTCGTCTACCGGGCCGACGGCTCGCCGATCACGGTGGCGGGCCCACGCGCGCAGTGAGTGGCTTGACGAACCTGAGCGTGAATCGGTCGCTCTCGCCGATCGCCGCGTAGCGCTCGCGGTCCTTGTCGCCGAGCCGCCAGGTGGGCGGCAGCGACCACACGCCCTGCTCGTAGTCGCGCGAGTCCTTCGGGTTGGCATTGATCTCCGAGCGCGCCAGCAGCTGGAAGCCGGCGGCCGTCGCGAGCTCGATCGCGTAGGCCTCGCTGACGTAGCCCATGCGCGCCTTCGGATCGGGCGGCGCCAGCGGGTCGGCACGATGATCGACGAGGCCGAGAATGCCGCCGGGCTTCAGCGCGTCGTACATGGCCTTCAGCATCGCCGCCGCCGAATCGCGCGCCAGCCAGTTGTGCAGGTTGCGAAAGCTGAGCACCACGTCGACCGAACCGGGCGGGACCGGCGCGAGCGCGCCAGGCGCCTGCAGCGCCGTCACCGTGACGCGATCGTAAAGTGCGGGATTGCCGTCGAGCTTCGAGCGGAACGCCGCGTTGCCATCCTGGATGGCCTTGAGGTCCGACTTCGGATCCCAGTTCGCCGCGATGTAGTGCCCGTGCTGCCTGAGCAGCGGCGCGAGTATCTCGGTGTACCAGCCGGCTGGCCCGGCCCACACCTCCATGACGGTCTGGTCGGACCGCACGCCGAAGAACCGCAGCGTCTCGAGGGGATGGCGGTAGATGTCGCGCAAGCGGTTCGACTCGGAGCGATGCTCGCCCGCCAGGATCTGCTCGAGCGCGGCCAGCGTGGCGGCGTCTGTGACCGGCGGCGAACCCGGGCGTAGAGCCGCGGCTGCGGCAGGCGCAAGCGCAGCGGTATGCGGCTGTTGCGCGGCGCAGCCGCCGAGCAGCAGCGCGAGGCACGAGGCCGCCGCAACGACGAGTGCTGCCGCGCGCATCGCGCCATCGCGCGGTGCCGCGCGTCGGAGCGTCAGGCCGGCCAGAACGAAGAGCGTGTCCACGTGCGTCGTTACCCCCGTCGCTGCCGGCGCTCACGCAAAAACCCCGCCTCGCGGCGGGGTTAAGTATCGTCCATCGGTCAGCCGGTCGTGCGGGTGATCAATAGTTGCGGCCGCCGTAGCCGCCGCCACCACCACCACCGCCATAGCCCCCACCACCACCGCCGCCGCCATAGCCGCCGCCACCGCCGCCACGCGGGCCGCCGTAGCCGCCGCCACCGCCGCCGCCGCCCGGACGCGGGCCACGCGACGGACGCTCCTGGGCCTCGTTCACACGCAGCGGCCGACCGCCCATGTTGAAGCCGTTCAGTTGCGCGATTGCCGTCTGTGCGTCGGAGCTCGACATCTCGACGAAGCAGAAGCCGCGCGGGCGGCCCGTCTCGCGATCGTTGATGAGCTTCACCGACTCCACCTTGCCGTGCTTCTCGAACAGAGCACGCACTTCGTCTTCAGTCGCAGAAAAGGGCAAGTTGCCTACGTAAATGGTCGTCATCGAAACGTCTCACTCGCTCGGGCGATCCCCGGGGCGGAAGCCTCGAAGCATCGCGGTCCTCAAACCCGGGCACCACGCCGACTCTGGCGACATACGGGAACGTACGTACACCCGCGGCGGCATGAGCCCGAACCGTAGGTCGTGCGCTGATCAACTCGTGCGGGCAAAACGAAGAAGTGTCGGCAGAAAAATACACATTCGTGTGTCCGACCCAGGCGCCCGTCAAAGCAGAATCGGCGAAAACAACCGCGTCCGATCCTACGCGGTCCGTTTCGGAGGCGCAATTTTCCACCATAGAGATCAAGGACTTTGGCAATGCACTGCACAAATTTCAGCGTGTTGCGCACGCGCAACGATGCGGCGCTGGCGCGACGGCTCGCCGGGCCCGAGGGGCGGGGTTGAACGACCGTCCGGTCGCGCTGATTCGTCAACGGTCCAATGGGTTACTGCGGGTGCCGGGCCGGGCATCCGTCCGCCGGCCCGAGGCCCTCTGATCAGCCGTTCAGGTCGCCGTCCGGCTCGAGATAGGCATAGCCGTGGAGCTCGGCTTCGTAGAAGCGCTTCAGTCGCTGGCTCTCAGGAACCGACAGGCGATTCTCACGCACCGCCCGCTCGCAGTCGCGTGCGAGCCGCGGATAGAGCTCGTCGGTGTCGTACTCCATGTACCCGAGCACCTGCAGCGCCGTGTCGCCCTTGACGGTCTCCTCGATCCACCAGCCGCCTTCCTCGAGCAGACGGATGTGCACGACGTGCGTGTCGCCGAACAGATTGTGCAGGTCGCCGAGCGTTTCCTGGTACGCGCCGACCAGGAATGCCGCGAGGTAGTAATCCTCGCCGGCGCGCAGCTCGTGCACCTCGAGCGTGCGCTTCGTCTCGCGCATCGAGACGAAGCGGTCGATCTTGCCGTCCGAGTCGCAGGTGATGTCGGCGAGCACCGCGTTTCGGAGCGGTCGCTCGCCGAGACGGTGGATGGGCATGATCGGGAACAGGTGGCCGATCGCCCAGGAGTCCGGCAGCGACTGGAACACCGAGACATTGCAGAAATAGATGTCCGAGAGGATCGCCTCGAGCCCCTCGAGCTCCTCGGGAATCGACTCCAGCCGGCGGCACAGGTCGCGGATCCGTGCGCAGGTCGCCCAGTACAGCCGCTCGGCGAGCGCGCGAAACTCGAGGCTCAGGTAGCCGAGGTTGAACATCTGCAGGGCCTGCTCGCGCGCCTGCAGCGCGTCGTGCCAGCACTCGACCAGTCGCCGTTCGCTGACCGAGCGGTACGCGTCGAACAGATCGCGCACGGGTTGCGGAATCTCGCCGCCGTCGCGCACGTCCTCCTCGAGCCGGTTCGCGACGCGGAACTGGTCGAGTGCGCTGGTGCCGAGCACGTTGAATACCAGCACCGAATGGTGCGCGGCGATCGCGCGACCCGACTCGCTGATGATGGTCGGGTGCGGGATGCGCCGCGTATTGCAGACGCTGGCGATGCGGTAGACAACGTCGCTCGCGTACTCGGTGAGCGTGTAGTTCATCGAGGATTCGTAGTTGCTGCGGCTGCCGTCGTAGTCGACCGCGAGGCCGCCACCGATGTCGATGTACTCGAGGCCGGCGCCCATCAGCTTCAGCTCCGCGTACACGTGCGCCAGCTCCGTCACCGCGTCCTTGACGCGACGGATGTCCTGCAGCTGCGAACCCGTGTGGCAATGCACCAGCTTCAGGCAGTCGAGCATGTCGTGCTGGCGGAGCGTCTCGACCACCTCGAGGATCTCGGTGATGAAGAGCCCGAACTTCGACTTCTCGCCGGCCGACTCGCGCCAGCGGCCGGCGCCCTCAGCTGCGAGCTTGACGCGCACGCCGATGCTCGGCCGCACGCCGTACTTCTGCGCGTGTTTCAGGATGAGACCGAGCTCGACGAAGTTCTCGACCACCGGCACGATGCGCCGGCCGAGCTTCGCGGCCAGCACCACCGTCTCGATGTAGCTGTCGTCCTTGAAGCCGTTGCAGATCACCAGCCGGTCGGGCGCGTCCTCGGTCATCGCCATGACGACGAGCAGTTCCGGCTTCGAGCCCACCTCGAGGCCGAAGCCGAACTCGCGGCCGCTGCGATAGACCTCTTCGACGACCAGCCGCTGCTGGTTGACCTTGATCGGGAACACCGCGGCGTAGCGGCCGCGATAGTCGTTCTCGGCAATCGCCTGGGCGAACGCGTCGTTCAGGCTGCGCAGCCGGTGCGCGATGATGTCGGAGAAGCGGATCACGACGGGCGCGGTGAGATCGCGTGCCTTCAGGCCTTCGACCACCTCCAGCAGGTCTATCTCGCGGCCGGCGCGCTGGTCGGGCCGGACCACGACGTGGCCGGCCTCATTGACGCCGAAGTAGCCGCTGCCCCAGGCATCGACCTGATAGAGCTGCGTGGAGTCGTCGACCTTCCAGCCGAGCGGTGCGGCGAACCGTGGCGCGGGATTGTTCACGTAGGTGCCTCGGCGCAGCGTTGCGGACGGGCGAACGATAACAAACTGACGCTACATGTAAATGCGTCAGCGCGCCTCGGGGCCGGTGGCGACGGGCCGGCCCGGATCGCGGCACCATTCGCTCCACGAGCCCGGGTACAGGCGCGCGCCCTCGAAGCCCGCAATCTCGAGCGCGAGCAGCGTATGGCAGGCGGTGACGCCCGAACCACACATGCTGATGATCGCCGCCGGCGGTGCCGAGCCGAGCAACGGCGAGAAGCGGGCGCGGAGCGCCGCGCCCTCCAGGAAGAGACCGTCGGCGCCGAGGTTGCGCGCGTACGGGTGGCTGCGGGCACCCGGCACGTGCCCGGCACGCGGGTCGAGCGGCTCGATGCGGCCCTCGAAACGCTCGCTCGCGCGCGCATCCAGCAGCACGCATTCGCCGCGCGCGAGGCGCGCGGCGACCTCATCGGCCGAAACGTGCGCGTCGGCGTCCGGCCGCGCGGCGAATGCCGTCCTGGCGACCGTGGTCGGCTGCGTCGCGAGCGCGAAGCCCGCCGCGCGCCAGGCGCCGAGTCCGCCGTCGAGCAGCGCGACGTCGCGATGGCCGAGCCAGCGCAGCAGCCACCACAGGCGCGCGGCGTAGATGCCCCCCGAATCGTCGTAGGCGACGACCTGCGTGCGCGCGCCGATGCCGAGCGCGCCGAAGGTTGCGGCCAGCACGTCCGGGTCGGGCAGCGGGTGCCGGCCGCTCCAGGGCGTGCGCGGCCCGGACAGATCGCGGTCGAGGTGCGCATACACCGCACCCGGAATGTGGCCGCGCGCGTACGCCGCCTCGCCGGCAGCGGGTTCGCCGAGGTCGAAGCGGCAGTCGACGATGCGCCAGTCCGCGTCGGACAGGCGCGCGGCGACGGTGGCGGCTGTGACAATCGTCTGCTGGCTCATCGTGTTCGGGGCGCTCCGGTGTACGCAGTGTAGCGCGCCGCTGCGTGGCCGCGCCGCCGGGCGTGCGCTGGTGCGGCTTTCAGGTAGAGTATCCGGCGCTCGCGCGTCGGTGTGCGCGGGTGCATCCCGCCGGACCCGCAGGGGTGCGTCCGGCGCCTCACGTACACGGGTGATCATGAGCACGCAACACAAGGTTCACGTCGCGTTCCCGGGCCGGCTGATCTTCATCGGCTTCGGCAGCATCGGCCAGGGCGTACTGCCGCTGATCCTGCGGCACATCGGCGGGTTGACGCCGGAGCGGATCACCATCGTCACTGCAGACGAGGCCGGACGCAAAGAGGCGCAGGACTACGGCATCCGCTTCATCAAGCAGCCGCTGGCGCGCGAGAACTTCCGGCAGGTGCTGGAACCGCTGGTCGGCCGCGGCGACTTCGTGATGAACGTCTCGGTCGACGTCTCGTCGATCGCGCTCATCAAGTTCTGCTGGGAGCGCGGCGCCCTGTATCTCGACACGTGCATCGAACCGTGGCCGGGCGGCTATACCGACCCGTCGCTGTCGCCGTCACGCCGCTCCAACTATGCGTTGCGCGAGGAAGCGCTCGCGCTGCGCAAGACGAAGGACAAGGACGCGACGCCGAAGCCGACGGCGGTACTGACGCACGGCGCCAATCCGGGGCTGGTGCAGCATTTCGTGAAACAGGCGCTGCTCAACCTCGCGGGCGATCTCAACGTCGACGCCGGCGATCCGCAGAGCCGTGACGAGTGGGCGGCGCTCGCGCGCACGCTCGGCGTCAAGGTGGTGCACATTGCCGAGCGCGACACGCAGGTGCCGAGCATTCCGAAGCGCATGGGCGAGTTCGTCAACACCTGGTCGGTGGACGGCTTCGTCAGCGAAGGCTGCCAGCCGGCCGAGCTCGGCTGGGGCTCGCACGAGCGCAACTTCCCGCGCGACGGGCGCAAGCACGACTTCGGCAGTGGCTGCGCGATCTATCTGATGCAGCCCGGTGCCGCGACGCGCGTGCGCACCTGGACGCCGAAGGCGGGGTACTTCCACGGCTTCCTGATCACGCACGGCGAGGCCATGTCGATCGCCGACTACTACACCGTGCGCGACGGCGACCAGCTGCTGTACCGGCCGACCGTGCACTACGCCTACCACCCGTGCGACTCGGCGGTGATGTCGGTGCACGAGTTCGCCGGCCGCAACTGGCACCTGCAGGAGTCGAAGCGCATCCTGATGGATGAGATCCTGCCGGCGGGAATCGACGAGCTGGGCGTCCTGCTCGCCGGCCACAAGAAGAATGCCTACTGGTACGGCTCGCAGCTGTCGATCGACGAGGCGCGCAAGCTCGCGCCGCACAACAACGCGACCAGTCTGCAGGTCACTGCGTCGTGCCTGTCCGGCATGATCTGGGCGATCGAGAATCCGGCGCGCGGGCTGGTCGAGCCCGACGAGATGGATTTTCGCCGCAATCTCGAGATCTGCGGGCCCTACCTCGGGCCCGTGGTCGGTGAATACACGGACTGGAACCCGCTGCACGACCGCGCGCGGCTGTTTCCCGAGGACATCGACACCTCGGACCCATGGCAGTTCAAGAACGTGCGCGTCGTGTGAGGATGCGCTCGGTCAGCTGACGGGCTGGTAGCGCACTGCCACGATGGCGAGCACGCGCTCGCCGGCCGGCAGGCGCACCGTGACCTCGTCGTCGAGCCGCCTGCCGAGGAGCGCCCGCCCGAGCGGCGAGTCCATGCTCAGGTAGCGCGGGTCCATGTCGAACTCGTCGGGTCCGACGATGCGATGCGTGTGGCGCACGCCGTTCTCGTCCTCGAGTTCCACCCACGCGGCGAAGAACACCCGTCGCGGGTCCGACGGCGGCGCGGTCACCACCACGATGCCGTCGAGCCGCTTCCTCAGGAAGCGTACGCGCCGGTCGATTTCCCGCAGCCGCTTCTTGCCGTAGGTGTACTCGGCGTTCTCGGAACGGTCGCCCTGCGCCGCCGCCTCGGATACGGACTGCGTCACCTGCGGGCGCTCGATCCGCCACAGCTGATCGAGTTCCGCCCGGAGCCGCGCGGCGCCTTCCGGCGTTATGTATTGTGAGCCCGGCCGTTCCGGCGCGCGCCAGCGTCCCATCGTGCCTTTCCCCCGTCTGCAGGCCCGCCGCCGCCGCGCCTGCCCCGGGTTTGGGACATAAGTCACGGATTCGGCGCCGTTCCCTGCCTAAGCTCTCGGCCCATGAGCGTCAAGTTCTACACCCGCTTTGTCGCCGACCTCGGTACCAAGGGTCCGAGCGAGTACACCGGGATCGTCGAACTCGGCGGGCAGGATAGCGTTCCGACCGATCCGAGGCGGGTGGCGTCGCTGCTGGCGCGCGACCTCGACCTCGAGGCCGAGGAGATCCGCGTCCTGCAGTGGGCGCGACTGCACTGAATCCCCTAGCGGACTTTCCTTCCCTTCGAATGAGTCCGCTTTCGAACCCTGGGTCCTAGACCCGGGGTTTTTTTTCGCCCGCGGCCCGTCCCTCAGCGGGCGCCGATCGCGCGCAGCCGCTCGCCGAGCGCGAGCCGGTCGAGCGTCGCGTGCGGCAGGTCGAGGAACAGGCGGATGCGCCGCTCGAGGTTGCGGAAGGCCTCGCGGAAGGCGTTGACCTGCTCGAGTTCGCTGCCGCTCACCACCGCCGGGTCCGGCACGCTCCAGTGCGCGGTCACCGGCTGGCCCGTCCACACCGGGCAGATCTGGCCGGCCGCGTCGTCACAGACGGTGATCACGAAGTCGAGGTGCGGGGCGTCCGGCCGCGTGAATTCGTCCCACGACTTGCTGCGCAAGCCTGCCGTCGGTATTTCCATGCGTGCGAGCAGCTCGAGCGCGTGGCGATTGACCGAGCCGCCCGGAAAGCTGCCGGCGCTGTAGGCACGGAACCGCCCCGCCCCCAGCTGGTTGAGCAGTGCCTCGGCGATGATGCTGCGCGCCGAATTGTGGGTGCACAGAAAAAGGACGTTATAGACCCGATCCGGCATGGTTCGCTCCGCGGGGCCGGGCGGCTGGCCCGCCACGATGATGCCCGAAATCGTACGACCGCCGCGGCCGCGCTACCATGGCGGCGTGGGTTTCAAGGACCACTTCTCGGGAATGGCGGCGGCCTACGGCCGCGCACGGCCGCGCTATCCACCCGAACTCGCGGCCTATCTTGCGGGCCTCGTGCCGCGCCGCACGCTCGCCCTCGACCTCGCGACCGGCAACGGCCAAGCCGCAGTCGATCTCGCCGCGCACTTCGAGCTCGTGCTCGCGAGTGACGCGAGCGCGAGCCAGCTCGCGCACGCGACCGCCCATCCGCGGGTCCGCTACCTGCGCCACGGCGCCGAGCGGCTGCCGCTCGCCGCCGGCACTGTCGACTTGGTCGCGGTGGCGCAGGCGGCGCACTGGTTCGATTTCGCGCGCTTCTATCCCGAGGCCGAGCGCGTGCTGCGGCCGGGCGGCGTGCTGGCGCTTTGGACCTACGGCCTGTTTCGCGTCGATGCTGCCACCGACCGGCTGGTCGATGCGTTCTACCGCGATGTCGTCGGGCCCTACTGGCCGCCCGAGCGGCATTACGTCGATGCCGGCTACCGGACGCTGCCGTTCCCGCTCGAGCGGCTCGCGGCGCCCCGGTTCGCGCTGACGGTCGACTGGTCGCTCGGCGAACTCATGGACTACATCGGCACCTGGTCCGCGGTGTCGCGCTACCGCACGGCGCTGGGCGCCGATCCGCTGCCCGGCCTCGGCCGCGAACTGGCCGGCGGCTGGGCCACTGGCGTCGCCCGGCCGGTGCGCTTCGACCTGCACTTGCTAATCGGCCGGGTCTGACCCATATAGTGCCGGCAGCGGCCGTCTGGGCCGCAAGGAGCACCCATGGTCTCGATTCCGCGACTCTTTGCATGGCTCGCCGTCCTCGCTCTCAGCACGCTGCTGTCGGGTTGCGGCTACAACCAGATCCAGCTGCTCGACGAGCAGACGAAGTCCGGCTGGTCTGAGGTACTCAACCAGTACCAGCGCCGCGCCGACCTCGTGCCCAATCTCGTGCGGACGGTGCAGGGCTACGCCGCGCAGGAGCGCGAGGTGCTGGAGGGCGTCACCGAGGCCCGCGCCAAGGCGACGCAGATCCAGGTCGACGCCTCGAATCCCGAGTCGCTGAAGCAGTTCCAGCAGGTGCAGGGCCAGCTGTCTGGCGCGTTGTCGCGCCTCATGGTGACGGTCGAACGCTATCCCGACCTCAAGTCGAATCAGAACTTCCTCGACCTGCAGGCGCAGCTCGAGGGCACGGAGAACCGCATCACCGTGGCGCGCAACCGGTACATCGAGTCGGTGCAGAACTACAACGTCGCGGTGCGCCAATTTCCGGCGAACCTGACGGCGATGATGTTCGGCTACAAGGTGAAGCCGAACTTCTCGGTCGAGAACGAGGCCGCGATCTCGAAGCCACCGACGGTCGACTTCGGTACCGCGCCGGCCGCGGCGCCCAAGCCGACCAACTGAGCGGGGCGATGCACGGCTGGCGGTTCCCGAGCGCACTGGGCGCGGGCCTCGTGCTCGCGCTCCTCGCCGCGGCTCCGTCGCGTGCGGACGTCCCGGTGCCGCCGGTCGCGCGGGTCACCGACCTGACCGCGACGCTGACCGCCGAGCAGCAGGCGGCGCTCGCGCAGCGCCTGGCCGACGTCGAGCAGACGAAGGGCAGCCAGATCGCGGTGCTGATCGTGCCGACCACCGCGCCGGAGGACATCGAGCAGTTCGGCATCCGCGTCGCCGATGCCTGGAAGCTAGGCCGCAAGGGCGTCGACGACGGCGCGATCCTGATCGTCGCGCTCAACGACCGTACCGCACGCATCGAGGTCGGGCGCGGGCTCGAGGGCGCGGTCCCCGACCTCGACGCAAGCCGGATCATCCGCGAGTACCTGCGGCCGCACTTCAGGAGCGGCGACTTCTACGGCGGGATCAACGCCGCGCTCGACCGGCTGCTCGGGCTCGTCAACGGCGAGCCGCTGCCGCCACCCGCAGCGCGTACGGTTCAGCACCGTGGCAACGTCGGCGGCGTTCTGCCCATCCTCCTGATCCTCGGACTGATCGCAGGTCCGATCCTGAGGAATCTCTTCGGCCGCCCGGTCGGTGCGGTCGCGACCGGCGGCATCGCCGGCTTCGTCGCCTGGCTGCTGATCGGCATCGGCGGCATCGCGCTCCTCGTCGGTGTCCTCGGCTTCGTCTTCACGCTCCTCGGCGGACTCGGCGGGGGCCGCTGGACGAGCGGCGGGCCCGGCGGCTTCGGCGGCGGCCTGGGTGGCATCGGTGGCGGCTTCGGCGGCTTCGGAGGCGGTGGCGGCGGCTTCAGCGGTGGTGGCGGCGGCTTCAGTGGCGGCGGCGCCTCGGGGAGCTGGTAGCGTATGCAGCGCGCGCTACGCCTCGTGCGGCACCTGTTCGAGACGCGGCTGCAGACGCGCCGCCGCTTCCCTGCCGCGGCCCTCGACCGCATCGAGGCGGCGGTCGCCGCGGCCGAGGCGACGCACGCGGGCGAGCTGCGCATCGTGATCGAGACCGACCTTGACGCCTGGTCGATCGTCGCCGGCAAGACCTCGCGGCAGCGGGCGATCGAGGTGTTCGGGGGATTTCACGTCTGGGACACGGAACTCAACAATGGCGTGCTGCTCTACGTGCTGTGCGCGGACCGGCGCGTGGAGATCGTCGCCGACCGCGGCTTCAATGACCTCGTCAGCCCGGCCGAGTGGCGCTCGGTGTGCCAGGTGATCGAGACCGAGTTCGCGGGCGGGCGGTGGGCCGACGGCGTCATCCACGGCATCAACGCGGCGGCCGTCCTCGTGGCGCGCCATTTCCCGGCATCCGGACGCAGCGGCAATGAACTACCCGACCGGCCGTCACTACTCTAGGCGTCTGCACGCGGCGGCGGCGCTCGCGGCGCTGCTCGCGCTCGCGGGCTGCTCGCTGTTCCGGCGCCAGCCGCCACCGCCGCCGCCCGCTCCGGCGCCGGCGCCGGCCGAGGCGCCCGCGCCCGTTCGCGCCGCGCCGCTCGCCACCCATCGCTTCGAGTTCGACCCGGCGCACGACGACGTGGTCGGCGTGCTGCAGACGACCGTCATCGGCAAGGAGGACACGCTCCCGGACATCGCGCGCCGCTTCAACGTCGGCTACGAGGAAATGGTGCGCGCCAATCCCGGCGTCGATCCGTGGCTGCCCGGCGTCGGTCGCGAGGTGGTGGTGCCGACACGCTTCGTGCTGCCGGACGCACCGCGCGACGGGCTCGTGATCAACGTCGCGGCGATGCGGATCTACTACTTCCCGAAGCACGCCAAGGGCGAGCCGCAGGTCGTCATCACCCATCCGATCGGCATCGGCAAGGTCGGCTGGCAGACCCCGGAAGGCGTCACCAAGGTCATCGCGCGGGTCAAGGATCCGGTGTGGGTGCCGCCGGTATCGGTGCGCAAGGAGCACGCCGAGGACGGCGACATGCTGCCGGCCAAGGTGCCGGCCGGCCCCGACAACCCGCTCGGCGCGTACATGTTCCGCTTGTCGTGGCCGAGCTACCTGATTCACGGCACGAACAAGCCCTACGGCGTCGGCATGCGCTCGAGCCACGGGTGCGTGCGGCTCTATCCCGAGGACATCGCGATCTTCTACGACACGGTCCCGATCGGGACCCCGGTGCGCGTCGTCAACCAGCCCTACGTCCTCGGCTGGCAGGGCGAGCAGCTGTACGTGCAGGCCTACGGGCCCCTCGAGGACGACAAGCGTGCGTGGCAGCACGGGCCGAAGTCGCTGCTGAAGAAGGCGGGCAAGACCCCGCTGTGGCGGCGCATCCGGGCCCACGACGCCGACATCGACTGGGAGCGCGCGCGCCTGCTGTCGGAACAGCCGCGCGGCGTGCCGGTGGCGATCATGAAGCACGGCTCGGAGCCGCTCGATGCGGTGCTGGCCGGCGCGCTCAAGGTCCGCAACGAGCTGCCGCAGGGGGCGACGTGGGACGGCCACACCGGACTGCTGGTGGACGAGAAGCAGTTCGCCGAAATGCTCGGCGAGCGCGAGCCCGATGCGTCCGCGGCAACGCCGTCCGTGGCGCCAGGCGCGCAGACGGCGAATCCGCAGGCCACCGCGCCCGCTCCGGTTCCGCCGCCGCCTCCAAAGGTGCCGCCCGCGCCGCATCCCTGAGCCCCGACGCGCGCGATCCGTCGGACCCATGGCCGGCGGGCGCGTGCCGGCGGCGCGGGTCTACCAGGTCGTTTCGCCTTCCTGCTGGCTGGAGGCGACCGCGACAATGCCGGTCGCGCTCGCGCACAGCCTGCCGTCGGCGTAGAGCTCGGCCTCCGTGAACACGAGGTGTGGAGTGCGCTTCACCGCGATCGCGAGCACCTCGAGCGGCGCCTCGAAGGCCGGCCGCATCAGCTTGATCGACAGCTCCACGGTGCCCGCGCGTTGCCCCGGCAGCTGCAGGGTGCCGGCGACGCCGAGCGCGGCGTCGAACATCCCGGCGATCACGGCGCCGTTGACGGCACGCGTGCCGAGGCCGCCCTGATGCTCGGGGCCGACCGTCGGCAGCGACAGGCGCACGACGGCAGGGTCCGCGAGGTCGAAGCGGCCGCCGATCAGGCGCGTCGCGGGCAGCGCGTTCAGGCGCTCCTGCCAGCCGCGGCGCACGGCGGCATCGAGGGCAATGGGCTGGGCACGCGGCCTCAGGGCGTCGATCGGCGTCGCGTCGGGCACGGCAGCTCCTCCCGTTGACCTGCCAATGATAGGTCAAGCGCGCTGTCACACACGCGTCATGCGCGACCGCTACCGTGCCGTCACTTTTGCCGACGGATGCGGGGTTCAATGCGAATTCTGATGGTGTCGGACGTCAGTTTCCCCCGGGTCAACGGGGTGTCGACCTCGATCGCGACCTTCCGCCAGAGTCTTGCCGAACTCGGCCACGACAGCGTGCTGATCGCCCCGGCGTACGGCGGCCGCACGGCGGTGCCCGAGGCGGACGTCATCCGCGTGCCCGCACGGCCCGTGCCGCGCGACCCCGAGGACCGGCTGATGAGCGCACGCGCCGTGCGCGCGCTCGCCCCCCGGCTCGCCGCGCAGGGCTTCGACGTCGTTCACGTGCACACGCCCTTCGTCGCCCACTATGCCGGCATCGCACTCGCGCGCGCGCTCGGCCTCCCCGTCGTCGAGACCTACCACACCTTCTTCGAGGAGTACCTGCACCACTACGTGCCGCTCCTGCCGCGCGTGGCGACGCGTTACCTGGCCCGGCGCCTCAGCGTCAGCCAGTGTCGCGACGTCGCCGCGCTCGTCGTACCGTCCGCGCAGATGCTCGCGACGCTCCGCGGCTACGGCGTCGCCGCCCGCGCCGAGGTGCTGCCGACGGGAATCGACCTGGCGCGCTTCCGCGGTGGTGACGGCGCGCGCTTCCGTGCGGCGCACGGCATCCCGCCCGGGCGGCCGGTGCTCGTGCACATCTCGCGGGTCGCCCACGAAAAGAACATCGACTTCGTGCTCGAGGCGGTCGCACGGGTGCGGGCGCGTGTCCCCGACGTGCTGCTCGTGATCGCCGGCGAGGGGCCGGCGCTCGGCCACGTGCGCCGGCGGGCCGCGGCGCTCGGGCTCGACGGCAGCGTGCTGTTCGTCGGCTACCTGGCCCGCGACGGTGCGCTGCTCGACTGCTACCGTGCGGGCGATCTGTTCGTGTTCGCCTCGCGTACCGAAACGCAGGGGCTCGTGCTGCTCGAGGCGCTCGCGCTCGGCGTGCCGGTGGTGTCGACGGCGGTGATGGGGACGGCGGACGTGCTGCGCGACGCGAAGGGCGCCGTCATCGCGCCCGACGAGGTGGGCGGCTTCGCCGACACCGTGGCGGGCGTGCTCGCCGACCCGGCGCGCCGCGCGCGGCTCGCGGCGGCGGCGCCGGCCGATGCGGCAGGCTGGAGCGCTCCGGCCATGGCACGGCGGCTCGCGACGCTCTACCACTCGGTGGCGGCGAACCATGCGGCGCCCGGCTATAGTGGCCGCAGGCAGGAAGAGGCGCCGGGCGATGCCGACCGAGTGGCTGCGAGTGATGCTTGAGGAGGTAGCGCGCAAGCGCGCCGAGG
>Ga0181519_10002598_pt1 | contig 15272 bp, 11 predicted proteins | sample PEATcosm2014_Bin_26_FD_121102 | JGI IMG/M metagenome (GOLD analysis project Ga0181519, IMG submission 121102) | Peatland microbial communities from MTU Mesocosm Facility, Houghton, MI, USA - PEATcosm2014_Bin02_10_metaG | ecosystem: Environmental > Terrestrial > Soil > Wetlands > Peat | place...
GAAATTGGCCATCGCCGGCGGCCCGCCCTTGCAGGCGGCGATCCACTCCTGGTAGTGCCCGTCGGCAGCACGCGGCAGGGTCGGCGCCGGCGGTTTGTAGTCGGTGAACTTTTCCTCGGGATACAGCTCGAAGCTGCTGCCGTAGTCGCTCGGCGAGTACAGGGTCCCACGCTCGCCGATCAGCAGCGACCCGCTCGAAGAAGGCTTCTTCACGATCGGATCGGTTTCTTTTTTCTTTCTCTGCTCCCTCAGCGCGCCGGGGGGAAACAGCTCCAGCGGCGGCAGCTTGCCGCCATCGTACCATGTAAGGGTGACAGCCGGGCCGGCTTTGCGTTCGGGAAAACGGTAGCGAACGATCGACCAGGCGGGATACGTCTCGTCGTTGGTGCCCGACGTCTCGGCCTCGAAGCTCGCGGGATAGCCCAGCTCCAGTGCAAGGAATGGCAGGTTCATCGTGTGGCAGCCCATGTCGCCCAGCGCCCCGGTGCCGAAGTCCAGCCAGCCGCGCCAGACGAACGGCAGATAGGCCGGGTTGTACGGTCGCTCGGGTGCCGGCCCGAGCCACGCGTCCCAGTTCAGGACCGGCGGCACCGGCGGTTCGTCTTTGGGGCGCGAGGCGATGCCCTGGGGCCAGAATCCGCCGGGGCGGTTTGTCCAGACATGCACTTCGCGCACCGGTCCGATCGCTCCGGAGCGCACGACCTCGACACCGGTCCGCAGCCCGTTGGAAGCGGTGCCTTGGTTGCCCATCTGCGTGGCGACATTCGACTGGCGGGCCAGATCGCGTAACATGCGAACTTCGGAGATCGAATGCGCCAGCGGCTTTTCGCAGTAGACGTGCTTGCCGAGCCTCATCGCCTGGGCAGCTACCGGGGCGTGCGTGTGGTCGGGCGTGCTGACCACTACGGCGTCGATGTCCTTGCGCTCGTCGAAGAGCTTGCGGAAATCGCGATAGAAAGCGGCTTGAGGATGCGCCGACATCGAGCCGGCAGCGCGGAACTCATCGGCATCGCACAACGCGACGACGTTTTCGGTCTTTTCCAATTGGCGGAGGTTTTGCCCGCCCTTGCCGCCAACGCCGATGAACGCAAGATTCAGCTTGTCGAGCGCCGACCGGCTAGCCGCCCGCGTGCTGCCTGCAGCCACCCAGTAGCCGACGCTGGCGGCCGTGGTCGCACGCAGGAAGTCGCGACGCTGGGACGAAGACTTCATGCCACGATCATCCGCTCGAACGTGAACCCCGATGGCCATGCTCGACAGCCGAGCCCCTGCGGCCAGTCCGCTACTGCTTCAAGCCGCCATCGAGATTGGTATCGAACACACGCACGACGTCCCAGTTTGTCTTGTTTTCGGCGATGAACTGCTCGTGGCGCGGGGCGGTCTGGTATTCGTCGTGAGCCGCCTTGTCCTTGAAGACGAGGTGCAAGCCGACGTGCCAGTCGCGATCGTTCACGGGGCGATCGAGTTCCGAAACCGTGCCGGCAGCGAACAAGACTTCGCCCGGATGCCCGGTCAGATAGGCCTTGCAGGCTTCGACCAGTTTCTGCTGAGCTTCGGGCGAGGCGTCCTTGAGCTTGAAGTAGACATTGTGGGCGATCATCGGTGCGGTCCCTTTCGAGTCGCTATCGGCGGCAAACGCTTCGAATCGGGTCCCGACCCAGACCGCGCCGACCAGCGCGACCAACGTGCCGAGGGTCAACCAGTGAACGGGCTTGCGAAGCGAGTGCGCCATGGGGGCTATTCCGGCAAAATGAGGATGAATGGGTTGAAGCGGTCACATTGTGCCAGCCGCCGCCGCGCAAGACAAGCAACCGACTGCGTGTCGGGTTACAATCGGCCTTTCTGACGACCAGATTCGCTCGCCCCTATTCCGACCGAGATCTCGAGATGCGACCCTTCGTTTATGCCTTGCTGTTGGTCCTGATTGCATGTCTGCTGGCTCCCTTCGCGAGTCGCGACGTGCGCGCCGAAATGCCGGCCGGATATACGATTCCGCTGGTCGATTTGTCGGACGAGCGCCAACGGCAAGTGGTTGTCGATCGCGAGCCCGGCCAATACTTGGGCCATCCGACGACCGTCCTGCTCGAAGATGGCCGCACCATCCTCACGGTCTATCCCAAGGGACACGGCGGCGGGGCGATCGTCTACAAGCGCTCGACCGACGGCGGGCTCACCTGGTCCGATCGCCTGCCGACGCCGGCCAATTGGGCCACGTCGCACGAAGTGCCGACGATCTACCGGACCGTCGATCGGCAAGGCAAGAAGCGAATGATCCTCTTCTCGGGCCAGTACCCGATCCGGATGGCCGTGTCCGAAGACGACGGCGGGACCTGGAGCGAGCTGAAGGCGATCGGCGACTTTGGCGGGATCGTCGCGATGGGCTGCCTCGAGCGTCTGCGCGATGGCCGTTACCTGGCCCTGTTCCACGACGACGGGCGATTCATCGCCGCCGGCGGACGAAGCTCGAAGCCCGTCAAGTTCACGGTCTACCAGGTCACCTCCGAAGACGGGGGCCTCACTTGGAGCCAGCCGCGCGCAATCGCGACGCACCCTGAGGCTCACTTGTGCGAGCCGGGTATCGTCCGTTCGCCCGACGGACGGCAACTGGCAGTGCTGCTGCGTGAGAACAGCCGCAAGTTCAATTCGTTTGTGATCTTCTCCGATGACGAAGGCACGACCTGGAGCGAGCCACGCGAGCTGCCCGCCGCGCTGACCGGTGACCGGCACGTCGCCAAATACGCGCCCGACGGTCGGCTGCTCGTCACGTTTCGCGACACGACACGTTCCAGCCCGACGCGCGGCGACTGGGTCGCCTGGCTCGGGAAATACGAGGACATCGTGCTGGGGCGCGAAGGCCAGTGCCGCATCCGGCTGATGCACAACACCACTGCCTACGATTGCGCTTACGCCGGTCTGGAGCTCTTGCCCGACGGCACGTTCGTCACCACGACCTATGGTCACTGGACCGCCGGCGAACAGCCGTACGTCGTCAGCGTGAGGTTCAATGTCGCTGATATCGACCGGATGCTGCTTAAGACAGCCGGACCGTAAGACGCCGGAGGCTACTCGCCGGGCCGCTTGTCGAGCCACTCGCGGCCGTCGCGCCAGATCCACCGTTGGGCTTCCATCGGCCCCCAGGCGCCGGTCGGATACATGGCCAACTCGGGCAAGCCAACCTTTTCCCAGGTTGAGAGGATCGGGTCGCACAGCTCCCAAGCCCGTTCGACTTCATCGCTGCGCGCGAACAAGCTGGCATCGCCGATGAACGTGTCCAGCAGCAGCCGCTCGTAGGCGTCGGGCAAGGCCTTGTGGTACTCGTCGTCGAAGCGGAACTCCAGGTCGGTGAACCGCAGCTTCATGCCCGAGTCGGGCACTTTCGTCTGGAATTGAAGCTGGATGCCCTCGGCCGGCTGCACGTTGATGACCAGCCGATTGGCCTCGGGCTTGCGGTTCTTGCCGGCGGCGAACACCATGTGCGGTGGCTCGCGGAACTGGATCACGATCTGCGTGGTGCGGCAGTTCATGGCCTTGCCGCTGCGCAGGTAGAACGGCACGCCCTGCCAGCGCCAATTTTCGATGTTCATCTTCACGGCGGCGAACGTGGCCGTTTGGCTTTCGGGCGGCACGTCGGGTTCGTCGCGATAGCGTTCGTACTGACCACGAACCGTGTCCGTGGCCACTTCGTCGGCGCTCATCGGATGAATGGCCTGGAGAACCTTGACCTTTTCGTTGCGCACCAGATCGGCCTCGAACCGAGCGGGCACTTCCATGGCCGTGACGGCCAGCAGTTGCAACAGGTGGTTCTGGAAGATGTCGCGCATCACGCCGGCCGTGTCGTAGTAGCCAGCCCGGCGGCCGACGGCGACTTCTTCGGCCACGGTGATCTGGACGTGGTCAATGTAGTTGCGGTTCCAGACGGGCTCGAAGATCGTGTTGGCGAAGCGGAACACCAAGATGTTCTGCACTGTTTCCTTGCCGAGATAGTGATCGATGCGATAGATCTGCTTCTCGGAGAAGACCTTGTGCAGGGAGGCGTTGAGAGCCTCGCCGCTGGCCAGGTCGGTGCCGAAGGGCTTCTCGATGACGATTCGCCGGGGGCCGTGGCTTTCGTCGGCGAGCCCGGCCGCGCCAAGTTGCGCCGCCCCCTCCTGGTACAACCGTGGAGCCGTGGCCAGATAATAGACGCGCGTCGAGTCGGCGCCCTTTTCCAATTCCTTGAGCTTTTCGGCCAGCGAGGTGAACGCCGGCGCCTGGTCGATGTCGCCCGAATGATAGAAAACCAACTTCGCGAACTCGGCCCAAGTCTCGCTCTTGAAGTCGGACCCGGCGAACTTCGAAGTCGTCTCGGCCAGCTTGTTGCGCCAGTCCTCCGAGCTGAACGGACTGCGCGCGAAGCCGACGATATGCGTATCGGGCGGTAGACGCTTCTTGATGAACAATTGGTACAGCGCCGGCACGAGCTTGCGGCTCGTAAGGTCGCCCGAGGCTCCGAAGATCACGATCGTGTTGGGCATGTTCCGTCTCTGGGAGTTTGCAGGAGCGCGCAGCGATCGATTTAGCTGTGCGACATGAGTAGACCCGTGCGTGCGATCGTCGTCTAGCGGCCTTAACTGGAAGCTAATGCCGGCCTATTTGGGCGCCCGGCGCTTGTGCAGCCAGTCCGTATGGAACGTGCCGGGCTTGTCGATCCGCTCGTAGGTATGAGCGCCGAAATAATCGCGCTGGGCCTGGAGCAGATTCGCCGGCAAGCGTGCGGTGCGGTAACCGTCGAAATAAGTCAGGGCGGTGGTGAATGCCGGCACCGGCACACCCAACTCGACCGCCGTCACGACCACGTGCCGCCACGCGGCCTGGGCCTTCTGCACGGCCTCGGTGAAGTATGGCGCCAATAGCAGGTTTTCGAGCTTGGGGTTGGCGTCGAACGCTTCCTTGATCCGCTCCAGGAAGGCCGCCCGGATGATGCACCCGCCGCGCCACAGCAAGGCGATGCTGCCGTAGTCGAGCTGCCAGTCGTGCTCCTTGGCCGCGGCCTGCATCTGCACGAAGCCCTGGGCATAGCTGGAGATTTTCGAGGCGTAGAGCGCCTGGCGCACCGCTTCGATGAATTTCTTCTTGTCGCCCGCGTATTTGCCGGGCGGCCCGCTGAGCACTTGGCTGGCCCGCACGCGAGCGTCCTTCAGGGCCGACAGGCAGCGGGCATAGACCGCCTCGGTCACCAGCGTGCTGGGCACGCCCAGGTCGAGCGCCAACTGGCTCATCCACTTGCCCGTTCCCTTGGCTCCGGCCTTGTCGAGGATCTTGTCGACCAGGAACTCGCCGGAGTCGTCGTCTTTCACGCTGAAGATGTCGCGGGTGATCTCGATCAGGTAGCTGTCCAGTTCGCTGCGGTTCCACTCGTCGAACACACCATAGAGCTCGTCGTTGGTGAGGCCGAGGGCATGCTTCATCAGGAAGTAGGCCTCGCAGATGAGCTGCATGTCGCCGTACTCGATGCCGTTGTGGACCATCTTGACGTAGTGCCCGGCGCCGCGCGGGCCGACCCATTCGCAGCAGGGGATGTCGTTCTTGGGGCCGACCTTGGCGGCAATGGCCTGGAAGATCGGCTTCACCAGCGGCCAACCGGCGGCCGATCCGCCCGGCATGAGGCTCGGTCCCAGCAGCGCGCCTTCTTCGCCGCCGGAAACGCCTGAGCCGACGAACAGCAGGCCCTTCGATTCGACGTACTTGGTGCGGCGTTCGGTATCGGTATAGAGGGTGTTACCGCCGTCGATCAGAACGTCGCCCGGCGAGAGCAGCGGGATGAGCTGCTCGATGAGCGCGTCGACGGCCGGCCCGGCCTTGACCATCATCATGATCTTGCGGGGCTTGGCGAGGCTGGCGACGAGCTCTTCGACCGAGTGGCAGCCGACGAACTTCTTGCCCTTAGCCCGGCCGGCGATGAAGTCATCGACGACTTTGGTCGTGCGATTGAAGACGGCCACGCGGTTTCCGCGGCTTTCCATGTTGAGGGCCAGATTCTCGCCCATCACGGCCAGGCCGATCAAACCGATATCGCACGAGTCGCTCATGAGCGCAAAACCCCGCAGTGCTCGAAGGGATTGGATGCCAGCAGAGCGCGGATTGTAACGCGAAAACCCAGGGTGGGGAAGGACGTGGGTCGCTTAGGGCGGGTCATAGCCGCCTGGGTGCCAGGGATGGCAGCGAGCGATCCTAGCCAGCCCCCGCCAGGTCCCCCCCAACGCCCCATACTTTCGCACCGCCCCGATGAAATAGTTGCTGCACGTCGGCTGGAAACGGCACTGCCGCCCGATGAGCGGACTCAAGGTCCATTGGTATGTCCGCACACAGCCAATCAGCACGGCCGACGCCGCGATTTCAAGGAGTCGAAGCGAACCGCGGATGATCGACAGGATGCAACGGTGCGGAAATGAACGCGAATGCACGGAAATAGGAACTTGAACATGAAGACGCTTCGGGACGACAACGCTCTCCTCCTGCCTTTCATTCGCGTGCATTTGCGTTTATTTCCGGCCTTTTCTGTTTCCCTGCCGTTGTGACTTTTCGGCTGCTTGTCGCGCCAACATGGTTAGAGAGCTACGCAGTTCGGCCAGGGCGGGCGGCTCGCTCACGCGCGGGATGACGATCAGATCGACGCCCCCGGGCAGCTCCGCCCGGCTCGTGCGAAAGGCCTCGCGCAACATCCGCTTCCAACGATTGCGAACCACGGCGTTTCCAACCTTCCGCGAGACCGACAGCCCCAGTCGGGAGCTTCCCTGGTCGTTGGGCAGGGCGTAGACGACCAGCAGCGGGTCGGCGACCGAACGGCGGGCCTTGTATACCCGGCGAAAGTCGCCACTGCTTCGGAGGCGCGAATCGGCCGAGAAATGGGCTCGGGGAGCGTCGGAATCGAGCGGCAACGCGGCGCTCATGTCGGGGGCGGACCGCGGCGGAGAAAGCGGCGCGCCGCCCAATAGTTTGGACCGAAACGACTGGCCTTCAACGGCTCGCCCAGTCGCCGCCGCACGTAGAACATCGACAATCGCACCACGACGAACAACAACAGCGCGACCAACATCAGCCCCAGCAGGGCTGCCACCATCCGGCCTCGCAGCGCCGGCGGAATCCGGCTTTCGTCAGCGGCCAGGACTACGAGCGGGCTGGCCGAACTCAGCCCCAGCGCGAGCACACAAGACAGCCCGGCGGTTCGCAGCATGGCAGGCTCCTGCGTCGGGTCGGCGCTTACCACTGCAAGTGGTCGCGCGGTTGGGTGGGGTGTTGTTGATCGATTTTCCGCAAAGCTTCCAGGCTGTCGGGATCGAGCTTGCCGGGAAGCATTACCTGGACTTCGGCATACAAATCGCCTGGCGGCTTGTTCTTGGCTTCGATGCCGTGCCCCTTGATACGCAGCTTGCGACCGCTCGACGAGCCTGGGGGAAGCGAAAGGGTGACCGTGCCCTTGGGCGTCGGCACATCGACCTTGGCCCCTTCGGCCGCTTCGAGAAGCGTCACCGGGACACGAACATACAAGTCGTCTCCCTTGCGCGTGAACCAGGGGTGCGGAGTCACGTGAACGGTGATGAGCAGGTCGCCCTGCCCGCCCGGGCCCGCCTGCCCTTGGCCGCGGAGGCGGATTTTCTTGCCGGTATCGATCCCGGCGGGAATGCGAACCTCGAGCGTTTCGTGTTTGCCGCCGCGATCGAGCGTAAGCTGCGTCTGGCCGCCGGTCGCCGCGAGTTGGAAGGGGATCTCGATCTGGCTCTCGAGATCGCCTCCGTTCTCGGATGCGGGCGCGCGGCGCCGACGCGCGCCGGCACCTCCCCCCGTGAACTGCGAAAACAGGTCGGCAAACGAGCTGGGATCGCCGCCGGCTCCTCCGGCTCCGCCGAAGATCTGCGAGAAGTCGAAGCCCTCGGGCCCCGCGCCGCCGAAACTAGGTCCGCCAGGTCCGGCGCGTCGGCCGGGCCGCGCGCCGGGGTGGCCTCCGGCTCGGGCCACGTCCTCGAACGAGCTGCCGTAGCGGTCGTAGAGTTCGCGTTTCTTCTGATCGCCCAGCACGTCGAAAGCCGCCTGGACGGCCTGGAATTTCTTCTTGGCGGTCTTGTCGTCGGGGTTGAGGTCGGGGTGGAGTTTGCGCGCGAGGGTGCGGTAGGCCTTTTCGATATCGGCCTGCGATGCGTCGCGGTTGACGCCTAGAGTCTTGTAGAAGTCTTCAGCCAAGTTGTAATCCAGCCGCCGTCGAGGCGGCCGCGAAAGGGTGATCTCGATCGTCCATGAATCTGCGACGTGCTGCACCAATTGTAGCGCCCGGATGGGCGAGGCTTCAACTGGCTGCGCCCCGCCGCGCGTGTTATCCTGGCGAATACCTCGCGCCACAGCGGTGATCGAAGCTTGATTGCTTCGCTCCCACGCCCGCGCGCACGCCCCCACCGAGACCATCGCACCGTGAGAATCGTTCTTTGCTATCCGGTCGAGCCCCGGCACCTGGCTCAGATCCAGGCCGTGGTTCCCGATGCCGAAATCGTGAATGCCGGCCAGTACCGTGTCGTCGATGAAGTCATCGAAGCGGACATCTTCTGCGGTCACGCCAAGATCATTCCGATCGACTGGGACGCCGTTGTCGCCCGCGGTCGCTTGCGGTGGATCCAATCGTCGGCCGCGGGAATCGACCATTGCCTGGTGCCGGTTGTGGCCCAGAGCGAGATCGTGGTCACAAGTGCCTCGGGCGTGCTCGCCGACCAGGTGGCCGAACAGACGTTTGCGCTGATGTTCGGCCTGGCTCGAAGCATGCCGGTTTTCTTTCAGGCCCAGCAGGCGAAGGAGTTCGTCCGCAAGCCTACAGCCGACATCCACGGCAGCACCGTGGGCATCGTCGGCTTCGGCGGCAACGGCCGGCGACTAGCGGAAGTCCTCGCTCCGTTCCGCGTACGCATCCTGGCCACCGATTACTTTCCGGTCGATAAGCCCGACTATGTCGAGGCCTTGCTGCCGCCCGACCGGCTCGATGAGCTGTTGCCACAGGTCGATTATCTGATCCTGGCCGCGCCGCTCTTGGCTGCGACGCGGGGGATGATCGACGCTCCGGCGCTGGCGCGAATGAAGTCGGGATCGTATCTGATCAACGTCGCCCGCGGACCGCTGGTGGTCGAAGCGGCATTGGTCGAGGCGTTGCGTTCGGGTCATCTGGCCGGCGCAGGTCTCGACGTTACGACCGTCGAACCTTTGCCGCCGGAAAGCCCTCTTTGGGAATTGCCAAACGTGCTGATCACGCCCCATGTGGGTGGACAAGGCAAGACGCGTATCGACGATATGACGAACTTTTTCTGTCAAAATATTAAATCCTGGCAAGATGGGAAGACGCTGGCAAACCTGGTCGATAAGCGGCTCGGGTTCCCCAGAAGAATGACGACAAACACCTAGCTGAAGGCGGTTTACAGCCAGCCGTGCCGCGCAGGCTAGCATGCGGATTTTCCGCATGGCGGACACTCGCGGGGGGCGTCTTGCGGCCTACCGTGCTCTAGACGGAAGATCGTGCAGCGACTTACCATAGCGCTACTTGAACAAGCCTTGCCATGGACGGAACGAGGAGTGTGCATCCGTGTCTAATACCACCTTTCTTACCGGCTCGGCGACCGTGACCTTCAATGGAGGTCGCGCGATTCGTTGTCCGGACGAATTGATCGAACGATATAGCTCGCTGATCGGCGAGCAACGGCTCAACTGGACGGAACACCATCGCTTCCTGCGCCCACTGGGCTCCGGCGGCCAGGGGGTGGTCTACCTGAGCGAGCGTCGCGGGACCGACAACTTCACGCTCCCCGTCGCGCTCAAGATCTTCTCTCCCGAGCCCTACGAAGACACTCGCAGCTACGAAGAGGCGATGAACCGCATCGCGCACGTTGCCGCGAGGGTCGCTCAGATTCAGCAGGACAATCTGCTCGACGTCCACAACTTCGTCGATCGCAACCGCATTCGCATCATGGAGATGGAATGGGTCGACGGCTTCGACCTCGGCCGGTTGCTGACGCGCGAAATGCTCGAACGCGCTCGACTGCGGGTGAGCAACAAGCGCTGGGTACACATCAACGACGTGATCGTGACGGCCGGCCCGGTGCAACCGCGTCTCAAGCCGGGTATCGCGATCGCAGTGTTGCGTGAGTGCCTGGCCGCGTTGGCAGCCCTGCACCGCGAAAAGATCGTGCACGGCGACGTGAAGCCGTCGAACATCATGCTCAAGCGGACGGGCAACGCCAAGATCATCGACATCGGCTCGGCTTTCGACTTGCAAGACGCCCCGACCCGCCGCAGTTGCACCCCCGCCTATTCGGCGCCCGAAGTGCTCGAAGGCAATGGTACCTCGCCCCAGTCGGATTTGTGCAGTCTGGGCTATGTGCTGATCGAGATGCTGTCGGGCTGCCCGACGTTCGCCGGCTTGACGACCTATCGCGAGTTGATGGAAGCCAAGCGCGTGTTGGCGCAGAAGCTGCCCGAACGGCTGCCGCGCGAGGTGGTTTGCAACGAGCTGTTGATGACGCTGATTCGCAGCCTGATCGCGGCCGACCCGGCGTACCGATTCCCGAGTGCCGAAGCGGCCGACTTGCTCGAAGGGGGGGCCGCGGCCTTCCACCGTCAGCTCATCAAGGGGAACCTGGCGAGCGAGTACGAGACCGAGATTCGGCTCTGGCTCGAAGAGCTGGAATAGCCATTCCCGGGCGACGGCGATTTTTCAGCCGGATCGAAGCTTTCTTCCCTACCGGGCGGCATTTAGAATGGAACGACGCTCGGGCTGGGCCAATCGGGGCCGAGTTCCGTCGCCGTCCTCCCCTCGGTCCGCAGGCTTGAGTGCCGCAGTCCGTTCGTACCCGCCCAAGAACCCGTCTAGGAGACAATGCATGGAACCGAACAACGTCACGCGTCGTGACTTCATTCAATCGGCGGCTGCCGGAGTCGCCGTGGCCGGGGCCCTGGCTGCGCCGGCTCCCGCACGGGTGCTCGGCGCGAACGAGCGGATCCGCATCGGGTTCATCGGCCCTGGCGGCCGCGGTTTCGGAGCGCACGTCAAGACGCTCGCCAAGCTGCACAAGGAAGGCGCTCCGGTCGACTTGGTCGCCGTCAGCGAAGTCTACAAAGCGCAGGAAGACGAAGTTTGCGATTACATCACCAAGGAGACGGGCGCCGAGCCGAAGCGCTACGTCGACTATCGCGACATGCTGGCCGACAAGAACGTCGACGCCGTATGCATCGGCACGCCCGACCACTGGCACGCCAAGCAGACGATCGACGCCATGAAGGCCGGCAAGCACGTCTACTGCGAAAAGCCGATGACCCACACGGTCGAAGAGGCGATCGAAGTCGTCGCCGCTTGGCGTTCGACGGGGCAGATCATGCAGGTCGGCGTGCAATCGACCAGCCTCCCGATCTGGGACAAGGCCCGCGAGCAAATCCAGGACGGTCGCCTCGGCCACCTGTTGCAGTTCCAAACCGAGTACTACCGCAACTCGGAAGTCGGACAATGGCGCTATTACAAGCTCACCAAGGACATGTCGCCCAAGACGGTCGATTGGAAGCGCTGGCTGGGCGTTGAAGAGGGGCTGGCTCCCGACATGCCATTCGATCGGGCCGTCTACAAGCAATGGCGTTGCTATTGGCCGTTCGGCTCGGGCATGTACACCGATCTGTTCGTGCACCGGACGACATCGATGCTCAAGGCCACGGGCCTGCGTTACCCGGGCCGCGTCGTCGGCGCCGGCGGGATCTTCCTCGAATACGACGGACGCGATGTGCCGGACGTGGCCACGGTCGTGGCCGACTTCAAAGAGGGAGCTCAGGCCGTGGTCACGGCTTCGATGTGCGTCCAGGAAACGCCGATCCAGCAGTGCATTCGCGGCCACTTCGGTTCGTTCATATTCGGCGAGCAGAACGAGCAGGGCGACTTCAAGCCCACGAACGGTGAGAACTACAACGCTTTCCAGTTCGTTCCCGAGCGCAAGCAGGTGACTCGCGACAGCGCGCTCAAGACCGAAGTCACGGTCGTCGAGAAGCCGAAGGAAGACACGACCTACACGCACTTCAAGAACTGGCTCTCTGCGATGCGCGAAGGTAACCAGCAGCTCTGCAATAACCCGCCGGACCTGGGCGCCGCGGCGATCGTCATCGTGACGCTCGGATCGCGCAGCTACCGCGAGGGTAAGGTCTTCCAATTCGATGCCGACAGCTCCTCGGTTCGCGAAGCCGACGGCTCGTGGGCCGCGCGCTGGGAGAAGATGTCCAAGGAGCACGCCAAGCCCGCCCAGGTGGCTGGCTGGAAGGCTGGTGACTACGGCAGCCTGCTCAAGGCGCCCGAATGGACGAGTCTGGCTGGCCCGTGGAAGAACGGCGTCCCGCCGGAAGATCAGAACAAGGGCTGATCGTTCGAGTGGCCAGATCGGTCAGGAGAACGAAATGAGCCGGGCCGAGGGTTGCGATCCTCGGCTCGGCTCGTTTTCGTCGGTACTCATCGCCGCTCGGGAACGGCGCGTCGCTTAGGCCTTGTGAATCTTCTCGCGGTTGGCCAGCACGTTGCGTGTGGCGTTTCGCGTATCGACCACGATTCGAGCATGCTGCGCGATGAAATCGTAGTCGAATGCCGTGTGATCGGTCACGATCACGACGCAGTCCTGGGCAGCCAGGAACTCGTCCGAGGGCGTCTGGCTTTGCAGCTCGGGCAGCTTGTAGTGTCGCGAACGCGGCAACAGCGGGATGTGAGGGTCGTGGTAGCTGATCTCGGCGCCACCTTCGGTCAACAACTCCATGAGGCGAAAGGCCGGGCTCTCGCGCGGGTCATCGACGTCCTTCTTATAGGCCACCCCGAGCAAGCAGATCTTGCTCCCACGCAGCGCCTTGGCCCGGTCGTTCAACGCGATGACGACGCGTTGCAACACGTACTGCGGCATGAACGTGTTGATCTCGCCAGCCAGTTCGATGAACCGCGTGGCCAGGCCGTGCTTACGCGCCAGCCAGGTCAGGTAGAACGGGTCGATCGGAATGCAGTGGCCACCTAAGCCCGGACCAGGATAGAACGGTTGGAAGCCGAACGGCTTGGTCTTGGCGGCGTCGATCACTTCCCAGACGTCGAGCCCCATCCGCGTGAACAGGACCTTGAGTTCGTTGACCAGCGCGATGTTCACGGCTCGATAGGTGTTCTCGAGGATCTTGCAGGCCTCGGCAACTTCGACGCTGCTGACGGGCACGACCTCGACGATCGCCGCCTTGTAAAGGATCTGGGCCAGGGCCAGGCAGCTTTCGTCGTAGCCGCCGACTACCTTGGGAATACGCGAGGCGCTGAAGTCGGGATTGCCCGGGTCTTCGCGCTCGGGGCTGTAGGCCAGGTAGAAATCTTCGCCGGCTTTGAGCCCGCTTTGTTCGAGGATCGGCAACAGCACGTCGCGGGTGGTGCCAGGGTAGGTCGTACTCTCCAGCACGATCAGTTGGCCCGGCCGCAACACGGCGGCGATCTGCCGGGCCGTGGCTTCGATGAACGACAGGTCCGGATCGCGGCTGTCGGTAAGCGGCGTCGGCACGCAAATCAACAAGCAATCAGCTTCGCTCAGTCGGCTCATGTCGGCCGTGGCCGTGAACTCGCCGGAACGGACGTACTGCTTGATCCAGCGGTCGCGGATGTGCCGGATGTAGCTCTTACCGGCCTGCAGCGTGGTGATCTTCTCGGGATCGATGTCGTAGCCGATCGTGTGGAAGCCGGCTTTGACGAAGGCCTGCACCAGCGGCAGGCCGACGTAACCCAGTCCGATCACGCCGACCAGCGCTGACTTGTCCCGCAGTTTTTGTTCGAGAGCGGTTCCGGTCCAGGGTGCATTAGCAAGCATCGGGCTCATGATTCGGCCGACCTTCCTTGGTCTAACCAGCGATGGAGAACGTGGAAAGCGAGGGAAAGCTAACGCATGTGCTGCCGCCGGGCAAGCTCGCTTTTGCGTGCTGGCACTGCTTTCGGGTAGACGAAACCAGAGCGCACAGTCCAAGCCCATTTGGCATCCCGGATTGGGCTTCTCGCTGACGCAGGCGCGGGGCATAATCGCGGCCTTGAATCGGTGGTGCGCAAGCCCGCGTCCGCGTCGCCACCGCAGGGATGCGATCCAGTGGCCTCCGAGCGATTGCCCAGACGGCGCAAGGCGACTCGGCTCGAGTGAAGGGACTCACGCATGGCAGCGCGCAGCGTCAGCTTAGGAGTCGTCGGATTGGGCGGCTGGGGTCGGAATGTCGTTCGCAGCTTCGCGGCCGCACGCAACTGCCGCCTGTCGTACATCTGTGATGCCTATCCCACGGTTCTGGCCCAGCAACGGATCCTCTACCCGCACGCCCAACCGACCACCGACTACGACGATTTGCTGGCCGATCGACATCTCGACGCCGTCGCGCTGGTGACGCCCGCACCGACACATTTCGCCTTGGCCAAGGCCGCGCTCGAAGCGGGCAAGCACGTCTATGTCGAGAAGCCGATGACGCTGACGGTCGAGCATGCCGAAGAGCTAGTCGATCTGTCGGAGCGCAAAGGCCTGAAGCTGATGGTCGGACATCTGCTCGAGTACCACCCGGCCGTCGACGCGATCAAGCAGCAGATCGATTCCGGAGCGCTTGGGCAGATCTACTACATGTATTCGCAGCGGCTCAGCCTAGGCGTAGTGCGTCAGCAGGAAAACGCTTGCTGGTCGCTGGCGCCGCACGACATTTCGGTGATTCTCTACCTGTTCGGCTGCGAGCCCGACGAGGTCAGCGCTCGCGGCGAGTGTTTCCTGCAACCGGGGATCGAAGACGTCGTGTTCGTGAACCTGCATTTTCCGGACGGCCGCACGGCGCAAATCCACGTATCGTGGCTCGATCCCCACAAGGAACGCAAGATGGTCGTCGTGGGATCGAAGAAGATGCTGGTGTTCGACGACATGCAGCCGTCGGAAAAACTGCGGATCTTCGACAAGTGCGCGATCGTCGAGAATGGTCCGACGAACGCCATGCAAGCCGTGAGCGTGCGGCACGGCGACATCTTCATCCCGCGCATCGCGGGCCCCGAGCCGCTCAATGTCGAGACCCAGCACTTCATCAATGCGATTCTCGAAGACACCGTGCCGCGCAGCGACGGACGCGATGGCCTGCGTGTCGTCAGGGTGCTGGAATGGATCGAACACGAACTGCACTCCGTGCCGGACGTGATTCGCTTCCGGAGCCGCGACCGCCAAGAAGCGCTGAGCCGCATCGCCAAGTTGGGCGAGCCGGCCGCCGAGAAC
>Ga0181519_10002601_pt1 | contig 15266 bp, 8 predicted proteins | sample PEATcosm2014_Bin_26_FD_121102 | JGI IMG/M metagenome (GOLD analysis project Ga0181519, IMG submission 121102) | Peatland microbial communities from MTU Mesocosm Facility, Houghton, MI, USA - PEATcosm2014_Bin02_10_metaG | ecosystem: Environmental > Terrestrial > Soil > Wetlands > Peat | place...
AATTCGGTGATTCTCTGCTTTGGGTCGGTCAAGTCGCCTTTTCCGGCCGCTACTGCATCAGATGCGGCTTCGAACTCTAATCGTTGTACTAATTTGCCAAGGGAGTCGCACGGGCGCTCACCAACGTTTCAAAGTGCTCAAAGAATACCAAAAACCGTAGCGTGAAGAGGAAACTTGCTATCGTTTTCGACCCGAACCCAACCAAGGGCTGGGATGGGCGAGCACTTTGGTAATTCATCCTACGATTTACCCGGGCGGAGGCGGTAGCCCACGGGTTCCTCAGGCTGCCTGTTTGTTCTTCCCCTGCTCCAGTTTCCCGCCATGACGCCGGTCCGACGCGAGCAGAAGGAAGGCGAAGACGAGTCCGGCCACGCCCAGGCACGCGAACATGATCTGCGTTGCCGTGTACGTCCCGGTTGCGTCACGCAGCTTGCCATTGAGGAGCGGAAATAGTCCGAGGCCCACGTTTTGGATGGCTGTCATCAGGCCGAAGGCCGTGCCCACACGCTTCTCCTCGACCACCAGCGGAACCGACGGCCACATGGCTGCCGGAACCAGAACGAAGGCTGCTCCCAGCACGATCATGCTGGGGATCGGGTTCCAATGCGTGAGGCCCATCACAAGGTGGGCGGGAATCAGCATGAGCGAACCCACAACCATCAACGTGGCGCGTTTGCCGATGCGGTCCACTAGGTTCCCGGCGAAGGGCGCGAAGATCATAGATGCGAAGATGACGATGCTGGTCACTCCCGGCGCCGTCGAGAACATGTGCAGGAAGTTGTCAAATATCTGGGACAGGAAGCCGCCCGTGGACTCGCTAACCAGCGGGATGCCCCACTTGTCGTGGAACATGTCGGTGGCGAGGGCCGTGAAGGGGAAGATGGCGCTATAGAAGGTGACGCAGAGGAAGACAACGTACCAGTAGGAAGAGTTGAACTTCCGGATGTCGGAGAACACGATTTTGTCGCCACCCTGCGGCGTCGGAAGCGCGAGCACCTTCTCGCCGTGAAGGTCCATGGCGTTGTAGACCAGATTGCACAGCACGGAGAACAGGCAGAAGCCCGCGGCTGCCCAAAGTGCGACTCGGTAGCTTCCGAAGTAGCGGGCGATCAGTTCTTCGGTGTTGAAGCTGAACAGAGTTCCGATACGGCTGATCGTGAGAGCGATGCCGAAGGCAAGCGCCATCTCTTTACCCTTGAACCAGCGGCTGATGATCGCGCTTTGCACCACGATCAGCGCTTCCGATCCGCCACCAAAGATTAACCGCCCCGCGAAGAGTTGCCAGCTCGAGTGAGCCATTGCCACGATCGTGGCGCCCACCAGGACCAGCATGCAGAACAGGAAGCTCGAACGGCGCGGGCCGAGCTTGTCGTAAAGCATGCCCCCAAAGAAAACGATGAGCACGGCGGCCACCGAGTAGGCCGTGTAGAGATTGCCGATGGTGCTGCGGCTCAGATGCAGATCCTCAATGAGCGTGGGCGCGAGGGCTCCGATGCTGTCGTAGGCAAAATAGCTTCCCATCACAATCAGGCTGATGAACGTCAGAATCGTGAAGCGGTAGGGACGTCGGGATGGATGGAAGAATCCCGGGGAATCCGAAGCTTCAGTTCCAGAAACTTGAAGGCTCGGGGGTTCGGGGCGAGCGGCGTCAACCATTACGGAATCATCCTCGGCCGCTTCAACCCAAAGAAGCAGGCGCACTTTTTTTGTGGGTGAAAAGACAACCGAACGAAGATAGCAGATTGGAAAGATGTCAGGGCTCGCAAAAAGAGCGTCCCGCGTTAGAACCTCGGCCGCTGGAAGGACCGCCCGAGTCATCCTGAGCGCAGTGGCTGCTTCGCGAGAGCGAAGCTGCCACGGAGTCGAAGGACCCCTATTCCCCCATCCCGCACACGACGGGCATTTTGCGCGGGCAATGCAAAGCGCGCCCTTCGAGGCCACGCGTGGCAGCTGAAGAAAAAAGAAAAGCTCTCAGCCGTCTCCAAGGTTCGCGGCTGAGAGCTCAGTTCGTGCGATCCAAATGCCCGCTACTGGATCTTCTCAGTTTTACCGTCGTACTTGACCGTGCCGTTCTTATCGTTCTGCCGCGTCACGTCACTGTTGGTGTAAGCGTGTTTGCCAGGGCCGGGGCCTTTAGCCACGGACGTCAATTCAGTTGTATATTCCGGGCCGCTGAAATATTCCCATTGGCCGCGAGTCGCTTTCTGGGCGCCGTGTTCGGGCATTCGCTCTTCATGCATCTCACCGTGCATGCGATGGCCTCCCACCGACTCCGGCCACAGGCTTACATCCGGCGCGGTCAGCGGAGCTCCTCCTTGGTACCACACGGGCGCGGTGGTCACCGAACTGGTCGATCCTTCAATCTCGGAAAGGGTCGAGTTGGTTGCTCCGGCAACCAGCCCCGTAGTGGCGTTGCTAGCGCCCACAGGATTCGGAGACACCGTTTGAAGAGAAATCATCGGGGTGCTGATGAGCGGAACATACGGACCGATTCCGTAGCCACCACCGTAAACTCGAGGTCCGGGCTGCTGCCCGAACGCCGCACCCGCAACCAGAACTGCCGCACACAAAATCCAATAGGGTCGCATATTACCTCCACAAGGGATACTTCACCTCTGGCTTTAGGTGCAGTTTGCGTGCCAGTTGTCGTAGGAGTGTCGGGACTATGAAATATGAGGCGATTCAAGGCGCTCTCGCCGAAACACCTCCATTCCGGGGAGGCAATCTGCTGCGAGCCTGATGAAAACTCGTGCGCACAACCTGCAACCGGTTGGTACGTTTGAGTTCCGATCCCGCGCCAGCCTCCAGCAGATTGTGGAAAAACTCTGATTCCGGCAGGTTTAGGGAAGGGCATGAGTTCCATTCGTGCCGTAACTGCCGCGGAATCCATAGCGGCTTCCAGCCGCTGGGGGAATGCTGCCCTCCGAAAACACTTTTTCAGCAGCCTCGATGACCCGCGGCCTCAGTTGCCGACAAAGCGGGCATACAAACTCCGGGCAATCGCCGGCTCGGTTGTCCCCTTGACGATGGCGCGGCCATCGGGGAAAAGAGTGATCTCATACGGATCGCGCCAGAACTTCAACACAAAGCTGTTGTGGCGGACGCTGCCATGCGGCTGCAGCCGGGCGCTTATCTCCGCGAAGTCAACCGGCCTTTCGCGCTCATGAATCTGTACGGAGTTTCGTCCGCAGAGCGTAATGTGAGGCCGGCCCTCCCCGGCAAGATGAATAAACTCGCGTTCCCCGCAAACCTGGCAGCGTGCGCGGGCAGAACCCGCGGCCACTTCCGCTTGCTCGTTGTTCCATACGTCCCATGAAAGCACGGTCCGCCTTATCTTCGAGCGGTCGCCCACCAGAAACTTGAGCGCCTCCGTGGCCGCGAGCGACGCCACCAGGTTGACGGCGGAATTCAATATGCCGGCCGTCTCGCAGGTCTCGATGTTCCCGCGGGGGGAGCCGGGGAAAATGCAAGCCAGGCAAGCTGTCTCCCCCGGCAGCACATTCATGGTGACCGCGTAACTGCCGACCGCCGCCGCGTAAATCCAGGGCACTGAATTCTTGAGGGCGTAGTCGTTGATCAGGTAGCGGGTTTCAAAATTGTCGGTGCCATCCAGAATAAGATCGACCTGGCCGAGCAGCGAGTCGATGTTGTCCGGCACCAGGTCGGCCACCTTCGGTTCGATGTTGATCTGCGAATTGAATCGACCGATCTGGCGCGCAGCCGCAATAGCCTTAGGGAGAGACTCGCGGGCATCATTCTCGTCAAACAGCGTTTGCCGCTGCAGGTTGCTGGCTTCGACGTAATCGCGGTCGAGAATACGGATCATCCCAACCCCCGCACGGGCCAGCAACGAAGCCAGCACGGAGCCGGTCGCTCCGCAGCCGACGATCACGATGCGCCCGCGGGAGAGCTTGTCCTGGCCCTCCGCGCCGATCTGTTTGAACAGAATCTGCCGCGAGTAACGGTTTGCTTCTGTCCGGATTTCTTCTGTCCGGTTTTCTTCTATCAAAGAGCGGCTCCTGAAATCTTCATCCCGATTGCGCTCCGTTCCCCGGCAATTACCTTTCGCAACCCTTCCACCAAGTATTATAGGTTCCGATCTTCAAACTTCTTCCCTGTGAGCAACGCGTGCCGGTGATCGCTTCATCGAACCAGAGAGGTGCCATATTCCGTCAGCTTGGGGCAGGAAGAGAAAGTTTGCGGAGGAAGTGCGTCCTGCGGTTTTGTTTCGTGATCGCGCTCGGATTGATTGTGGTCGTGAGTGCTGCAGCCGGATCGCAGCAGGCTGAGTCGCAACCGGCTGGGTTGCAGACGGAAGAAGCGGCGTCACAGTTCGGAACGATTACCCCCTATCTTGGTTTAGCGATTGATCAAATCGAGTTGCCGGGACTCGCCCCCGAGGAAGCGGCCTCACTGCTTGCCGGCACTCCGCTCAAGATTGGCGAACCATTAACGCGCGACACCTTGCATGATGCGATGAAAGCTCTTTTTGCCAGCGGACGTTTCAATGACATTCAAGCCGAAGTGGATCGCACCGAGACAGCGGGCGTCAGAATTCGTTTTCTGACCGTGCCCAACTTCTTTGTCGGCACCGTAACGGTCGAGGGTGTCGCGGCGAACCCCTCGCCCAATCAACTGATCAGCTCGACCCGCCTGCAGTTGGGTGAGCTCTTCTCGCGCGACAAACTCGACCTGGCGACGAAGGGCATACAGCGAGTTTTGCAGGAGAACGGTTTTCACCAGCCCCGGATAACAACTGCGGAACAGCGGGACCAACAACAGCACCAGGTCAACATCACTTTCAAGGTTGTGCCCGGAACCCGCGCTCTGGTCGGAGAAGTCGCCATACAGGGCGACTCCAGCTATTCCGGGAGCGAGCTAAAAGATGTTGCGAAGCTCCATTCTGGCGACCCTGTGATCGCCAGTCGGATTACTCGCGCCTTGCAGCGAATTCGTGCGCGCTATCGGAAGCAGGACCGTCTGCTGGCCCAGGTTTCGGTGGCTAATGTCGTCTACCATCCCGAGCACAACACCGTCGATTACACCTTCACGATCGATCGCGGTCCCGTTGTGCAGATCGTGGCTGATGGCTACAGCTTGCGACAGGGCACACTCCGGAAATTGGTTCCCGTTTATCAGGAGGGCGCGGTCGACGAAGATCTCCTCAATGAAGGCCGCCGCAACATACAAAATCATATGGAGAGCCTCGGTTATTTTGAGGCGAAGGTCTCGGTCAGTCGGCATAGCGTCCAGGATGGCAAGAGCTTGCAGGTGGTTTTTGCCATTGATCCCGGCGATCGCCACAAACTGGCGGCGATTCGAATTCTGGGCAACCACTATTTTCCGGACGAAGCCATTCGTGCTCGCCTACAGGAACAGTCGGCCAGCCGCCTTTTCAGCCACGGACGCTACAGCGAAGTGTTGCTCGACGAGGATGTGCAGAGCGTCCAAAGCCTCTATCGAGCCAGTGGATTCCGGCAGGCTGAAGTCAATGGCAAGCTCATCACCAACTTTCAGAAAGATCCATCGCTGCTGGCCATCGAGATCGTGATCCAGGAAGGTCCGCAGACACGGGTAGCGTGGGTGCGCATTGAGGGCGCTTACACGCTTCCGCAAGAGCAGCTTCCCGAACTTCAGACATCCGAGGGACAGGGGTTTGACGAATCGAGTCTCGCCGATGACCGTGATCGGATCCTCGGGAAGTATTTCGACGATGGATTTCCCAACGCGTCGGTAGACGTCGCCTATGCCACCGCCCCCGCCGGATCCAACGAGTTGCCGCGAGTGGGTGTTACTTTCACAATTCACGAAGGCGAACAGTTTTTCGTCAACCAGGTATTCCTGAACGGCCTCCACTACACGCGTCCAGGCGTCGCCCGCCGTGAGCTGCGGGTACATCCGGGCGATCCGCTAAGCCAGCAAGACATGCTGGAGACACAGCGCCGCCTCTACGACCTGGGCCTGTTCAACGAGGTAGATACCGCCATCCAGAATCCCGATGGCACCTTGTCCCGCAAAAACGTCCTTATCGCCACCCGCGAGGCTAAGCGGTATACCTTCGACTACGGCGGCGGCTTCGAGTTTCAGACCGGGCAGCCTTCGATCGGTACCAACCAGCCACTCGGACAAACCGGCGTCAGTCCCAGGGCTTTATTTGCGCTGAATCGTCTGAACGTTGGGGGACGCGACCAGACGCTCACCCTGAAAGGCAACGTGGGCCGACTGCAACAAAGAGCCCTGATCAACTATGACATTCCAAAATTGCTGAACAGGGAGGATCTCCACCTCTCATTCACGGCTTTTTATGACAATACCGTGGACGTGACAACCTTCACTTCCCAACGTCTCGAGTTCAGTCTGAGGAATTCACAGGTGTTGTACCGGGCGGGCGACCGCGACCTCACGACCATTTCGTACGGCTTCAGCTATCGTCGCGTGGAGGCCTCGAACATTGAGGTCACCAGTAACCTCATTCCGTTACTTTCGACTCCTACCCGGGTAGGCATCCCAAACTTTCTCTATATCCGTAATCGGCGCGATAACGACCTCGAAACAACGCGCGGAAGCTACACCACCGTCGAAGGGGGAGTCGCCTCCAGCTATTTCGCGTCCGAGGCCGATTTCAGCAGGGCCCTCGTAAAGAACACTACCTATTATTCTTTCGGCCGAAACCGCAAACAAAGATATGTCTTCGCTCGTTCGACCAGCGTCGGCGTGGAAAACCCTTTTGGGCGCACGGTTGTCCTTGACCCCAGTGCGACCGCTCCCGACGGCGCCAGCCTGATCCCCCTTCCCGAACGTTTTTATAGCGGAGGGGGCAACTCTCACCGCGGTTTCGGGTTAAATCAGGCTGGACCTCGCGATCCCTTTACCGGATTCCCCGTTGGCGGGAGTGCTGTGTTTCTGAATAACCTCGAACTGCGCTTGCCTTATGTCGCTATGCCCTACCTCCACGACAACATCGGATTTGCGATCTTCCACGATATGGGCAACGTTTTTGCCAGGCCGCAGGAGATGGTCCAGAGTCTGGGGCGCTGGCACCAGCCCGACCCCGCGCTTTGTTTCAACGTCAATACCCACCTGCAGTGCAATTACAACTATCTCTCCCATGCGGTCGGTTTGGGGGTTCGCTATCAAACGCCGATCGGACCATTGCGCTTTGATTTGGGATACAATCTGAATCCGCCGGCCTTTCCAAGCTATACGAACATTACGACCAACTCGGTCAATGGAGCTACGTCCGGAATCTTTGGCGCACAGCGCGCCGGGCATTTTAATTTTTCGTTCAACATAGGGCAGTCTTTCTGATGAAACTTGCGCTGATGAGAATCTGGCGGTTCGACCCGTGGAAGCGTTGCCCTCTTGCCATCGGTTTCGTCGTCCTCCTGGCTGCCTCGTCTGTGGCCGGACCAATCGTGGACCGCGTCGTTGCCAACGTGAATGGCCACGTAGTTCTGCAAAGTGATTGGGAGGAGGAGGTCGCGTTCGAGGCCTTCGAGGATGGCCGCTCTCCGGACTCGTTCGCGGCCGCTGAACGCAAAGCCGCCCTGGATCGCCTGATCGATCAGGAACTCCTGCGCGAGCAGGTCCGGCCCTCGCAACCCGCTCCCGCGGAGCAAATCGCGGTTCGGGTGGCCGAAGTTCGGAAACTTCACCCGAATTCTTCTACGGATGAGGGCTGGCGCTCCGCTCTCCAACGTTACGGATTAACAGAAAAGGCGCTCGAAAAAAGACTCGGTGACCAGATCCAGCTCATGAAGCTGGTGGAAGACCGGTTGCGGCCATCGGTCCAGATCGATCAGCATGCCGTGGAAACTTACTACCAGGATCGGCTCGTCCCGGAGTTGAAGCGTGCCGGAAATTCCGCCAAACCTCTCACCGAGGTCTACGACAAAATCAGGAACTTGCTGGCCGAACAAAAGATGAACGAACTGCTCTCCGGTTGGCTGGCGAGTCTGCGTTCGGGGAGCCATATCCTGACGCCCCAGTCCGACGCCGGAGCAGGGAACCGTTGAACGATTCGCCCGTTCCCCTGGTGCGGCGTCGCATTTTACGAAACCTCTTCCTGCTCTTCTGCACATTCACCCTGCTCGCTTTCGGTTTGCTGGGCTGGTACGCAACCACCGATTCATTCCAGGGTCGAATGCGTAACCGTGTAATCGCCGAGCTTGAGAAAGCGACAGGTGGCCGCGTTGAACTCGGGGAACTGCACACCATTCCTTTTCGTCTGCGCATCGATGCACGCAATCTGACCATTCACGGCCGCGAGGCTGCCGATCAGCCTCCATTCCTGCATGTGGATCGTGTGGACGCTGAGTTGAAAATCATCTCGCTGCTGGAAACCTCGATCGGCCTCCATTCGCTGGTGCTCGAGCATCCCGTCGTGCACCTCGTCGATTACGCCGACGGCACGACCAACGTCCCGGCTCCGCTCGTGAAGCATTCGGCGGATCAGGGCTCACTGGAGCGACTGGTCTCGCTTTCAGTTTCGCGCCTTGAGGTGAGGACAGGAGAGTTTCAGTGGCAGGATCGCAAAGTGCCCTTCGATTTTTCCGCTCGCGATCTCGCGTTGATGCTGCACTACTCTTTGCTTCGCCAGCGGTACGAGGCGCGTGTCTCCGCTGGAACCATCGTCACCCGATGGCAGCAATATCCGGAATTTGTTTGGGCCGCGGACGCTTCGTTCGCGTTGGCTCGCGCACATGCCGACATCAACAACCTGACGGTCAGATCGGGGCAGTCCGAGTTCCACTTCGCCGGACAACTGCAGGATTTTCATAATCCGCAGATTAACGGCGAATATCACGGCTCAGCGAATCTGGCAGAACTGTCTGCGCTGGTTCGCCAGAAAGAATTTCGCAAGGGCATCGCAGACTTCGCCGGCAAAGGCTCCTGGAACCTGCGCGATTTTGCGGCCCAGGGAACTTTGCAGGCGAAAGATCTTGACTGGTCCCACGGCAACCTGCAAACGCACAATGCACGCGTGGATGCCGGCTTCTCCGTCACCCCCGCACACCTGCATATCGGATCGATCAAGGCGAACCTGCTGGGCGGCGATCTGTTCGGCGACGTGGACGTGGCGAACTGGCAGACTTCTCTCGAGCCCTCGTCCAGGCAGCATCATGTCATGGGTAGAGTTTCCCCGGAAAGCCTCCAGCGCGGTTCGGTCCGGCTGCAATTAGCGGGCTTTCCGCTGGCTCCAGCCCTGGGGGTGCTCAGCTCAAGGAAGCTCCCGCTGGATCGTCTCGACTTCACGGCCAGTACCAACGGTACGGTGGATCTGCTCTGGGTGGGCTCGATTCGCGATGCCGAAGCCCGTATGAAACTGGAACTATCCGCGCCATTGCATCCCGCGCCCAACGAAGTTCCGGTGCACGGACGCATCGAAGCTACCTATCGCGGGTCGCGTGACGAGCTTGAAGTCGGCGCGCTGCATTTGGCGAGCGCCTCTTCTGAAGTAGAAGCCTCAGGGACCTTGGCCCCCACATCCGTGCTTCGATTCTCGTCGACCACGCACAATCTCCGGGAGTGGACGCCGCTTCTCGAAGCAGCCTGCGCACAAGCCGGATATGGGGCGTCGCATTTGCCCTTCGCGGTTCACGGTTGGGCGGGCTTTAATGGAAATGCGAGCGGCCGCCTCTCCGCGCTTTCTTTCAACGGTACCCTCGAAGTCTTCGATTTCGATACGAGCTTCCCCGCCACCGGTCGGACGCCAGCCCAGGATGTTCACTGGGATGCCCTCTCTACCGGCTTGCAATACTCGGCCAGCAGCTTTGCTGCGCGCAACGGATCTCTGATTCACGGCCACACCGTGGCGCACTTCGATGTAAGCGCCGTTCTGACGGGAGGCGCCTTCACCGGCAACGATCCTTTCACTCTGCATGCGGACATTCTCGCCGGCGACGTCGCGGAATTTAGCCGCTTGACCGGGGTAGACCGGCCATTGACGGGTACCCTCGGCTTAACCGTCAACATTTCGGGTACACGCGAAAACCCTCACGGTGACGGTCATTTCGAGATCAGTGACGGCACAGCTTACGGAGTCGCGATTCCATCATTGCGCGGCGATCTCCGTTTGGCGAACGGAGAGGCGGAGTTCAACAATCTTGCGGGCCGCACCTACGGCAACGCTTCGCTCTCCGGAAACGGGCGCATCAGCACGTCCAGTCATGAGTTTCGTCTGACTCTCGCCGGCCGGGATATTGACCTTCGGCGCTTTCCGGGGCTTCAGGCGCGTCGCTTCACCATGGATGGCACGGTCGATTTCACTGCTAACGTGAGTGGCACTCCGGAATCGCCATTGCTCGACGCACATTTTCATCTCAAGGGCTGGGCGCTCGATAATCAACGCATCGGCGATTTTTTCGCCGATGCGGTCACCCACGACCGGCAACTTAGCATCACGGCGCATTCCGAGTTTGAAAAATCCGAGTTAAAAGTTCAGGGCGCGGTCAGCATGGAGCGCGATTTTCCCGCGGACCTCACGCTCGATTTCCACGACTTGGACTTGGTCCCACTGCTGAGCATTTATCTGCCAGGGAAATTCGCCGGCCCATCCCCCGCCGATGGAACGATCCAGCTCGCTGGGCCGCTGAAGATTCCTCGCAATCTAAAGGCCGCTGCAGAAATCCGTTCATTCAGCGCGGAAGTGGAACATGTTCGGGTCCAATCGGTCGGACCCATTCGATTCGAGGTCGTCGATCAGAGTGTCATGATCGAAAGCCTTCACCTGGCCGGCAGCGGCACCGATTTTGTGGCTCATGGCAGGGCACATTTAACAGATGCGCAAGACGTGGATGTCCGGCTGGATGGCTCCGTCAACATGACATTGCTGCAGTCTCTTAATCCCAGGGTTTTGGCGCGGGGCAACCTGAACGTCGACCTCAGCGCAACGGGCACTCTGCATCAGCCAGTATTGCAAGGTCGCCTGGTGGTCAAGGACACCTTTATCAGCGATATCGATTTCCCGAGCGGGTTAAGCGACCTGAATGGAATTTTGCTGTTTGACCGCGACCGCGTGCAGATCGACAAACTGAGCGGCACGACGGGCGGCGGAACGGTCGCACTCACGGGTTCTGCAATCTACCAGAGTGGCGGTTTCGTGCTCGATCTGGGCGCCAGCGCGCAAGGCGTGCGCTTGCGCTATCCACCCGGCGTAAGCTCGACCGCCAACGCGGAGCTGCGCCTGACCGGTTCGACAAATGCCGCGGTTCTAAGTGGCGATGTGGTCGTTACCAAGCTCGCGGTCACTCCCGGATTTGATTTCGGCGCCTACATCGAAAGAAGCCGGCAAACTGCGGTCTTTACGCAAAGCGATAGTCTTGCCGCCCGTCTCCGCATGGATGTTCACGTCACCACCACTTCGGAACTGCAGATGCAAACGGCCATTGCCCGACTATCGGGGAATGCTGACCTTCGAGTACGTGGCACAGCCGATCGCCCCGTGATCCTCGGCCGGGCCGAAGTTCTGGAAGGCGAAATCTCCTTCAACGGAAATAAGTATCGCCTCGAACGGGGCGACGTCACGTTCGCAAATCCAGCAAAGACGCAGCCCATCATCGACCTGCAGGCCGCCACCCGTGTGCGCGATTACGACATCACCGTCCGGTTTCGTGGGGACGCGAGCGTTCCCAATGGCTTGAAAATCACCTGGCAGTCGGAGCCGCACCTGCCCGAGGCCGACGTGATTGCCTTGCTGGCCCTCGGCCGCACGCAGGAAGAATCGGCCAATGCGCAGTCGAGCGGTGCTCTCGGCTTTGGCGGAGACGCTTCCAACTTGCTCATCAATCAGGCTCTCAACAGCACCGTCAATAGCCGGCTCCAGCGTCTCTTTGGTGCCAGTCGCATCAAGATCGATCCCCAGGGCCTGGCCAGCGAAACTGCCGTAGTTCGTGGACCGCAGCTCACCGTCGAACAGCAGGTTGTCAGCAATCTTACGGTCACCTACAGCACGAATGTGTCTGTTTCGAATCAGCAAGTCATTCAGGCCGAATATAACTTGACGCGAAACGTCTCGATCGTGGCCCTCCGCGACCAGAATGGAGTTGTCAGCCTCGACCTAAAAGTGCGAACACGACGGAAGTGACGTAGCAATATCGCCTGCCCGTAACCGTCCGCCTCAAGATCAGCCTTGACATAAGTCGCGAAACCAGCAACCCTAGTTGTTTTTCACCCTGCATCGGGGAGCGAAGGATCCATTTTGCGAGTTCGTGTCTTTTACCATGACAAATGTTTTGACGGCGCGTCCGCAGCCGCCTTGTTCAGCCGCTTCTACCGTGAGCGGATCCGCGGCGACGTCGATTTTGTCTACTCTGGCCTCCTTCATCGGGCGGGCTCTCTATTCGACGAACAGCAGTTCGACGGCGATGAGAATGTGATCGTCGATTTCAAGTATTCCAGTTCGCCCAAAATTACCTGGTGGTTCGACCACCATGAGAGCGCTTTCCTGTCGCCCGCCGATGCCGCCCACTTCGAACAGGACCAGAGCAATCGAAAGTTCTACGATCCGGCATTTAAGTCCTGCACCAGCTTCATTGCCATGGTGGCCGAACAACGCTTCGGATTCGACCCGCATCCTGTATCGGAGCTTGTGCACTGGACTGATATCGTAGACGGGGCCATGTACCAGGACGCCAAATCCGCTGTCGAAATGCAGGCGCCGGCCATGAAACTCACCATGGCGATCGAAGCCTCCACCGATCGGAATTTCGTCAAAACCCTCATTCCGCTCCTCGCCTACCAACCCCTGGCCAGGACTCTGGAAGAGCCCTTCGTGGCCGCCGTCCTGCCGCCGCTGCTCGAACGCCACCGCCGGTCCGTCGACATCTTGCGCGAGCGCACCGAAGAGAGCGACGGCACCATTTTCTTCGACATTACCGATCTCGAACTGGAGGGCTACAACAAGTTCATTCCTTATTACCTGCATCCCGATTCCACCTACAGCGTCGGCCTCAGCAAGAGTTCCTTTCGCGTGAAGGTTTCCGTCGGATCCAATCCTTGGTCCAGGCGCGAGCCCACCGTCAATCTGGCGAAAGTGTGCGAACGATACGGCGGCGGCGGCCACGCCCGCGTGGGAGCCATCTCGTTCGAAGTCAACCAGAACGAGGCTGCGCACAAGGCAGCCTATGAGATCGTCGAAGAGCTCCGCGCCAGCGTGCGTGGCCAGTCGTGAGGTCGTATCCGTTTAAACTTGCTGGGATGAACCCGGATTAGCATGCACCCCGTCGTCCACGATTCCGAACATATCAAGGGAGTTCGCACCGTCGCCACCATTGAATTGACCAAGGGGATGATTGTCGTGCTCGCAGGGTTGGGCTTGCTTTCCTTGCGCCACCGGAATATCTGGGGCGTCACCGAGAGCTTTCTCGAATTCCTGCACGTGAATCCTTACCACCACTATGTGGGAGTCTTCATCGACCTTATCTACCGCGTCAGTGACGTGCGCCTCTGGAAGATCGCCGTGGTCGCCGGTGTCTATTCAATTTTGCGTTTTATAGAAGCCTTCGGGCTCTGGTACGCCCTGCCGTGGGCCGAGTGGATGGCAGCCATCACCGGCGGCATCTACATCCCCTTCGAGATGGCCGACCTCCTCCGGCGCGCCACCTTGTTTCGATTGGTCGTGCTCGTAATCAACTGCTTGATCGTCCTCTACATGCTCTATGTCCGCTTCGAAGCCCAGCAGAAGCAGCGCAAAACCCACAAACACGCCGCATCGACCTAGTGAACTGTCTAACGGACTGTCGCAGAGAAGGCGTTACCACGCGCAACCGGAAACCTTGTCATCCTGAGAGTGTGTGACTTTTTTCCCATCCCTACCATCTCATTTAGAATCAAAGTCATCCTGAGCGGAGCGGGGTAAGCGAAGCGCGCCCCGCGTAGTCGAAGAACCCCTATTCCCTCGCGCTTCCAACCGGTGTGGGGAAGGGCACAAGTTCTACTTGTGCCGTAACTGCCGCGGAATCAATAGCGGCTTCCAGCCGCTGGGGGAATGCTGCCCCGCAAAAACGCTTTCTCTTTGCAGCGTTCGCTCGATAAAAAACGATAGCGAGCTACGGATTCAGCTCGCAGCCGCAATCCGCCGGCGGAACGTGCGCTTTCAAAAAGTCGGCCACCCGCTTATAGGCGTCGATCTGATTCTCAACGCGCGCAAACCCGTGGCCCTCATTCTCGTAAACTTTATATTCCACCACCCCGCCGCGCTTCTTGACCGCGTCCACAACCTGCTGCGCCTCCGTCTTGGGGCAGCGCGGATCGTTCCCTCCCGCCAGCAGGTAAAGCGGAGCCTTGATCTGATCTACAAAATTGATAGGCGATCGATCCTCATAGCGCGCCTTGTTCTGTACCGGATCGCCCATGGTCGCCAGATCGGACTGCTGCAACACCGGATCTTCATTCTGAATTTCCGTGAACCAGTTCACAAAAGGCACAATCGGAATTCCCGCAGCCCAGACATCGGGAGCCTTCGTCACTCCCATCATCGTCAGATAGCCGCCATAACTGCCGCCCATCAGAATCAGCTTCTTTGGATCGACATATCCCGTCTGCTTGATCCAGTCGGCCGCACCGAGCACATCCTGCAGGTCGCCTCCGCCCATATCGAAAAGATTCGCCTGCTGAAACTCCTTCCCATAACCAGTGGAACCGCGATAGTTGGGCGCGATCACCAGGTAGCCCTGATTCACCATGTATTGAGCAAAGCGGTTAAACGAATTCATCGTCTGCGCCGTAGGCCCGCCGTGAACGAACACAATCGCCGGACTCTCTCCATTACGCGGCAGGTTGTAAGGTACATAAACAAACGCCGAGATCGTCCACTTCCCATCTTTGCTGGGGTAGCGCACCAGGTAAGGTTCCACCATGTCCTCGGAGCGCACCCCGCCCACCAGCGAGTGCGTAAGCTGGTACGAGGAGTCCTGCTGGTGTGGCGCGGGCGCCCCCGCCCGCGTGCTCTTGACTTGAGTGGTTTCATCAGAAAGTTTGTAGACCCACAAATCCCCCGGCGCGGTCGGACCGCTATGAATGTACAGCATCCTCGTTCCATCCCGCGTGAACGGCGATGGACGCCCCGCCGGTGAGTTCAGGCCCTTCGGTATCGGCAAGGCATGAGCCTTCCCCGTGGCCACGTCATACAAATAAATCTCGATGTTGCCATCGACGTTCGCCGTGTAGGTCAGAGACTTGCCGTCGGGCGAAAAGTGTCCTCCCTCAATCTCCCATTTGTCTTCCGTCAACCAGTGGATCTTCTTGCTGGCGATCTCCAGCAAGCC
>Ga0181519_10002605_pt1 | contig 15253 bp, 16 predicted proteins | sample PEATcosm2014_Bin_26_FD_121102 | JGI IMG/M metagenome (GOLD analysis project Ga0181519, IMG submission 121102) | Peatland microbial communities from MTU Mesocosm Facility, Houghton, MI, USA - PEATcosm2014_Bin02_10_metaG | ecosystem: Environmental > Terrestrial > Soil > Wetlands > Peat | place...
TGCACCAGAATGTCGTTCACGCTCATGGCGACCAGATCCTGGCCGACCGTGTCGTGTTTGTTCAGCGTGAAGGCCAGTTTGAGCTTGGTGCCTACGCCGTCGGTGCCCGAAACGAGTACCGGCTCCTTGTAGCGCTTGGGCACTTCGAACAGCGCGCCAAAGCCGCCGATGCCGCCCAGCACGCCGTCGCGCAGGGTTTTCTTGGCAAACGGCTTGATCGCTTCGACCAGTGCGTCGCCCGCTTCAATGTCGACGCCAGCGTCGCGATAGGAAAGGCCGGAAGTTTCGTTAGGGTGTGACATGACGGGAATGCATCAAGGTTCGGTAAAATGCGATTTTACCCGATGCGCGTGTCCTTTCGGCACGCAAACCGGATATCGGACGTCGGCGAAGGCCGACGTACCCTGAAAACCGCTCTGTGCCGGCCTTCAGCCGGCTTTCTTCGTTCGTGATCCAGCAACTGTATCTCGACCTCGGCACACCGCCGCCCGCCACGTTCGACAATTTCATTGTCGGGCCCAATCGCGAGCCGGCGCAGACGCTCGCCGGCCTGAATGCCGAACTCTCGGCCGGCACGGCACGCGACCGCGGCATCTACCTCTGGGGGGCTGCCGGGTCCGGCCGCACCCATTTGATGGAGGCCCTGTGCCATGCCGTCGGGCCGAGCGCACGCTATTTGCGCCCGAACAGCCCGCTGGCAGCCTTCACGTTCGACGACGCGAGCACGGTCTATTGCGTCGACGACTGCGACAATCTCTCGCCCACGCAACAGATCGCGGCGTTCAACCTCTTCAACGAGACACGTGCCCGTCCGCATTGCGCCTTCGTGGCAGCGGGCTCTCAGCCGCCGGTCGACATGCCGCTGCGCGAAGATCTGCGCACGCGCCTCGGCTGGGGTCTCGTATTTCACATTGTGGGACTTGACGACGACGGCAAGAAACAGGCGCTACAGAACGCCGCCCGCGAGCGCGGCTTGCAGTTGGCGGCCGACGTGCCCGCCTATCTGCTCACCCACTTCCAGCGCGATATGTCGAGCCTGATGGCATTGCTCGACCGCCTGGATCGCTTTTCGATGGAACAGAAACGCGCGGTGACCTTACCGTTGCTGCGTCAGATGCTCACCCACACCGATCCCGCCACCCCCGACGGCAAAAACTGACTGGTGTTAGCTTCAGGTAAAATTCGCGCAATGACCAATTTAGCTCTCTTCGATCTCGACCACACCCTGCTGCCTACCGACAGCGACAAGGAGTGGGGCCGTTTCCTCGTGCGCCAGGGCGCGGTGGAGCGTGACTCGTACGCGCAGGCCAACGAGGCCTTCTATCAGGACTACCGTGCAGGCCGGCTCGACATGCCGGCCTATCTGCGTTTCTGTCTCGCGCCGCTCTCACGCTATCCGCGTGACCAGCTCGACGCCTGGCACGCGCAGTACATGGAAGAGTCGATCCTGCCGCACATCCGTGCGGAAGCGCTCGAACTGCTCGACGTGCACCGCAAGGCAGGCGACCTGTGCGCCATCGTGACGGCCACCAACACGTTCGTCACGCGACCGATCGCCAAGGCGTTCGGCATCGATCATCTGATCGGTACCGAGCCGGCCACCGTCGGCGGCGATCCGAATGCACGTTACACCGGCGAATACGTCGGCACACCGAGCTTCCGCGAGGGCAAGATCACGCGCACCGAAGCCTGGCTCACCAGCCTTGGCAAGACGTGGAGCGATTTCGACCACGCATTTTTCTACAGTGACTCCGCCAACGACGTCCCCCTGATGGAGAAGGTGAACCATCCGGTGGCAACGAACCCCGATGAGGCGCTGCGCGATATCGCGCTGGCGCGTCGCTGGCCCATTCTCGAGTTGTTCCAGTGATCCGTAAATTCATCAAGAAGCTGCTGGGTAAAGACAGCCAGACCGACAGCGTCGCAGACAGTCCGGCCGCGACCGGTCTGCCGGTCGTCATCCCCGTGTCGGTCCACGGTATCGATCCGAGCCTGCTGTCGAAAAACGCCGTGCGCGTGACCGACACGTTGCAGCAAGCCGGTTTCAAAGCCTTCATCGTCGGCGGCGCCGTGCGCGATCTGCTGCTGGGCATCGCCCCGAAAGACTTCGACGTCGCCACGAGCGCCACGCCCGAACAGGTGCAACGTCTGTTCCGGCGCGCGCGCATCATCGGCCGCCGCTTCCAGATCGTGCACGTGCAGTTCGGGCAGGAGATCATCGAGACCTCCACGTTCCGAGCGTTGGTCGAGGCCGTCGACAGCGAGCAGATTGGCGCGCGTCGTCCGAAAAAAGGCGAACTCGACCGCAAGACCCACGTCACCGACGAATCGGGCCGTGTGCTGCGCGACAACGTCTGGGGTGAGCAGGATGAAGACGCCGCGCGGCGCGACTTCACCATCAACGCCATGTACTACGATCCGGCAGCGCAGACGGTTCACGACTATCACCACGGCTGGGAAGACATTCAGAAGCGCGTGCTGCGCATGATCGGCGACCCGGTCACGCGCTTTCGCGAAGACCCCGTGCGCATGCTGCGCGTGGTGCGTTTCGCGGCCAAGCTCGGCTTCAAGATCGACGACGCCACGGCGGCCCCGATTCCGCAGTTGGCCCCGCTCATCGACAACGTGCCTGCGGCGCGTTTGTTCGACGAAATGCTCAAGCTGCTGCTCTCGGGTCACGCCTGGGCATGCGTGCAGCAACTGCGCACGCAAGGTCTGCATCACGGTCTGCTGCCGTTGCTCGACGTGGTGCTTGAGCAACCGATGGGCGAGAAGTTCGTCATGCTGGCGCTGGCCAACACCGATGCGCGTATCCGCGCGGGCAAACCGGTCTCGCCGGGCTTCCTGTTCGCGGCCTTGCTCTGGCATCTCGTGCTGGAAAAGTGGCAGGCGTATCAAAGCGCCGGCGAGTATCCGATTCCGGCATTGCATCTGGCGATGGACGACGTGCTCGATGCACAAACGGGCAAGCTCGCCATTCAGCGTCGCTTCGTTGCCGACATGAAGGAAATCTGGGGCTTGCAGGTGCGTCTCGACAAGCGCGTCGGCCGCACGCCGCTGCGTCTGCTCGAACATCCGCGTCTGCGTGCCGGTTACGACTTCCTTCTGCTGCGTTGCGAGTCGGGCGAAGTGCCGGCCGAAGCCGGTCAGTGGTGGACGGACTTCCTCGAAGGCGACGCCGCAGCGCGCGACGCCCTGCTCGCGCAAGGCAGCGGTTCGGGCGGCACGACGCCGGCCGCGAAGCGTCGCCGCCGCCGTCGCAAACCGTCGGGCGGCGGAGGCAGCGAAGGCTCGGGTGGCGATCGTGGGGACGGGGGTGGCAGCGGTGGTGGCGGCAGCGAGAGCGCTACCAGCGAGAATCATGGCAAGCGGGTATCATCGCGACAGCATGGTTCCGAAGGTGCTTCATGACTGTTGCCTATATCGGGCTCGGCGCGAATCTCGGCGACGCCCGCCAAGCGATCAAGGACGCCATCGTCTGTCTGGCGCAGCAAATCGGCGTCACCGTCATCGGCAAGTCCGACCTGTATCGCACCGCTCCCATCGAGTCGAGCGGTGACGACTATCTCAACTGCGCCGTCGCCGTCGAGACGAGTTTGACTGCGCGCCAGTTGCTCACGCTGTGTCTGAAGATCGAACTGCATTTCGGGCGTGAGCGGCCGTACAAGAACGCGCCCCGTACGCTCGATCTCGATCTGCTGGTGTATGGCGACGAGCGCATCGCAGAGCCCGATCTGATCGTGCCGCATCCGCGCCTGGCGCAGCGGGCCTTTGTCCTGCGCCCGCTCGCGGATCTCGCACCCGAACTTGAAATTCCCGGCGCAGGGCGCGTGAGTGCCCTGCTCGACGACGTCGCCGACCAGCGCATCGAACGCGTCGCGCAGTGCTGCTGCCCGACGAAGCGCGCCTACGCGTCATGAGATCGCCCGTCCTCGGGCGTTTGCGCTATCTGGCCGTCGAGGGCCCCATCGGGGTAGGCAAGACGTCGCTCGCGCGGCGCCTCGCCGATGCCGCCGGTGCCGATCTGATGCTCGAGCAACCTGCGCTCAATCCCTTTCTCGAACGTTTCTATCGCGACAGTGCGCGTTACGCGCTGCCTGCGCAGTTGTCCTTCTGTCTGCAACGTGTGGACGAAGCGTCGGAAATCGCGAAACGCGATATCGACGGCAAGCCGATCTTCACCGACTTCCTTCCCGAGAAGGACGCCCTGTTTGCACGGCTCACGCTCACCGCCGACGAGCTCGAGTTGTACCGCAAGCTCGTGGCGCATATCGAGCGAGCGCATCGGGCGCCGGATCTGGTGATTCATCTGCAAGCGAGTCCCGAGACGCTGTTCGCGCGCATTCAGAAGCGTGCGATTCCGATGGAGCAGCAAATTCCGGACACCTATCTTCGCGCGCTGTGCGACATCTACGGCGAATTCTTCTATCATTACGCCGCTGCGCCGGTATTGACTGTCGACACGGAACAATTCGACCCGGCGCACAACGACAGCGACTTCGCCCTGCTGGTCGAGCGCATCGATCAGATGCGCGGACGCAAGGAAGTCTTCGTCAAGGGCGCTCGCCCCTGAGCGTCTCCCTATTCGCCAATGGCGCCCGACGCGCCCGTCGCGCCAGCGAAACCTCATGAACCGAGGCTGACATGAGTTATCTGCAAGAATCCAACCGCAAGGCCGTGACCGTTCCCGGACTGACCCAGATGCGCGAACGTGGCGAGAAGATCGCCATGCTCACCGCTTACGACGCAAGTTTTGCCGCGCTGCTCGACCGCGTGGGCGTGGATGCCATTCTCATTGGCGACTCGCTGGGCAACGTGATTCAGGGCCAGCGCACGACGCTGCCCGTCACCTTGCGCGACATCTGCTATCACACCGAGTGCGTGGCGCGCAGCGTCAGCAAGGCCGTGGTACTGGCCGATCTGCCGTTCGGCACGTATGGCACGAAGGAACAGGCATATCAGAGCGCCGTGGCCGTCATGCAGGCCGGTGCGCAAATGGTGAAGATCGAAGGCGGTGCGTGGCTCGCCGAGACGGTGCGTTTCCTGGTCGAGCGCAGCATTCCGGTGTGCGCACATCTGGGGCTCACGCCGCAATCGGTGCACGCGTTCGGTGGATTCAAGGTGCAGGCGCGGGAAGACGCTGCACAGGCGCGCCTGCTCGACGACGCCCGTGCGCTGCAAGCGGCCGGCGCACAGTTGGTCGTGCTCGAAGCCATTCCGGCTGCGCTGGCGTCGCGCGTGACGCCCGAGTTGCCGACGATGCCGACCATCGGTATCGGTGCCGGCCCTGACTGCGACGGGCAGGTACTCGTGCTGCAAGACATGCTCGGCGTGTTCCCCGGCAAGTCGCCGAAGTTCTCGATGAACTTCATGGACGGCCAGCCGAGCATCGCGGCGGCCATCGAAGCCTACGTGCAAGCGGTGAAGCACGGCACGTTCCCGACGCAAGAGCATTCCTTCTGAGCGTTGGCGTGAACGCTGTGTGGTGATAAAGAAGCGGTTCGGAGACGAACCGCTTTTTTTATGCCGCCTTCGGCAACGTCAACACCACCGCAAAGCCTTCGCCGCCCACATGTTCGAAGGTCATTTGCCCGCCGTGGGCGTGCATCACTTCGGCCACCATCGCCAGCCCGAGACTCGCGCCTTCGCGGCCATCCGCACGAGAGGAAAACGGCGTGCGCACGCGCTGCCATTCCGCTTCCGGAATGCCCGGACCATCGTCGAAGAATCGCAGGCGCCACTCATCGTTCGCACTCGTCACGTCGACGTGAAGCCGATGCGGTGCGCCGTAGGCCATCGCATTGACCAAGACGTTCTTGATCGCTTCGCGCAGGCTCAGCGGATCGCCGAGGATCATGCACGGCGTGTGCGGTGCCTGAAGCGCAACATCGATGTCTCGCGAGGCATACGAGAGCGTCTCGCGCATGGCCGTCTGCAATAGCTCGTTCAGATCGACGGGCACCGGCGCCACGCTGTCGGCCCGGTGCTGCACCATCGCGTGATTGATCAACTGGTGGATGAGTCCGCCCAGCCCGCGGGCCTGCTTCTGAATGCGGGCGATATGCGTCTGGCGCGCCGCGTCGTCCTGCGTCTGCGTGAGCATTTCCGCTTGCGCCGTGAGCGCCGTGACCGGCGTGCGCAGTTGATGGGCCGCATCGCCGATCACACGACGCATCAGCGCGCGCGAGGTCGCCAGCCGTTGCATGAAGTCGTTGATCGCCCCGACGAGCGCCAGCGTCTCGGCCGGCGCAGTCACCGCCAGCGGCACGAGGTCGTTCGAGTCGCGCGCCCGAATCGCCGCCTCGATCTGCTTGAGCGGCAAGAGCGCCTGACGCAGCGTCCACAGTGCGGCGAGCATCGTCAACATCCCCGTCGCGATGGTGATGAGCAGCGTGTTGTCCGACAATCCGCGCGTGAATCGTATCCGGGCGTTCTGGGTGTGCGCCAACGCCACCACCGCCCACGGATGGGCGGCGGCCACCGGCATGCGGCGTCCGACGATGGCGATGCGCACCGGCATCTCCTGATAGGTGCCATCGACCACGACAGGGCCATCGGCCAGCTTGTCCCACGCAATGGCCGGACGGAACTCCGAATCCCCCGCCACCGAACGGCCATTCGGATCGAGCACGGTATAGAAGATCTGATCGCCCGGTGCGAGCGCGGAGAAGGCCGCGAGCGGCACGTCGACGTTCACCTCGCCGTTCTGATACCACGTGTTCTCGGCCACTTGCAGCGCACTGCCGAGCAGCCAGCGGTCATACGCGCGGTCGACGGCCGAGCGCGTCGAGAACCAGATGCCGAGCAGCACGGCCACCACGGCGAACGCGAGTACCGCGCCCATGCGCACGACCAGCCGCAGGTATAGAGACCGGCCGGGAACGATCATGACAGCACGAGTTGATAGCCCAGTCCGCGCAACGTGCGAATCTGGAATTGCGCCGCCGCGAGCTTCTTGCGCAGACGCGCGACATACTGCTCGATGGCGTTCGCGTTCGGTGCGGGTTCATCGCCGTACAGACGGTCCATGAGTTCGTCCTTGCCGAAGATGCGTCCCGGACGCGCCGCAAGAATTTCGAGCAGCGTCACTTCGCGTCGCGTGAGTTCGATCGCTAGCCCGTCGATCTCAACGCCACGACTCTTGCGATCCAGCGAGAGGTTAGCGCACGTCAGCCGGTTCGTGGCGTCCTGCCCCGTGCGGCGCATGAGCGCTCGCACGCGCGCTTCCAGCTCGCGAAAGTCGAAGGGTTTGGTGAGGTAATCGTCTGCGCCGAGATCGAGGGCACGCACCCGCTCTTCGATCTCCGCGCATGCGGTGAGCATCAGCACGCGCGTGGACAAGCCGCGCTCACGCACGCGCTTGAGCAACTCGAAGCCGTCCACATGCGGCAGCATGACGTCGAGGATCAGCAAGTCGTAATCGTCGCCGATGCGCGCCGCGGCGGCCGCGCCGTCCGACTCGCAATCGAGCGCATGGCCCAGCTTGCGCAACTGGGTGGCAATCGCTTCGGCGACATCGGCGGTATCTTCCACCAGCATGATGCGCATGGTTCCTGAGTCTCCTTTGTTCTTGTCGCTTGGCGCGAGAAGCGCACCCCGGGCGCCAATGCCGCCATGAACTTCGCGGCCACTACCCGGCGTATGAGCGCGATTCTCTCGGAAATCGTTAGCCCCGTCAGCCGCTTCCTCGGTGTTTCCCCTGAATTCCGGGGTTCCCTGCCCGGCGTGTCAGCTTCGTTACAGCTTCGCTGCTTAGTATCGGAGCCGATTATAAAAGCATCCCTCAGGAGACACGCAATGCATCACGCCCCCCTTGCGGGCGCCGCCGGGACAATTGCGCCCGCGGTGCCGCCATTGCTCGAAATCGACCGCGTCACGCTGCAATACAAGACCGACGATTACCTCGTCACCGCCGCGCAGCAAGTGAGCTTCAGCGTCTATCCGGGCGACCGGTTCGTGCTGCTTGGCCCGTCCGGCTGCGGCAAGTCGACATTGCTCAAGGCCATTGGCGGTTATCTGCCGCCAGTACAGGGCGAAATTCGCCTCAAGGGCCGCACGATTACCGAGCCGGGCCCCGATCGCATGATGGTGTTCCAGGAGTTCGATCAACTGCTGCCGTGGAAGACCGTGCGCCAGAACGTGGAGTTCGCGCTCACCGCGAGCGGCCGTCTGAAGCCTCGTGACGCCGCCGAGCGCGCGGCGCACTACATCGAGAAAGTCGGTCTGGCGAAGTTCATCGACAGCTATCCGCACACGCTCTCCGGCGGTATGAAGCAACGCGTTTCCATCGCGCGCGGCATGGCGATGGAGCCCGACGTCCTGCTCATGGACGAGCCCTTCGCCGCCCTCGACGCCCTCACCCGCCGCAAGATGCAGGACGAACTGCTGCGCCTGTGGGACGACACGCGCTTCACGGTGCTGTTCGTCACGCACGGCATCGACGAAGCGATCCGCATCGGCACGCGCATTCTGCTGCTCTCGCCGCACCCCGGTCAGGTCAAGGCCGAGCTCAACAGCATCGCGCCCGACCAGCTCGGCACGGCGCACCAGAGCGCGCTCGAGACGCGCATCGATCAACTGCTGTTCGCGGCACACTGAGGAGACGTCCATGAACGCCATCGCCTCGCAACACACGCCGTCGAGCGTGCAAGCGCCCATCGAACCGGTGTACCGGCCGGAATTCGTGCTCGAACCCACCCCGGCAGAGCTCTCGTCGATCCAGCGCCCGCTCTCGACGTTTGAAACGCTCTATCGCCTGAGCTGGCTGCGCAAGACCGTCATCCTGTGCGTGCTCGCCATCATCTGGGAAATCTACGGCCGCTGGCTCGACAACGCCCTGCTCTTTCCCAGCTTCACCGACACCGTCAGCGCGTTTGCGAGCGGCCTGACCAGCGGTGTGTTGCTGCTGCGCGCCGCGGTCTCGCTCAAGACGTTGCTCGTGGGCTACGGCATCGGTATCGCCCTCGCCGCGGTGCTCACCACCGTGGCCATCAGCTCGAAGATCGGCAACGACCTGCTCGAGACGCTCACCGCCATGTTCAACCCGCTGCCCGCCATCGCGCTGCTGCCGCTCGCGCTGATCTGGTTCGGGCTCGGCGACGGCAGCGTGATCTTCGTGCTCGTGCACTCGGTGCTGTGGGCCGTGGCCCTCAACACGCACAGCGGCTTTCGGGGCGTGTCGAAGACGCTGCGCATGGTCGGTCAGAACTACGGGCTCAAGCGCTTCGCGCTGGTGCAGCACGTGCTCATTCCGGCCGCGTTTCCGAGCATTCTCACCGGTCTGAAGGTGGGTTGGGCGTTCGCGTGGCGCACGCTGATTGCGGCAGAACTCGTGTTCGGTGTGTCCTCGGGCTCGGGCGGCCTTGGCTGGTACATCTTCGAGAACCGCAATTCGCTGGAGACGGCCAACGTCTTCGCCGGGCTGTTCTTCGTGATTCTGATCGGGCTGGCCGTCGAGAACCTGCTGTTCGCCCGTATCGAGAAACGCACGCTGCATCGCTGGGGCATGCAGCAGTGATGCGCAAATTTGCGGCTGTGTCTGATTGACGCCCCTTCGGGGGCATGAATAATTCAAACTATCCGGAGACGACAACACCATGAACCGACGCCCTTTCGCCAACTTCACTCGCTGGGCAAGCGCACTCGCGCTTGCCGCCACCACGGCGCTCACCACGCTCGGCAACACCGCCCACGCAGAAGCCAACACCGTGCGACTCTCGCATGGCTACGGCATTCTCTACCTGCCGCTGATGGTCATGCGCGATCAGCATCTCGTCGAGAAGCATGCGAAGGCGCTCGGACTCGGCGATGTGAAAACGACGTGGACGATTCTCGACGGCGGCAACGTGATCAATGACGCGATGCTCGCCGGCAATCTCGACGTGGCAGGCACGGGTGCACCGGGCTTCGTCACGCTGTGGTCGAAAGCGCACGGCATTCCGCGCTCGGAAGTGATCGGTCTGTCGGCGCTGTCGACCGGCCCGCTCTGGCTCAACACGAACAACCCGGACATCAAGTCGCTCAAGGACTTCACGCCGAAGGACAAGATCGCGATTCCGGGTATCAAGACGTCGCTCTCCGCCGTGCTGCTGCAAATGGCCGTGGCCAAGACGTTCGGCATCGAGAATTACGCGAAGCTCGATCCGCAAACGGTCAGCCTGAGTCATCCGGAGGCGCTCAGCGCCCTGCTCTCGGGCAAGACGGAAATCACCGCGCACTTCACCTCGCCGCCGTTCTCGTATCAGGAACTGAAGGACCCGCGCATCAAGCGCGTGCTGAATTCGACCGACGTGCTCGGCAACATCACCATCGACGTGGTGTTCGCGCCCAAGCAGTTCACGGTGCAGAATCCGAAGCTGGTGCAGGCGATTCTGGACGCACAGGAAGAAGCCGCCACCTACATCGCGAAGGATCACGTGGGCGCGGCGAAGACGTTCCTGCGCGTGTCGAAGATGAATCTGCCGCAAGCCGAAATCGAGCAGATGATCGCGGACCCGGGTCTGCAATTCACCACGACGCCCAACGGCCTGATGCAGTACGTCGAGTTCATGGGGCGTGCGGGCACGATCAAGACGCGTCCGGCGAAGTGGAGCGATCTGTTCGTGCCGCAAATGGCCGCGCGTCAGGGAAGCTGAGGAGAAGGCGAAGCAGCGGCGTGATATTGCGCCGCTGCACAGAGAAAGACAGGTCGATAGCCCGCACGCCACGCCGCGCACGACACCTGACCCGCACCCGCTTAGCCAGCCGGCGTGGCCATCGAGACTCGATTCACGCACGCACGGACATGTCGATAGAACCCGACTAACGCATGGCAATAGTAGCTGGGGTTGTCGTAACTCTCGCCGTCGAAGCGATGGGCGACATACCCGCCACCGCATGCGATGAACGCCTCACATTGGCGACACGCGGCGTGCACCTCCGGATAGCGCGTGCGCGCGAGGTCGACGAAGTCCTGAAGCTTGTGCGTCTCAAGACCCAATCCGGTATGGCTGGCATCTGTCTTGCAGATGGAGAGCACGTCGAGCAACCGATAGCTGCCGTCACTCTCCACCACGGCAATCGGCGCCAGCGCACCACCAAATGCATCGAGTTCGGAACGACGGCCGAGCACGCCGCGGATGAACGTCTCGAAGATGCGCACGTGGAAGTCAGGATCGTCGATCGCGAGCCACGCATCGAATCCTCGACACAGGAAATCCAGCAAACGCGCGTGAGTGTACGCCTGAATGTGCCGGGGAGGTGCGGCAAAATTGGCATCCGGCAACAGGAAGTCGACGTCGCTCAGCCCCAACGCACGGAAGTAGGAGAGAATTCGCGCCGGATCGTTGTTGGGGTCGATCACCGCCAGCACGCCGTTGAACACGCGCCGCGATTGCGGGTAGGACAGGCACAGGCGAATGGCCTGCTCGACGCGCGCGCCCGTTCCCTGTTTCGCGAAATCGTATCGATGCCGATCATGCATCGCTGGCGGGCCATCGCAACTGATGCCGAGCGTCGCGCCAAACTCGGCATACAGGTCAAGCCATGACGTGTCGATCAACACACCGTTGCTTTGCGTCACGATGGCCAGCTCAGCTTCGTTCAAACGATCGCGCAAGTGCTTGAAGAAGCGGGCTGTGCGCTGTTTGCCAAGCAATAGCGGTTCGCCCCCGTGAATCTCCAACGTCATTCGCGCCGATGGAAATGCACTGCGATGCTCGATCAGACGCTCGACCAACTGATCGAGGTGCGACGCGCTCAGGAATTTTGGACGCTGCCGCCATCCCTGATCGACCCCTTGGTACATGTAGCAATAGTCGCAGTCGATATTGCAACGCTCGGCAACCTTGACCATCACCAGAAGATCGCCGGCATCCCCTGACGCGACATCGCCCCCCTTGTCACCGCGCGCGGTCATCGAGACGAACTCGTCAATTCACTTCGCTTTGCCGGCCGCCGGCGGGCGCGCCTTGGCGGCAGCACTCTCGTCCGGATGCGGCGCCATCAGCTTCGTGTGCGCGGCGAACACCGCCGAATCGTCGGCGCCCCGTTTCATCTCCGAAATCACCGAAGCAATGATATTGGCGCCGGTCGATGCCGTCGCGTCGCCGTGGTTCGCGTCGCCGTAGTGCACGAGAATGCCCGGCAACCCCGGCACGTCAGCGAGCGGCACGAAGCGATCGCCAGACGACACCGGCACCACGCGGTACAGCGGCACGCTATCGACCTCATGGCCGAACGCCGTCTTGATCTTCGCTGATTGCTCCTTGCTCAGACCGAGCGAGCCCACCGGGAAAAACAGTTCCGAAGCTGCCATCTCATTGCCCCCCTTCAGGTAAGAAGATACTCATTAGAACTGCGTGTTGAAAAAGAATGTCTGGAACAGGCGGCCGTTCTCCTTGCAATCGCCGAAGTGTCCCTGACTCGCGTGAAAGCGGCGACCGCGAAACAGGATCAGGCGATTGAAGCGGTTTGCGATCCGGTCGGTCATCGTCCAACGCTCCCAGGCGGTGGCGTCGGCATCGCAACATTTGCGCTGCCGTTCGTCGTCGGGGTAGAGATCGAAACCGGTTTCTTTGTGCTGGAAGAACGCCGTGCCGGCCTGGGGCGGTGCGTCAGGCGTCAGATAGACAACGCCCGACCATACCGTGGTGTGATCCGCATGCACCCACGTCATGTCGTGCTTGACGCTGTATTGAAACGCACCGTTGTAGGTGTTCGGCGGCCAATACGTGATCGGTGACTTGACGATATTCTGGATGGCGTCCTTCACACCGTCATGCAGGAACGGCCCCGTGCGAGCGCCAGGATAGTTGCCCTTTACCGTGAACGCCTGATGCAGTGCAAACGTTCGGACATCGTCCGGGTCGTGATAGAAGTTGTCGGTAACGATGATGGAATCGTGCATATGACTCACTCTGCTTTATCAGAGACCTCGGGGGTATCGGGCCGCAGCCGGTCAAGAACCCACTGCTGATGCTCCGGCGTAATCTCCGGACGATCCACTTTGTCGAAACCCGCCTTGCGGTCGTAGAAGCCGGCTCGAATCTCTTTCGAGACTTCGTAGATATGCGGATTGAAACCCTGTACATCGTAGAGATGCTGCTCCACCACACCGATCAGTTTGCAGTTCGATGTGTTGCCCGCCATCGACACAGGCTTCCAGCCCGCATCGCGGATCCATTGCATTTGCTCGGCCTCGGTGAGCTTTCTGGCCAGGAGCGGCGACGCGCAGATGAAGCCGTTGTCCGTTTCGCGCTTCGTGAAGCCGCTCACGGGATAGGCAAGTGGCGGAAATCGATGACCGCTGAGGATGAGGCGCAGATTGAGCGCCCGGCAGGTCTTGGCCATCGCGGCAAAAACACCACTGATGCATGATGAGCAAGGGATACGCCCCGAGGCGGATTGAAGCGACTCGCGGGCAATGCCGCGAATATCGATCTTTTCGATCACCAGCGACACGCCGAAGCGGGCACAGAACGCCGACGCGTTGTCTTTGACTTCGTCGGGAATGAACCCGTTATCGACGAGCACAGCAATGGGATGCAAGTCCAGTTCCTTCACGGCAAGCAGCAAAGTGAGGGCGCTGTCCTTTCCCCCCGAGAACGCCAGCACGCAATCCGGCGTGCCCGTGCCGCGGCATGCGGCGACCACGTCGAGCAGTTTGCGCTGCGTGTAATCGCCGCGTGCGGATTCCGCAGCGAAGGCATGACAGGCATCACAGATGCCGTCCGGCGCGATATGAACCCCGGGCAAGTCTTCAGTGAGCAGACACCGCTGGCAGTAGCGATCGATCGCCTGCGCAGTCCCGCTGACGGCATCGACACGGAGTCTGCGCAACGGCGCACCAGTGGCATCGAACAGCTTCGCACGTTGTTCCGCCGACAAGTTCATGAGGGTTGACGACATCATCGCAACTCCAATGTGAGCTATCGAAAGCGATATCTCATCAGGGATTCGCGGCTCGGCGAAACGGCTACCGAGCCGCACGGTTCGTCAACGAACACGAGAGCGCAAGTTCCCTGCCCACTCTCGTGTCGTAGACATCGGCACCGCGATCAGTGCAGCCCTTGGGCGCCTTGAATTCCTTGCGCCTGTTCCGGACCTTGAACGCCTTGAGGTCCTTGCGGTCCCTGCGGTCCTTGCATGCCCTGAACGCCCTGTACGCCCTGAACCCCTTGCATGCCTTGCGGGCCTTGCACACCTTGAGCGTGTTGATACCCCTGCGGCCCTTGCATGCCCTGCATGCCTTGAGGTCCTTGCAGACCCTGTGCGCTCTGCATGCCTTGCGGTCCTTGCAAACCTTGCGCGTACTGATGTCCCTGCGGTCCTTGCATACCCTGCATGCCTTGCGGACCTTGCAGACCCTGTGCACTCTGCATGCCTTGCGGACCTTGCAAACCTTGTGCGTATTGATGTCCCTGCGGTCCTTGCATGCCCTGCATGCCTTGCGGTCCTTGCAGACCCTGTGCGCTCTGCATGCCTTGCGGACCTTGCAAGCCTTGTGCGTATTGATGTCCCTGCGGTCCTTGCATACCCTGCATGCCTTGCGGTCCTTGCAGACCCTGCGCACTCTGCATGCCTTGAGGGCCTTGCAAACCTTGCGCGTGCTGATATCCCTGCGGCCCTTGCATGCCCTGCATGCCTTGCGGTCCTTGCAGCCCCTGCGCACTCTGCATACCTTGCGGTCCTTGCAAACCTTGCGCGTACTGATGTCCCTGCGGCCCTTGCATGCCCTGCATGCCTTGCGGCCCTTGCAGACCCTGAGCGCTTTGCATGCCTTGCGGACCTTGCAAACCTTGTGCGTATTGATGTCCCTGCGGCCCTTGCATGCCCTGCATACCTTGCGGTCCTTGCAGACCCTGAGCGCTTTGCATGCCTTGCGGACCTTGCAAACCTTGTGCGTATTGATGTCCCTGCGGCCCTTGCATGCCCTGCATGCCCTGCGCGCCTTGAGGTCCTTGCAGACCCTGAGCACCCTGCATGCCCTGAACGCCCTGCAAGCCCTGCGGGCCTTGCAAACCCTGCGCATGCTGATTTCCCTGCATGCCTTGGGCACCTTGCGCACCTTGCACGCCCTGCACACCCTGAATCCCTTGAAGGCCCGGGAAATTCGATACCACCCGAATCGCCCCGATACGCTGCCCGGTCATCGCCTGAATATGGCGAATCTGGTCTTCGTTAAGTTGCAGTTCCAGATCGTTCTCGTTCATGTTTTCTCACTCCTTGAGTCAAATAAACATCGGATGCCGGCTCGAACAATTCTGCGCGATAA